>Ga0315293_10004300_pt1 | contig 13586 bp, 13 predicted proteins | sample YL17G13_20_MG_FD_203071 | JGI IMG/M metagenome (GOLD analysis project Ga0315293, IMG submission 203071) | Sediment microbial communities from Yellowstone Lake, YNP, Wyoming, USA - YL17G13_20 | ecosystem: Environmental > Aquatic > Freshwater > Lake > Sediment | place: USA: Wyoming | collected... | reverse complement strand
GGTCGTGGTTCCCGGGGACGCAGAACACCGGTATCCCGGTGGTGTGAGCCCGGACGCTTCTCGGCGCTCCCTTCACCGGAGCGAGTTGCTCATTTGCGATCGCGTACGCCCCGGCCTCCTGCGCCGTGGCCACGTCCCCGGTCCACAGGATCGCATCCGGCTTCTCGCGCTGCACGAGGGCCCAGATCGCTGCCCACGGGCCCGGGTCGTGGCCCCGGAGCGGGACGACGATCACCAGCGGGAGGGGTTCGTCCTCCGGCCACAGGTGGGTGTCGCTGATGTGCAGGAGCTTTGGGACCCCGCTCTCGTCGGCCATGTGCCGGACAAGGGTGCCTTGCCTTCCTCACGCCCGTCAAGCCGCAACGCGTGACGAGGACAGCCGTCTCGGCCGCCAACACAGTCGTGCTCAGTTCCAGCGTTGAGGGTCGTCCTCCGGGCGCGGCGGCTCGCCGGAGGCAGCAAGGTGCTCCGCCTCCGCCCACGCCTCGCGCAGCGCCTCATCGCGCTCACGCCGCCGCCTGATCGCCAGCAGCGCGAGCAGCGTGATCACCATCCACAGGACCGTCGAGCTCGTCAGGAACGGCACCCAGGTGGTCCAGAACGTCTCGCGCCGGAAGTAGCCGCGCGCGAACTCGGAAAGCGTCTCCCCGGTAGCGGCCTCGAACGCCTCACCGAAACCCGTACCGCGCGAGACGCCGGCGAGAATGCGGCCGGCGGTCTCGTCACCGTGGCGGCGCAGCAGGTAGCGCACGAGGGCGGCCGACACCGCGTAGCCACGCGATGCGGTTGCCGTGTCCCCGGAGAAGGCGGCGTTCACATCGGAGAGCGACCGCGGCCCGCGCCCGATCGTGGCCAGCGCAACACGAGCGCCGTCCTCAACGCCCCACTCGCGGGCCGCAACCGTGGCCGTGCCCTCGTTGAACCAGCGCGGCACCGGCTTGCCGCCGGCCGCGCGGGCGAGCAGCAGGTGGGCGATCTCGTGGTGCAGCAACGTCTCCAGGTTTCGGTCGGGGTACGACGGCACCCGGCTGGGAAACAGCACGATGGTGTCCAACTCGGGCACGGCGTAGCCGCTCACCCAGGACGGGACGTTGCGGGCGAGGCGCGAGCCCTCGGGCGCCAGCACCACACGGATCGGCGCCCCTGGCGTGGTCAGGCCCACGAGCTGCAGCAGCGAGGTCCACTCCCCTACCTCGAGAGCGCGCACCGCCGCCGCCTGCCGCTCCAACTCGGCTGGCGCCTCTACAACCAGAGAGGGCGCCTCCGCGCCGGCCGCGGCGAGCGCGAGCCCGAGCGCGATCGCCGCCACCAAACACTTTGTCATGAGATGCCTGTCGCCTCGCACCCGTTCCCCCGGGCTCAGGCTAGCAGAGGTGCCGCGGGCCACACCCTTACCCGTTCGCGGAGAGAAAGCGGATGTCCAAGTTGCTACCGCAGGCATCGGCCCAACGGCGCATGAACTCGACCGTCGGGTTGGCGCTCCACCGCTCGGCCTGGGCTACCGCCTGCTGTGAGACGCCAAGCTTCTCCCCCAGGACCTTCTGCGTGAGGCCGGCCTGCTCGCGTGCTCCACGGAGGAGATACCCGGCGACCGCCCGCTCCCACAGCGGGAGCTTCCCCCACCTCCGCAGCGCCTGCCACTCGGCGAAGGCCCGGGGCCTCGCGCGCGAGAGGTGCAGCATCGTTGGCCTGGGGGACGGCGCCTCTGCTGCGCGAACCATCTTCAGGGTCCTCGTTGCGCCCATCGCTCGATCTCCTCGTTCGTGGCATCCCGGGTTCGCACGCGTCGTGCCAGGACCACGAGCGCTGCCCAGGCGTCCTCGGCGCCCAACGCCGCTACACGCCGGCGCAGACGCCGGCGATCAAGCGCGTGCCGCTGTGCACGGAAGAGCACCCATGCGTTGACACCGTCCACCGTGGACTCCCAGTGCTTCCACGCCGCGAGCCGGTCTGCCAGCGCGTCCTCTGCGCTGATGACGACCACCTCGCACGCGCCAACCGAAAGACGGACCGCGACCTCCCCCGCCTGCAGGGCACTACCGGGGAACTCGAGAAACACCTCGCCAGCCTCGTGGAGCCAGTGACGCCCCCGTCGTACGAAACCCGCAGCGATGAGCGCCCGTGCGACGCTTGACGGCACTGAACCGACAAGGTCGAGGTCACTCGTGACGTAGGCCCCGCGAGTGTAGAGCTCGACCGCGGCGCCGCCGACCAGCACCGGCTCCTGGCCGGGAGGAAACAGCCCCTGCACCCATGCCACGAGGCGTCCCGTCCTTTGCGGCCCATCTTTCAGGCGCAGGATCGTTTCGAGCCTCATCAAGAAACAATATAAAGCTTGTTTTCGTCAGAAGCAAGCCACAGGGGTGCGGCGGGTACATCCTGGCCGCTGGCGGCCCGCAAGCAGAACCCCGAGCGCCGCGAGGGGGCCGTGCGAAACCGCTGTCATCGCGAGGAGCCGCGCAGCGGCGACGTGGCGATCTCGCCGAAATCGACGAGATTGCTTCGCCCCGCCTGCGGCGGGGCTCGCAATGACAAGGGGTGGGGACGGGACTGCTTCCGCCCCTTCGGGGCCTCGCAGTGACAGCCATTCCTCTACAACGGACGGTGAATTGGAATCAGCAAGTTCCGGCCGCCCCAGCCGCAAGGCTAGGCGGTCAAGATGCCCACCCGCGCGGATCCGTAGGTGAGTGCTCCTGCAGCGCCAGCAGCGCCGCAGGTTCACGGCGAATCTTCGGGCGGTCAACGACCCGGAGCCCCGCCTGCTCCGCCAGCGCCAGTGACGCGGCGAACGCATCTGCGGAGACGTGGCCCCGCGGCTCGACGAACAGAAGTCTGCCCTCCGGTTTGAGCGAGGCCGCGATCTCGGCGAAGAAGCCCGCCGCGTCAGGCACCTCGTGGATCACATGCAGCGCCAGCGCGACGTCAACCCGGCCGGCAAGGTCGGCGACGCCCAAACGGTTCGCCTGAGCCAGCCGGACGTCGATGCGGTCCAGCAGGCCCGCTCTCGCGGCCCGGCGCCTCAGGCCGGCGAGCATCCTCTCTTGCAGGTCCACAGCCACGACGCGTCCCTTCGGGCCCACGATGCGCGCCAGATCCAGGGTGAAGAACCCCATGCCGCAGCCGGGCTCGAGTACCAGCATGCCCTCGCCGACGAACGGCGCCAGGACCCTCTCCGGATGCTGCCAGAGGCGCCGGAGCGGGCTGACGAGGAAGTACCCGAGCCACCAGGGACAGATGTGATTGGCCATGCACTCACCTTTGGCGGCCGAGGTTCCCGCCGCTGCGCGCCATTCTGCCAGATCCCGGCACGTGGCCGCCGTGATCTCGGTCCCTCTTCCTGGAGAGGCGGATGAGGTGGCTGTACTCCAAGCCCGCACCTTGCTGCACCCTCACCCCGCCCTCTCCCACAAGCGGGAGAGGGAGCCAATGTCCCCTCCCCCGCCCTCTCCCACAGGGGGAGAGGAACAAGGTCCTCACACCTACCCTTTCCCCCAGGCGCGAGTGGGAGTTGAGCGTCTCTGCCCCGCACGGCTGGCCATCTCGGTTCCCTCTCCCAGCGGGAGAGGGTCAGGGTGAGGGGACGGCCGGCCCGTCGGCACCGCGTGCGCCAATTGGACTGCTTCAAACCCAAGAGGATTGGATCTAGCCACCAGACCAGTTCTCCGTTCAGAATGGCCCATGCCCGCCACGGCCCACGACCACTCCCACCTCACCCGCGGCTACGCGATCGCCCTCGCCGCTGCGGCCGTCCTGTCCACCACGGCCATCTTCATTCGCCACCTGACCCTGACGTACCAGATCCCGGCGCTGGTGCTGGCGTTCTGGCGGGACGTCTTCGTTTGCGTGACGTTGCTTCCGGCGCTCGCCCTGTTGCGCCGCCGCCTGCTCCGCGTGGAGCGCAGGCACCTTGCCTACCTCGTCTGGTACGGCCTCGTGCTGGCGGCTTTCAACTCCACCTGGACGCTCTCGGTGGCGCTCAACGGGGCGGCGGTCGCAACCGTGCTGGTCTACAGCTCGGCGGCCTTCACCGCCCTGCTGGGCTGGTGGATACTCCGGGAGCACCTGGGGTGGGGCAAGCTGCTGGCCGTCGCCGTCAGCCTGGCCGGCTGCGCCCTGGTCTCGGGGGCGCTGGAGGCCGCGGCGTGGCGCGCCAACGTGGTGGGTATCGTGACGGGGATACTCGCCGGGCTGTGCTACGCGGTCTACAGCCTGATGGGCCGCTCGGCCTCGCAGCGCGGCATCGATCCCTGGACGACTGTGCTCTACACGTTCGCCTTCGCGACGGTCTTCCTGCTCGGCATCAACCTGCTGCCGGGCGGGCTGCTGCCCGGGGCGGCCGCGCGCCCGGCCGACTTTCTGTGGCTGGGGAGCGCCCTGGCCGGCTGGGGTGTCCTGTTCGTGCTGGCGGCGGGACCCACGGTGGCGGGGTTCGGGCTGTACAACGTCAGCCTGACCTATCTGCCCTCGAGCGTCGCAAACCTGGTCGTCTCCCTCGAACCGGCGCTGACGGCCGTGACTGCCTACCTCCTGTTCGGCGAGCGGCTGACCGCCGTGCAATTCGCGGGCGCCGCGATGATCCTGGCCGGCGTGGTATTCCTGCGGGTGTACGAAGGGTGGGTGGAGAGCCAGACCCGATCCGCTAGACCAGTGACAGCCGAAGCCGTTGGCACGGAGTGAAGATCCGTGCGGCTCGCCAGGCCCGCAATCGTGCAGGCCTCGGAGGTCGTGGCCAACGTCCGGCGATCCGTGTAGTGTTGCGTCTCGAGGAGGGACTATGCGCCACCGATCCCGGATCTGCTTTGCGCTCGCAGCGCTCGTGCTCGTGACGGGTTGGGCGGCGGCGCAGGAGCTGGCACCCATCCAGCTGCCGGCGCCGCAGACGGAGGGCGGCAAACCGCTCATGCAGGCCCTCAAGCTGCGCGCGACCAGCCGCGCCTTCGCCGCCGACCCGCTACCCCCGCAGACCCTGTCCAACATGCTCTGGGCGGCTTGGGGCATCAACCGGCCGGACTCGGGCAAGCGCACGGCCCCTTCCGCCCGCAACTGGCAGGAGTCCGATGTCTACGTGGTCATGGCGACCGGCGCCTACCTCTACGACGCTGCCGCCAACATGCTGAAGCCGGTTGCCTCCGGAGACCTGCGCGCCCTCACCGGCACGCAGGATTTCGTCAAGGACGCCCCGGTGACGCTCGTCTTCGTGGCGGACACCGCCCGCATGAAGGGCAGCCAGGCGGACATGCACCAGGCGTACGCGTGGGGCGATGCGGCGTTCATCAGCCAGAACGTCTACCTCTTCTGCGCCTCGGAAGGCCTCGCCACCGGCGTGCGCGCCATGGTGGACCGTCCGCCGCTCGCCAAGGCCCTCAAGCTCGCGCCCACCCAGATCATCGCCTTCGCCCAGTGTGTGGGGTACCCGAAGAAATAGGGCCGCCAAGCACGCCCGGTCCTGCAGGTGGTGTGATGACGACACCCAGCACAGATCCGAGCCTCGGCGCCGGACGCCGGCAGAGGAGCAAGGAAGATTGATGGAGGAAAGGATCCTGCTCTGGATCCATAGCTTCGCTGGTCCGGTCCTCGACCAGGCCTTTCTGTTCTCAAACCTTTTCGGCCTGCTGCCGATCTGCGCGCTCCTGGTGACCGCCATGGCGCTGTATCACCTGCTCCGAAAGGAGCGCAGGGAAGCCCTGGTCTGGGTGGTGGTCGGTCTGGTTACGTTCGCGTTACCCGAGCTCATCAAGTACGCCACCGCCCGACCCAGACCCGCGCTGTGGGAAACGCTCATCCATCCCTCGGGGTTCTCGTTCCCGAGCGGGCACGCGGTGGCTTCGGCCGCGTTCTATCCCCTGCTGGGCTGGGGGCTTATGCGGCGGCGTGGGGCCGCGGCCGGCGTGGGCTACGGCATCGGCGCGGTCTTCGCGCTCTTCGTGGGGTTTGGCCGCCTCTATCTGGGAGTGCACTGGCCGTCGGACGTCCTCGCCGGCTGGCTGCTCGGATTTGCCCAGAGCGCCCTCGCGATCGCCTGGCTCAGGAGACACGCCCAAGCAAATTCTTGACTTTCAAGAACTTGGTGTATACTGGCGGCCTCTGCCGGGCATCGCGCCATCGGGCGCATCGCCGGCCTCGCCTCCGAGCGGCACCTTCCGCTGGTCCGAGGTGGGATCAGCAGTGCGGAAGACAACCGGTCCTGGAACCCCCGGGGCTAACAGGAGGCACACATGGCTTCAAAGCTCTATGTCGGCGGTATGTCGCTGTCCACAACCTCGGAGAGCCTGCGCACGCACTTCGAGCAGTGCGGAAAGGTCGTGTCGGCCGCGGTGGTCACCGAGCGCGATACGGCGCAGTCCCGCGGCTTCGGTTTCGTCGAGATGTCCACCGACGCCGAGGCGGAAGGGGCGATCGCCACGCTCAACCAGAAGCCCCTCGACGGCCAGCCGCTCACGGTCAACGTTGCCAAGTCGCGGATGGAGAAGTCCGGACCGAAGTCTGATCGCAACCCGCGTCTGTAGGCGACCAGGTACCGGGTGAAGTAGCCCGGATGCGGCCGCAATCGAAGTGACATGTGGGCACGCCCCGAGGGCGTGCCTGTCATTGCGAGCCCCTGGAGGGGGCGAAGCAATCCCGCCAAACTCGACGAGATCGCTTCGTCGCTGCGCTCCTCGCGATGACAGCACGCGCGGAGATGCGCGCTCCACATGAAGACAGGGCGGCCGCGTTGGCCGCCCCATCACTGAATGTCGGTGATAGGCCGCTCTACTTCAGGCCGCGCTTGGCGAGAAGCGCATCCACCTTCGGCTCGCGGCCCCGGAAGCGCACGAACAGAACCGTCGCGTCCTCGCTGCCGCCCTTGGACAACAGCTCGCGGAACTTCGTTGCGGTCTCCTGGTCGAACAGGTCGCCCTTCTCCTTGAAGGCCTGGAACGCGTCGGAGTCCAGCACCGCGCTCCACGTGTAGCTGTAGTAGCCGGCCGAGTACTCATCCGCGGCGTGCGCGAAGTAGGGCGTGCGGTAGCGTGGCAGGATCTCCGGAATCAACCCCCACTTCGCCATGCTCGCCGCCTCGAACGCGTCGGCGTCCTGCATCTTCGGCTCGGTCATCGTGTGCCAGTCCATGTCCAGGAACGAGGCCGCCAGGTACTCCGTCATGGCGAAACCCTGGTTGAAAGTCGCGGCCTTGCGGATCTTGGCCACCAGCGCCTCGGGCATCACGTCACCGGTCTTGTGGTTGCGCGCGTAGAGCTTCAGGAACTCCGGCTCGAACACCCAGTTCTCCATGATCTGGCTGGGCAACTCGACGAAGTCCCAGGCGATGTAGTACCCGCTCCCCCGGAACCGGCAGTTCGAGAAGAGGCTGTGCAGCGCGTGGCCGAACTCGTGGAACAGCGTTTCCGCCTCGTCGGGCGTCAGCAGCGCCGGGTTGTCGCCCATGGGCCGCGAGAAGTTGAAGACGTTGTAGACGACCGGCGTCACGAAGGTCCCCTGCCTGACCCACTGGGCGCGAATCGTGTCGCACCAGGCGCCGCCGCGCTTGCCGGGCCGCGGGTAGAAATCCATGTACAGGATGCCGAGGTGCTTCCCGTCCTTCTCCTTGGCCTCGAAGACCTGCACCTCGGGGTTGTAAACCGGCACGTTCTTGAGCTCTGTAAAGGTGATGCCGAAGAGCTTGGTCGCGAGCGTGAAGGCACCCTCGCGCACCTCGTCGATGGGGAGGTACGGTCTGATCGCCTCCTCGTCCAGGTCGTACTTGGCCTTCTTGACCTTCTCCGAGTAGTAGCGCCAGTCCCAGGGCTCGAGCTTGAAGCCACCCTTCTCCGCGTCGATCATCGCCTGCAGATCGGCGGCCTCCTGCCTCGCCCTAGCGAGGGCCGGCTTCCAGAGCTGCTCCAGAAGCTTGTAGACGTTCTCCGGGTTCTTGGCCATGTACTCGTCGAGGATGAAGTTGGCCCAGGTCTTGTAGCCCACCAGCTGCGCCTTTTCGACGCGCAGCTCGGCGATCTTGGCGAAGACGACGGTGTTGTCCGTCGCCCCGGTCTTGTCGCACCGGCTCGCGTACGCGGTGAGGATCTTCGTGCGCAGCTCTCGGTTGGAGGAGCTCTGCAGGAACGGCCAGATGCTCGGCGCCTTCAACGTGAACACCCACTTGCCGGGCAGACCTGCCTTCGTGGCGGCCTCCGCGGCGGCTGCGATCTGATCCTCGGGCAGGCCGGCGAGCTCGTCCTTCGAGTCCACAACGAGCTTGAACTCGTTGGTTTCCTTCAGGAGGTTCTGGCGGAACTTCACGATCAGGCTCGAGAGCTCGCCGTTGATCGCGCGCAGGCGCTCCTTCTGCGCCGGGGCGAGGTTCGCACCGCCTCGCACGAAGCGCCGGTAGATGTTCCGCAGGAGGGTGGCCTGCTCGGGGTCGAGCTGGAGATTGGCGCGCTCCTCGTACACCGCCTTGACGCGCTTGAACAGGGCTTCGTTCAGGTAGATGTCGTCGTTGTGGGCCGCGAGCATCGGCCTGACCTTGGCCTCGATCTCCTGCAGCGTGTCGTTCGTCTCGGCGCCTGCCAGGACGCCGAAGACGTTGTTGACTCTGGCAAGGGCTTCACCCGAGTCGTCGAGCGCGGCGATCGTGTTGTCGAACGTAGGCGGCTTCGCGTCTTGCGGGATGGCCAAGACCTCCGCGTTGTGCTGCCGGATCGCCTCCTCGAACGCCGGCATGAAGTCTTCCGGCTTGATCTGGTCGAACGGCGGCACGCCGAAAGGTGTCTTCCACTCGGTGAAGAACGGATTCGGGGCCTTGGCCGGCGAGGGCGCGCAGGCAATCGCCAGCGCGATAAGGGCCAGGCAGGCAACGGCGGCACGGATCTTTCGCATGGGGGTCTCCTTGATGTTTCGAGATGATCGATCGTTGTGCGGCAGTGGTTGCTGCTGGTACGCGTTCACACCGGAGGGGATCATACACGCTCCGGAGTCGTGTGCGGGCTCCCGCCCGGTTCGCTCGCCACAGGTTTCGTCTACGTTGCTCGCCTCGCCCGGGTTGCGTCCCGCCCCGCCCCTCCAAACACGCTGTCATCCTGATGCCCCGCTCAAGCGGGGCAGAAGGATCCCACCGCACCTGGAGCGCTCTGCTATCTCTGTGGGGCGCACGCCGTGCGCGCATGCCGGCGGGGCCCGCCGGCCCCACATTCAAGCGCAGTTGGACTAGCATGTACCTCATGACCGACCCATCCCCAGCCCTGACCCACGAGGCGCAGCGCCTCTTCGCCGAGTACCTCGGCAAGATCGAGCAGTGCGTCGGCCTGCTCTCCCCCGAGCACCTCTGGTGGCGGCCCAACCCGCGGTGCACCAGCGTCGGCAACATCCTCCTCCACCTCTGCGGGAACCTCTCGCAGTGGCTGCTGGCGGGGCTCGGCGGCGCGCCGTTCGAGCGCCACCGCCGCGAGGAGTTCGCCGCCGTGGAGGGCGAGGACGCCGCCGCGCTGCTGGGCCGGCTCCGCGAGGTGGTGACCACCTGCCGGGACGTCGCCCGTGACCTGCCCGAGGAGAAGCTCGGTCAGACCTTCATCATCCAGGGGATCACGCGCACCGGCTTCGGCGTTCTGCTTCACGCCGTCGAGCACATGGCCTACCACACGGGCCAGATCGTCTACGTCGCCAAGCAGCTCGTCGGCGAGCAGGCCGAAATCGAGTTCTACCCCCACCTCAAGTGACTTTGTCACCCTGAGCCCGCTTCGCCGTAGCGGGGCGGGTGAAGGATCCCACCGCGGCTGGAGCGCTCTGCTGTCTCTGTTGGGCACGCGCTCCGCGCGTGCCTGTCATTGCGAGTCCCGTCCTGCAGGGCAGGACGGGGCGAAGCAATCTCGCGGAAAACGACGGGATCGCGTCGTCCCCCTCGCTTCGCTCGGCGTCCTTGCGATGACAGCACGCACGGAGTGCGTGCTCAGTCGTTCGCTCGGACCCGGGAGAAACGAGCGCGCGCGGAGTGCGTGCTCCGCAGAAACTGGGGCGGCAGCAAGGACCGCCCCTACATGGACCTCGCGATCCGGTGGTTGTGTACCATGCGGTCCGACGGATGGAAGGAGTCCCCATGACCAAGCGCGATCTCGTTCTCGGCCTGCTGGATTCCGGCAAGCCTCACACGTACATCCCCGCGGCGTTCTTCCTGCACTTCGACCCCTCCTGCCACTTCGGCCGGGCAGCGGTGGACAGGCACCTCGAGTTCTTCCGTGCCACCGGGATGGACTTCGTCAAGATCCAGTACGAGCGGAACTTTCCCCGCCTCCCTGCAATCCAACGCGCCGACGACTGGACTCGGATGCCGCTCTACGGCGAGGACTTCTTCAAGCCGCAACTCGACGCGGTCGAGGGCATTGTCAATGCCGTCAAGCGCGAAGCCGTGGTGGTCGTAACCCTGTACTCGCCGTTCATGTGCGCCGCGCACGCGGTCGGCGAGGAGAACGTGCTGCAACACCTCCGCGAGAACCCTGACCTGGTTCTCAAGGGCATGGAGATCGTCACTGAGAGCCTGATGACGTTCGTGAAAGCGTGCATCCGCCTCGGCGTTGACGGCTTCTACCACTCGACCCAGGGGGGCGAGACCCACCGGCTGGCGGATCGCACCCTCTTCGATGAGTTCGTCCGCCCGCACGATCTCGCCGTGATGAAGGAAGCGGAACGCTCGTGCATCTTCAACATCCTGCACGTCTGCGACTACGTTGGAGAGTACGACGACCTGACGCGGTTCCAGGACTACCCGGGGCACGTGGTGAGCTGCCCTCTCAAGGTCGGTGGCCTTCGGCTGCCGCTGGCCGAGGCGTACCGGCTGTTCAACCGACCCGTGATGGGCGGGCTCGACCGCCACGGCGCGATCGCCACCGACAGCAAAGCGCAGATCCGCGCCGAGGTCGAGGCCACGCTCCGGAGCGCGCCCGCACGTTTCATCCTCGGGGCCGACTGTACTGTGCCCGCGGAGACACCCTGGGAGAACCTCCGCACGGCGATCCAAACCGCCCACGCCTCGCAGCGCGGCTAGACCCGCCTCCGTCTCTGTGGGGCATCACTCCGCGCGTCCCTGTCATTGCGAGCCCCGTCCTGCAGGGCAGGACGGGGCGAAGCAATCCCGCGCATTTCGATGGGATCCCGCCACGCGGCCTTGCCAGGCCGCTCGCGGCTTCGGCGTCGTCCCCCTCGCTTCGCTCGGCGTCCTCGCGATGACAGCACCCCCGCCATCGCCCACGGCGGCCGGGCCGAACCGCGGTCCGGACTACTTCTTCATCGGCTGACTTGACGGCGGCACCTGGCCCTTCAGCCGCAGATACGTGATGATGTTGCCGTAGTGTTCCCAATTGTGCGTGTCGTTCAGGAGTAGACCGCCGAGGCGGGTCTGATCCTGGCCGAAGAGCTTGATCGGCGCTCCGGTGTTGGCGTCCGAGATCGCATAGGCCTTGCTGCAGTACTCGTAGGAGCCCTTGAGCGCCGCTGCCAGATCGGCCTTCGAGGTTTTGCTCTTCTCGACCCCGGGCGACGGGTTGGCCTCGCCGAGCACGGTCGAGCAGATGAAGTAGTTGGCGTCGGCCACGTGGGCGATGAGCTGGCCGAAGCTGCGGACTTCGGGCGTGGGCTTGAAGGCGTAGTCGGCCTCGGGCATCAGCTCCGCGCTCCGGATGATGAGGTCCTGCACATAGTTGATGTTCGATTGCATCGTCTTGACCATGCCGGCTGCCGGAGCAGGCATTATCTCCTGGGCGAGTGCCGGCGCGGCCACAACGACGGCGATGAGCAACAGCAATGATTTCTTCATGAATACCTCCCTTAAAGGAGATAACCGGCGCCGTGGGCCAAATGTTCCCGCCGGCCCGTGCCGGCCCCCACCCAGCGACCGGTGCGGTGCGCCCGCCGCGCGTGCTCGTCTCGTGTTTATGTGGGGCGCGCACGCCGTGCGCGCATGCCGGCCCCACATTCGTTCGTGTTTCTTGCTGTGGGTGGCCACTACGACCCAGGCTCTCTCTCCCTGTGCGAGAGGGCTGGGGTGAGGGCCGCAGCCATCATCTCAAGCAAACGAGCACGCACGGGGTGCGTGCTCCACAGAAACGATGGCAACCGCATTCGGAGTGAAATGTGGGGCACGCGTCTCGCGCGCGCCTGCCAGGAAGTTCTTTGACTGTCAGGCGCCTTCGGGGCGGGGCGGGCGCGCCGGGGCCGATTCATCGGCGGACGAGGCAGCCGCGGAACCGTCGCTCTCCGGCAAGCTGTCCCGGCGGGATCCGCCGACGGCGGCGTGCTCCAGGCCCTCCAGGATCGACTCGATCTCTTCCGTCTTCACGACCGCGGAGACTGTGGGGGAAGGGGCACCGCAGGCCGGACAGTCGAGCGGTCGCAGCTCCGAGACGGTCGCGAGCAGCGCGTCCCAGGAGATCAAGGAGGTTTCGGCGCCGCAGGACGAGCAGCAAACCAGGGCCCGGGCTTCGGGTGCTCCGACCCCCTCCTCGCCCTCCGCTTCCTGCGCCTCGTCCTCGCCGAAGTTCTCTCGATACCACTTCGCGTAGTGGTGCTTGGCCCACTCGCGGTCCACGTTGCCGGAGAACATCCCGCTCAGACCGATTCGAGTGTCCGGATTGACCACTGCCATGAAGACGTGTCCGAAGATGAGCGGGGCTGCCAGCACCGCCACGGACACGTGCACGATCCAGGTAAGGAAGTACATGCCCGGCATCAAGATGACCACGCCGGTTGCAACGAGTATCGGATAGGTCAAAGTCAGCGCCATGAAGTTCAGCTTTTCCCCGGCGTTGAACTTGTGCTGCTCCGGAAGGGTGATCCTGCGGCTTAGCGCAGCGGGGCCCGCGAGGGCCAGCCACTTGAGGTCATCACGCGTCCAGGTCCACGCGCGCTTTATGTTGTACAGGTAGAGCGAGAGGTCGTTCCTGTGGCGCCGGGCGACCCAGGTCGGGAGGAGGAGCAAACCGATCCCCGAGATCCGGTGGCCCCAGTGCAGAGCCAAGTGCACGAGGGTCTGAGGGTGGAGGTGGTTGAAGAACAGCTTCAGCACGATGCCGGTGAGCAAGCAAAATATGAAAGGAATGGCGATCGCCCAGTGGAGCGCCCTCTCCGACCTCCTGAAACGCGGGATCTCCCGTGAGAAGAGGGCCGCCGCATCCTCGCGTGGGACCGAGACCCGCTGGCTCGTGGCCGGCGTGGGCGCTGCCGGCAGACTCGCCTTGCGGCCGCGGAGGCCATCGGGCCCGCCCTTCCGAGCCGGAGGGGCATCATCACCGTTCCCGCTCGCGACGCGCCGCTGGCCGGCTCTGACGTACGGGAGGACGCGGGCTCCCCCCGCGCGGCGTTCCGTCAACTCGCGCACGTCCGATTTGCGTACACCGGTGCCGACATCCTTGTTCAGCGTTTCCCCCCAAACCCGAGCGCCGTTCGACGGCACCTCGGGTTCCCACGGAGAGTCTAAGCCAAAACTCTGGCGGTTGCACTGTGATCGGGCGCACAACCCGACCCGATCTCACACCGAGGTCTCGACTTATGCCACGTCTTGGACACATGGATTCGACCGCCCCTTCCGCGCGTGCACGTCTCGTGTTTGTGTGGGGCGCGCA
>Ga0315293_10004295_pt1 | contig 13590 bp, 12 predicted proteins | sample YL17G13_20_MG_FD_203071 | JGI IMG/M metagenome (GOLD analysis project Ga0315293, IMG submission 203071) | Sediment microbial communities from Yellowstone Lake, YNP, Wyoming, USA - YL17G13_20 | ecosystem: Environmental > Aquatic > Freshwater > Lake > Sediment | place: USA: Wyoming | collected... | reverse complement strand
AGACCGACCTGCACCACCTTGATGCTCTTGCTCGACATGGGACCTCCTATCACTGGAAGCAGGCGAACGTCTCTTCGCCGCGGCAGGTTGATATCCCCGCCCAATCGAAGTCCCAGCACTGTGCTCATCCTCGCCATCGAGACTAGCTGCGACGAGACCGCGGCCGCGATTGCTCGTGGTCCCAGCGAGAGCGGCGCGGAACTGCTCTCGAGCGTGGTCGCGTCGCAAGACGCGCTGCACGCTCCCTTCGGCGGCATCGTGCCGGAGATCGCATCGCGCCGGCATCTCGAGGCGATCGTGCCGGTGACCACCGAGGCGATGGGGCGCGCCGAGGTTGGCTGGGACGATCTGCAGGGTGTCGCAGTTACCAATGGCCCCGGCCTCATCGGCTCCCTCGTGGTGGGCGTCGCGGTCGCCAAGGCGATCGCGGAAGCGCGCTCTCTGCCCATCGCCGGCATCCATCACCTCGAGGGGCACATCTACGGCGGCGCCGTCGGGCAACCGCTCCCCTTGCCCGCGCTCGCCCTGATCGCGTCAGGCGGGCACAGCCACCTCGTCATCGTGCGCGATCACGGGCGCTACCAGGTGATCGGGCGCACCAGGGACGACGCGGCGGGCGAGGCGTTCGAGAAAGGGGCGCGTCTCCTCGGCCTCCCCTACCCCGGGGCCCCTCAGCTCGCCGCCCTGGCGGATTCCCACGTGGGTCGGACCAGGCCCATGCCGAGGGCGCGGATACCCGACTCCTGGGACTTCAGCTTCAGCGGCGTGAAGACAGCACTCGCGCGGCGCGTTCGGCAGGCGGCTCCGACCGAGGACGAGCGGGCGAAGCTCGCGGCCGCCTACCAGGAATCCATAGATCTATCGCTCTCGGAACGTGCTGTCCGCGCGGCAGAGGAGTTCGGCGGCCTGCCCATTCTGGTGGTCGGCGGCGTGGCTCGCAACCGCCGACTGCGGGAGATGATCGCGGAGAAGGCGGCCGCGCTTGGTTTATCCGTTCACATTCCCGATGCTCACTTGTGCACGGACAACGCGGCAATGATCGCTGCGGCCGGCCTCTACAAGCTCACCATCGCCGGCCCGGATGGTCCATCACTCGATGTGTCCGCGAGCCCCCCGCTCGAGAACTGGGAGACCAAGGCCGACGCGGTTGGGAGCCGTTGAAAGCGCGTATGCGCCCTTTTGCTGCGGCGCGGAATGCACAGCGCGTGCAGAAAAAGTCGGCAAGGAACCGCCTCGCGGCCTTGCAAATCCAGCGATCAGGTGATATACTCCGCCCTCGATAGGAGACTACGGGATGAACGCAGCAGCCCTATCGTCGCACGATCCCGACTTCTCCGAAGTGGTAATGGTAGCCGGATGCTGTCGAGGTGAGGGGGCGGGCATCCGCGTAAGTCATTGCCTGTCGTCCACTTTTCTCCCCACGTCGCGGAACAGCCACGGTCCGTCTCGCGTCACAGCACAGGTCGTCGGCGCTCGGCACGGGAGGAGATAGCTCGCGCGGCCGAAGACATACCTGACAAACAGGCACAAGCCGTCACAGGAGACATCGCAGCCATGGACGCAGCAGTCGCGCACCAGATTTGGAACTACATCGGTATGCTAGGGGTTGACAGGGAGACCGCCCGGGACCTCTACCAGGAAGCGGAAGCAGCCATCTGGGAGGCCTCCGCCCATCGGGCCACCTACGAGTGTCATAGTTACCTGGTGAAGACGGGCATCGGGGCCATTCGCCACTGGCTCCGCGATCGCTATTCCATCATCCGCGTTCCCGGCTATCTGCACGATCGCGGCCAGGCGGCCGAGCACATGAAGGTCATCCTCCCCCTCGAGGAGATGAACGAGACGGTTGGGCACCACTTCGAGGATGACCTGCTCGAGCAGATCAGCGTGGACAACAAGCGCGCGGAGGTGCTGGACCTGCTCCCGCGCCTGACGCGGGCGGAGCGTCAGGTGATGGAATCGCTCCTCGCCGGCCAGAGCATCCGGGAGATCGCGCGCCGGCGGCGCGTTCGCGTCGGGTGCGTCTATGCGCAGAGGAGCAAGGCAATCACAAAGCTGCGCAGGTTCGTCTCTGAGGGCAACGGGAACGGGCGCCGTGAGTTGGTGGCCGCACGAGCGTAGCGCACACTCTGACTGCAGACCCCGGATGACAAGCCGAGATACCGGCGCGCCGTCTGCCCCCTGATCCAGCTAGTCGCCGTCAGATGCCAACCGCGGCTCCGACCTGCCCCGAGTTCCCCCTCCCTCGAAGAACCTGGTCAGAAACCGAGTCCGATCAGAGGCCACCAATGACGACCGCTCCGGCGCGTGGCCGGTCCCGGGGTAGAAGCATTTCTGGCACTGGAAGCCGCCGCTCGAGCCGACGGTCGAGGCCAGGTAGAACGGCAGTCTGCTCAGAGGCTGCTGGCAGACACTGCAGCGCGGCCCTTCGGAAGCCGCCGGACTCGGTTGCTTCAGCTTCGCGCTCGCCCTTGGTCGGGCCTTCTTCAGGGCCCGTTTCGGGCTCCACTTGCATGTTAACATCATTGCCATCCTGGCCCGGGATGCGTCTTCCGCTGTGGGAATCCGGGCCTCCCCCGCATACCCTCTCCACAACCCCTAGGCCCTGCGGGCCGGGGCGGCGGCAAAGCCTAGCCACTCTTCGCTCTCCACACCCCTCTGCCACCCTTTGCACTATTACCCTCCGCCAGGGAACTCATAACCCGCTTCAGCAGTCCAAATGGTATGCTGGCAATACCAGAGGGGCGGCTGCCCGCCGGCGACGGCCGCTCCAGCGAACGCCAATCTGGGTGTGATTGCTCAGGCGCACGCTATCTCCGGGTAACCGGGGCGCACGTCCTTCTCCTATTCCACGGCGGTCCCGGGGAAGCGCGGAGGTTTGACACACGATTTGCCTTTGTGTTAGACTCCACGAGAGAGTTTTGGGTGCGGCGGCCACTTCTGTTCGCGGCGCCTCACACCCCCACACACCAGAACTCCTTGTGAACGCGGCTCTCGGCCGCGCTCGCCACGCGTACGCGAGGCGTTGGATGGGAACTATGCGACTCTCGAGAACCTCGGCTGCGCACGTCCCGAGCGGGGGCGCTGCCAAGGAGGGGCATTGCATGCGAAGAGCCTGTCTGATCGGTCTCGCCCTTGTCATCCTCTGCATTGCCATCAGCTCCGGCGCCTGGGCCGTGGAGCGTCAGCTTGCCGGCGTCCGCCTGGGCGAAAAGGCCTTGGCCCTGTTGAGCAAGCCCGGCTTCGGGCAGCCCAACTACATCGGACCCATCGGTACCGTCGGCCTCCCGAGCGCGGCCGAACAGGCTGGCGGGGGCGCAGCGGCCGGGGGCGGGGGTCGCTCGGGCCCCGCTGGGCCGGGCGGGGCAACGGGCCCTGAACTGCTGGGCGCGATGGGCGGCGGCATGCGCGGCGGTGGCGGCATGCGCGGCGGTGGTGGCATGCGCGGCGGCGGTGGCATGCGCGGCGGCGGTGGCATGCGCGGTGGCGGCGGCATGCGCGGCGGCGGTGGCATGCGCGGTGGTGGAGCGCGCGCTGGTGGTATGCGTGCGGGAGGTGGCGGAGCCAGGGCAAGTGGGGGCGCGGGGGCGCGGGGCGTAGTTGCCGGCAGCGGCATGTACTGGTACTACACCCGGCCCGCCAGCGCGGTGATGGTGCTCAGCCTCACGCCCGATGGCGAAGTCAAGACGATTACGCTCAGCGGCAGCCTTCCCTACGCCGCCGGACGAACCACCCGCAGCATCGGGCTCGCCAGCAGCTACATGGATGTGATCGCTCGGTACGGCTACCCGGATCAGACGATGACCGCGGGCAACGCGATCGAGCTGACGTATGTCGATCATGGTGTCCGATTCACACTCGAGGGGATGCGCGCAACGCGGATTGCGATCGGGGCCGAGATCGTTGGGGCAGTCGAGGTCGCCCCGGCGCAGCCGGCACCCGAGACCACGGGGCCGCCGGTAGGTCTCACCCCTGAGGAGTTGCGAGGTTATCTGTAGGTCGAGTCATGCGTCCGGGGAACTGGAGGAACAGCAGAATGCACGTCTCTTGCCGCTCACAGCTGATTGCTCTGTTGGCGTTGGTGGCAGGCGCTCTACTTGCTGGTCCCGCGCTCGCAGTTGAGGATGGGCTCATGGGCGTTCGCGTCGGCGCCTCCTACCGGGAACTCACCAAGCGCCTCGGCTCGCCCGATGGGATCCTGCTCTCGGCAGGCGGGGGCATGATGTACCAGACGTTGGCTCGTCCCGCAGCCGGGCTGCCTCAGTTCGGTGGACAGGCGTCGCCGACGGAAATGCCCGTCTGGGTCCGTCCCGTCCTCGCGGGATCGCTCGCCCAGGGTCAGGCCGAGTGGTTCTACGACCTCCGCTCGCGCAAGGGCGTAGCGCTCGGCATCGTCCTGAACGGCGAAGGCGCAGACGCCGCGGTCACGGATGTGGTCGTCGCCGGGTTCAGCCGGTACCTGAAGGGAAAGCCAGCGCCGGTCCGCACGGAGCGCGGCATCAAGCTCATGAGCAGCTTCGGCGACGTGCTCAAGGAATACGGCTATCCTCCCCTCGCTGACATCTACGCGGCCGGCAGCGGCGGCGCAGGCGGCGCGATGCGCGCTGCGGGAGGGGCGATGGGCGGAGGCGGCGGCATGCGCGGAGGCGGAGGGGCGCGAGGCGGTGGCGGCATGCGCGGAGGCGGCGGGGCGCGAGGTGGTGGTGGCATGCGCGGAGGCGGCGGGGCGCGAGGTGGTGGTGGCATGCGCGGAGGCGGAGGGATGCGAGGGGGTGGCGGCATGCGCGGCGGCCAAGCCGCTGCCGGCTCGCCGAACCTGGCCGTTCTGCCTGTCCCAACCGCGTCTCAGTACCAGGTGGTCTTGACCGGCGGCATGCGCGGTGGCGGCGGTGGCGGCATGCGCGGTGGCGGCGGCGGGATGCGTGGCGGCGGTGGCGGGATGCGCGGTGGTGGCATGCGTGGCGGCGGCGGGATGCGAGGGGGTGGCGGCGGCCGTGGCACACTTCCGCCGCTCGGGACCGCAACGACCGGGGCCGCGGCGAGCGCCGGCGTCCAGGCGTTCTCCGACAACACACCGGTCACGTTCTCCCGCGACTGCATCCTGACCTACGAGGGGATCGCGTTCACCATCCAGAACATGCGTGTGATGCGCATACACGTCTCGGAGTAAGCCGGAAGGTTTCGTTGGGACCGACAGGGGAGCGTTGCCTCGCGAGGGGCGTGCTCCCCTTTCCTTTGGCGTGACGAAGTCCCCGGGGCGTCGAGCGTCCAGACTCCGTTCCCCACATGCGCGGGAGATACGCGCTGCGCGCTGTTGATGAAGAGGAAGAGAGAGGTGCTGTCTAGATGAGGCTGCGTTATCAGCTGGTAGTGGCCGCCATGGTGATCACCCTGATGGTCACTTCGTTCATGGCCGGCCGTCAGTTCCAGTCATTGGCTGCTCTCGTGCCGGGCAAGAGCCTGGGTTCGCTCCGCCTGTTCTCGCTGAGCGGCACCGCGAACGCCGAGCAGAGCGCCGGGGATGAGGTCAGTCTTCGCCCCATAGAGACGTTTCAGGAAGTGCTGTCACATATCCGCAAGGAGTACGTATCGCCGGTCAAGAGCGACCGCGAGATCACCTACGGCGCCATCCGCGGCCTCCTCTCGGTTCTCCGTGACGAGCCCTACAACGACCGCTACAGCCGTTTCCTGGATCCCGAGGAGTACCGCTCGTTCCTGGAGGAGAACGAGGGGCACTTCGGCGGAATCGGCGCTGAGCTAGGCGTGCGCGAGGTCAAGGCGAATCCGGCGCCGCCGGCGAAAGGCACGGAGGGTCCCCAGTGTCCTGTCTGCGGCGCGGACCTGAGCAACCCGAAACAGTACAAGGTCGTGATCGTCGCTCCGCTCCCGGATAGCCCGGCCGAGCGGGCGGGCCTGAAGTCGGGAGACCAGATCCTGCGGGTGAACGACACGCCCGCAGCGTCCCTGACGCTCTCGGAGACGGTTCGGAAGATCAAGGGGCCGCCAGGGACGACCGTCGATCTGCTGGTCGGCCGCGAGGGGCTGTCCGAGCCGCTCCAGGTGAAGGTCACGCGCGCGGTCATCTCGATTCGCAGCGTCGAGTACAAGATGCTGCCCGATCGCATCGGCTACCTGCGCATCAGCACCTTCAACGATGTCACAGCCGAGACGGTGAAAAAGGCCCTCAAGGAGTTGCGCGCGGGTGGCATGAAGGGCATGCTCCTGGACCTGCGCAGTGACCCCGGCGGCGGCCTCGATGTCTGCATCGAGGTGGCGAGCCAATTCGTGGGCAAAGGGCCGGTCGTATACATCCAGGAACGGGGCCAGCCGCGACAGCCGCGCGAGGCCACCGCGGACGCGCGTCGACTGGGCGTGCCGCTGGTGGTGCTGGTGGACAAGGGGTCGGCGAGCGCCGCCGAGATCCTCGCCGGCGCCATCCAGGACGACCGGGAGGGCAAGCTGGTCGGCGTCACCACGTTCGGGAAGGGCCTGGTCCAGACGGTGTTTCCGCTGCGCGATGGGTCCGCACTGGCGCTCACCACCGCCCGCTACCTGACCCCCAAGCTGCGCGACATTGACCGCAAGGGCATCGCCCCGGACGTGAAGGTCGAGCAGACGAAGAGCCTGGAGTTCATCCCACCGCTGAGCGAGAAGGATGCGCAGGCGGCATCAGCCCTCGATTTGCTGAAGCAGGAGATGCGGCGCCTCGCCAGCGCCTCGTGAGTATTCGGTCAGGAGGGGTGGCGCCGCCGTCCCCCTCGTTTCTGTCCGGGGTGCGCCCGGGTCCCGTCCCCGCGCACGATGTCTCATGCTCGCCACAGCCGCCCTCAAGAAAGTCATCAGCGCTTCGCGCCGGACGGATCTGGTTGCTCATCACCCCGATGAGCTCGCCCGCCGGGTGTTCGAGTTCGGCCCCGAGAGGGTCCACACCGTCGTCATCTGGACCAAGGACGCTGCGAACCTTCTTCGACACGAGCCACTGCGCCGCGCCCTGGGCGGCGTCGGGCAGGTGTTCCTCCACTGGACCATCACCGGCCTCGGCGGGTCGTTCCTGGAGCCGACGGTTCCTCCCTCGGGAGACCAGGTGCGCCTGGTGGACGAGGTGATCGCCTACCTGGGCGATGCCCGGCGCGTGCACTGGCGCTTCGATCCGCTGGTATCGGTCCGCCGCGGGGGCGAGTCCGTGGGCAACGTCGCCGTCCCGCTGTTTCGTTCCCTCGCCGCGCCCCTGGCGCGCGCCGGAGTCCCGGTCGTCCACACCTCCTTCGTGACGCTCTACCCGAAGGTGATCAGGCGCTTCGCCGCCGCCGGGGTCGAGCCAGCGGAGTTCGGGCGCGAGGCCAGGATGGAGTTCCTGGCACAGCTTTCGGCTGCGGCATCTGACGTCGGAATGCGGCTGGTGACCTGCTGCGAACCTGGGTCTGCGAGGCAGCGCTGCATTGATGGCGAACTGCTGGCCGCCCTGCACCCCACGCACGAGCCGTGCAGGACTGATCGCGCTCGGGGGCAGCGCGATCTCTGCGGCTGCACGGTCAGCCTCGACGTTGGCCGCTATCTCCCTTGCCCCAACCGCTGCCTCTACTGCTACGCCCATCCTGCCGCGTGACGGCCGGATGCACAGGAGAACCCGGCCATCCCCCGAATCCTCGCGATGGGAGAAGACATGCCCTACTGCCCCCAGTGCAAGTTCGAGTATGAGGAAGGGGTCGCGCGCTGCCCGGACTGCAAGGTGGACCTCAAGCCCGGCTCGCCCCCGCAGCCCGCTCAGCCCGGCCCCGACACCCGGCCGGTGCGCCTCTGCACCGTCCCGGACGTCAGCGCCGGCGACATCATCCGCGCCCTGCTGTCCGAGAATGGCATTCCGTCGGTGCTTCAGCGGTACGGCCCGATCACCGGAGAGCTGGGCCGCGTCACCGACGGCCTCACCGATGACTATGCCATCATCCTGGTCCCGGCCAACCGACTGAGGGAGGCGATGGAGCTTCTGGAGGCGATCCAGTCTGGCGACACCGTCTGGCCGGACGGCATGGAACCCGAAGAGTGAGGCGCCGGCCGAGCCGATGAGATCGCGCGTCGTCGCAGTGCTCTGGAGTCCCCTGGGCCTGACGCTCTCGGCGCTGGCCGTCGTGATCGTCGGATCCACACTTGTCTACTCGGCGAGCGAGGGCTGGGACTCCCTCACCGCGCTAAATTTCACCCTCGCCACGCTCACCACCGTCGGGTACGGGAACGTCTACCCCGCGCATCGGACAGGGGAGATCTATACCGCGGCGCTCATGCTGTTGGCGTTGACGTCCGCCGTCGTCGTCTTGAGCACGTTCGCCAATCGTCTGATCGCTCTAGTCTCTCGAGGGATGAGCCCTATGGAACGCAACGAGCGCGCTGTTCGGGCGCTGCAGGACCACATCGTCGTGGCCGCTTCAGGCGAGCTCGCCGCGATGATCGTGCAGAATCTCCGCGCGAGGGAGCTGCCGTTCGTCGTCATCACCGATGACGACGGGGTGCACGCGCGCTGGTTGGAGGAGGGCGTGCCTACGGTGCTCGGGAGCCCGGATGACGAGGAGATACTGCTGCGCGCCGGCATCCAGCGCGCGCGGGGGCTCATCGTCGCCCTCGGCGCGGATGCGGACAACGTCTTCGTCACCCTGAGCGCGCACGACATGAACCCGAGCGTGCGGATTATCGGGCGCGCTCACAGCGCATCGTCAATCGTGAAGCTGCGCCGCTCGGGGGCCAACGACGTCGTTCTGCCCGAGCAGGTGACGGCGATGAACCTGGTGGACCTGTTCAAGGACCCGGCCCACATCAGCGCCGGCGTCCGGCAGGCGGTTGACGAGCTGAGAGAGGTGTTGCGCGAGTCGCCCGCAGCCCCGGCCAGCCTGCACAACCGGCCTCGCCAGGTGCTGTTCCGGGCGCTTCGGCTCGCCCTCCAGGAGCTGGGCCCCGATATGGAGACGACGCTCTATGCCCTCGGCCAGCAGTTAGGCGGGGAGGCCGTCGCCCCCAATCTCCACGGCGACCAGCTGTGCGACCTGCTGGACTCTCTCACTCCCATGTGGTCCGCTGCCGGGCTGGGGTACCTGCAGGTGACCGCGTGCGACGACCGGAAGGCCCACCTCGAGGAGAACGAGTGCGCGACGTGTGAGGGCCTGCCCGCTGTCGGCAAGCCGGTGTGCCACCTGGAGCGCGGGGTGTTGGCCGGCGCGCTCGAAGCGCGGCTCGGCCGGACGGTGCACGCAAAGGAGGTCAGGTGCTGGGGCCTGGGCGACCGCGTCTGCGAGTTCGAGGTCACGGTAGACGTGGACGTCCACCGGCCCTCCGAGTGAGGGCCGGCAGACGGAATGCGATGCTTCGGTTACGAGGTGCTGCAACTGCTTCGGCTACCAGGTGTTATACTTGCTGCCATCCAGTGCTGCGAGAGGGCTGCTGCTGTGCAGTGCGCCGGTTGCGTCATCGTACGCCCAGACCGCTGCGCCAGTGAAAGGATCCTGGGGCAGCTGTCCGTCCCCCGTCAGGATGTACGGGCCATCATACGCGGCGCGGTCCAGCAGCCCGCCCATGTCGGAGCTGATAGCGGCGCCATTCGCGGCCATAATGTCCGTGAGCGCAGGCGGCCAGGCGGCTGTGGTGCCCTCAAACCGCTCGATTGCGTCCCGCAGTTGCTTCAGATTCCCCCGGAGCTGTGCCTCTTTCGCGGTGCGCCGCGCGGCCATGGCTCTCGGTATGACCAGCATGCTCAAGATCGCTATCACAGTGATAACGATCAGCACCTCAAGCAGTGTGAAACCCCGGTTCCGATGGCCTCTCCAGCCAATCGTCACCACGCTCAGCCTCCACTTCTGTCCCCAGTCGGTTATTCCACAACGTCCCGAGGGCTTACCATGCGGGCGACAGCATGTTCGCTGTAGCTGACACACCCGCGGAACGGGCCGCTGCGCTGCCGAAGGCGGGTCCGCTCTCGGAAGGCGTTCGCGGGGTCAGGGGCAAATATGGGCGCTATTGGATGCCGCCGCATGTCCCACAGCATGCCTGATGCCATGTCGACCGTTCTGGGCGAGGTTGCCGAAACCCTGAGGCGGGTGGACGCGGGGCAGTTGGACGCCCTCGCAGATGCCGTGCTCGCCTCGCGGGGCGTCTTCCTCGCCGGCGAAGGCCGTTCCGGTCTGGTCGCCAGGTGCCTTGCCATGCGTCTCATGCACCTCGGGCTCCGGGCGCACGTCGTGGGCGAAACGGCCACGCCTGCCTTCGGCCCCGGCGACTTGCTCGTCGCCGTGTCGGGGTCTGGCGAGACCTCGTTCACGCGCGCCGCTGCGGCTGCTGCGGGCGATCGAGGCGGCACCATCGCCGTGGTCACGGCGGCCGCCGATTCGCCGCTGGCGAGGCTGGCCGCCATTCGCGTGCTCGTCCCCGGTGGGGAATCAGCACAGTTTGGCGGCAGCTTGTTCGAACAGGCCGCTCTGCTTGTTCTCGATTCGTTTTCGCTGGCGCTCCAGCGGCGCCTCGGGCAGAGCGAGCAGCACATGAGGGCTCGCCACGCGACGCTCGAATGACCCCCTTTCAATGACGAGCCCCGCCCTTCGCGCTGTTGGCAGGCAGAGCAGGGGCACAGCACCAACCAGCGGGGCGGGGCTCGAAAAGCGCACAGAGCCGCGCGGGCGCAGCTTCCCCCGCCAGCGCCAGGCAAGCGGGCCTCAGCCGCCAGCCACAAAGCAGAACGCCCCTCTCGCGATGAGAAGGGCGCTCCCTGGCCCGCGCCTGTCCTTGTCCGGCGGGAAAGGCGCCAGCTGCGATATCTCAACACGGGGCTCGGCCCGTGAGACGCGGCATAGATACCACACATGACGCCGGAACGGAACACGGCGTGACGGCGAATTGTCCCGATATCACCTCACGTATGGTCGGATAGGAGCAGAGAGCCCTGCGTGACCTTCGGCGGCGGCGCGGGGGGAACTGCATAGAAGAGCCGGTACAGCGCGATGATCGCCAGCGCGAGCAGCAGCAGTATGATCACCAGGCGGAAGGCGCTCGCGCGGCGGCGGTTGGCGCTCATGGGGTTACATCCTCCGAAGTGCGGGGCCGACGGCGCCTCCCGGTCGGCGGCCGTTCTCGCGCCACCACCTCACGACTCACCTCGACGCCGTTCTCGTAGGTCACGCGCACGGTCTTGCTCACCCCGGGAGCAAGCTCCTCCCTGATGTCTCGCCGCGCGATCACCGTGAGCGGCGGGAGTTCTCCCGGTATCTTCAGTTCGTCGCCTGCCCGGATGCGGTTCAGGTCGACTCCCTGGTTCGCTGCCGCGAGGCGGCTGAGCGGCACGTGGTGGGTGAGGGCTATCTTCCAGCCGGTCTCGCCCGGCTCTACCTCATGTGTGCCTTTGGGCGCGGCCGACTTCATGATCTTCGCCAGGGCCTCCTCGGCCGTGGCGGCAAAGTGATCGGCGGAGACATCCCGCGTCTCGACCTTCACGCTCTCCTTGAAGGATGCCTGGACGCCCTCGACTCGCGGCGACAGCTCTCGCAGGAGCGATGAGAGGGTCTGGACGGCTTCTTTCCGATCCGGCAGCCCGACGACCAGTTCTCCATTTACGAGAATGGCCGACGCCTGCACGACGGGCTGCAACTTCTCCGACAAGACACCGAGCGCTTCAGCACCGGGGAGCACGCGCTGACCGGCAGCGGCTATGGAATGCAGCGTGACCTTGTGGGAGAAGGAAACGTCGCCCGCCATCCCGGAGGCCTTCTTGATGTCGTCCAGCAGGCGGCTGGCGTCAGATCGGCTGGCCACCACCGCGGCCGGCTTGCCATCGATGGCGATGAGACAGACGCGCCGGGTCCCCAGCTTACCGAAGTGGAATGCCAGTATGCCGGCAACTATCAGTGCAAAGAAGACTCGCTCGATCCACAGCCTGTGGCGCAGGCCCCGGATCGCACTCTCCTCCCCTGCTTCGCTCGCCATGCTTGCTCGGCCCCCCTCCGTTGGTTCGCCTATGGCTGAGGCTATCCTGCACGCCGCTACTGCGCAGGTCGCTCGACCCCCGACCACCAGCTCAGGTCGAGGTCCGGGAAGATGGCGTCGCGCGTCGAGCAGCTGGTGAGGAACGCCTCGTCATCGGTCGTCAGCTCCTCGCCGCGCGCTTTCCGCCGCGCGATGTCCGCCAGCCGGGAGAATGCCTCGTGGTGGAACGCCGCCCGGCGTTCGGCGTAGTCCCGCGCGGTCCAGGTCGAGATCAGGAACGGCCAGTCCGACGCCTCCAGCAGCAGCAGCTCACGCGCCGCCTGCCTGGCGATGCGAGACAGATCGCCGTCGGACCGCGCGGCCAGTTCCGCCAGCGCGGCCATCTCCGCCTCATCCGAGTAGATGTGCTTCCAGATCCAGCTTGTCCCCTCGTTGAGCCAGATCCAGTGGAATCCGCCCTGCCCCCAGGAGCTCTCCGGCAGCGAGACGGCCATCTCGGGCGTGTGCGCCTCCAGGTATTCCGAGCAGGTGACGAGGTCAACACTGGGATCGCTGTTGATGCCCTTCAACACGCGGTACAGCCACTCCGGTCCCTCGTACCACCAGTGGCCGAACAGCTCGGCGTCGTAGGGCGCGCAGAGGATCCCGTACCGGCCCGTGCGGGCCTGGTGAGATGCCAGCAGGTCGTGCACGAGCGAGCAGAAGTGGTCCGCGTTTTCCGGCACACGCTCGGCCGCACGCTCGGGCTGATACGGCTCCTTCGATGCGAGGTCGGACTGAGGCGAGGTCACTCGCCAGTAGCGATGGCCGCCGGGGAGATGCTTCTTGTGGAAGTCGAGGTACCAGCCGTCACCCGGGTATCCATGCTCTCCGCTCCACACCTGGATGCCGGTCCGCTCATCGCGGGTGAACACCGCGACCGGCGGCCGGTCCTCGGCCGCGGAGGAGACGAGGTAGGCCTCGTAGGGCGACTTCTCGGCGTCCACCGGGCCGGGGCGGTAGCTGGCGCGGAACCGCTCCCACAGATGCTGAAGCCCCGGAAAGCGCTCCATGTAGACGCCCGCCGCGGCGCCGCCCAGCAGCGTGGCGGTATCCACGATGAAGTACTCGATGCCGTTCTCCGCCAGGAACTCCTCCACGCCCTTGCGGACCCGCGCCTCCTGCGGCCCCGCGTCCGGCAGAGGCGATGCCCAGGCATACCGGGGCCGGTAGGCGCATTCCGGGAGCCAGAACCCGCGCGGCGGCCGGCCGAAGTGCCGCTGGTAGGCGTGCACCGCCTGCTTCACCTGCGCCTGCACACACTCGTCTCGGCCGATCAGTGGCAAGTAGCCGTGAGTGGCCGCGGAGGTGATGACCTCGATGTGTCCGGCATTCTGCAGGCGGCGGAATCCGCCGATGATGTCGCTTCCGTACTGATCGCGGAAGCTGTCCCGGACGGAGAGGAAGTGCCGCCGCCAGGCCTCGGCCAGGTCCGCGAGGTGGGGCTGCTTATGCTTGGTGAACTCGTCGCGGTTCTCACCCGCGGTGCGACTGCGCTCTTCCAGGTACTCGACGAACGCGGACTTGAAGTCCGCATCGGCCAGCTGCTCGGCGAGGATGGGGGTGATGCCGAACGTGACCTTGGGAGAGATGCCC
>Ga0315293_10004294_pt1 | contig 13590 bp, 14 predicted proteins | sample YL17G13_20_MG_FD_203071 | JGI IMG/M metagenome (GOLD analysis project Ga0315293, IMG submission 203071) | Sediment microbial communities from Yellowstone Lake, YNP, Wyoming, USA - YL17G13_20 | ecosystem: Environmental > Aquatic > Freshwater > Lake > Sediment | place: USA: Wyoming | collected... | reverse complement strand
ATCAAAAACAGCATAATAATGGATGGCACACACATAGGTCATCTGACTTACGTCGGTGACAGCATTCTAGGCGAGAAATGCAACCTAGGCGCTGGAACAATAACCGCAAACTATCGACTTGACGCAGATAACATCAAGATGATGGTGAAAGACAAAGTTGTGGACAGCGAAAGAAGAAAACTTGGCGCAGTTCTTGGCGACAATGTCAAGGCAGGAATAAACGCGCTTTTCATGCCTGGCGTCAAAGTCGGCGCTAACAGTTGGGTAGGACCTAGTGTTATGGTAGAACGTGACTTGCCGGCTAATACCTGTATCCTGTTAAAACAGAACCTAGAGAAGCGAGAGTTGAAGACCTAATCTTTGCGGTTCTTGCGAAAACATTAAATGGTCTCACTAACTGTTTTGGTTCGAGGACAAATGAAAGAAGAAAAACTGTTGAAACTCCTGAAAGCTTTGTTGGCTAACTCGAGAAGAAGCGACAGAGAATTGGCAAAGGCCATCAAAGCTTCACAACCAACTGTTACCAGAAACAGAAAAATCCTAGGCAAATATATCAGAAGTTACACGATTGTACCAGAATTCAGCAAAATAGGTTACGAGATACTCGCATTCACGTTCGCCAAAGCGAAAACATATGACAAAAAAACTGTTGACGCAAAGATGCCTGGAGCAATAGAGTTCTTCATGAAATCACCTAACGTTCTTTTCGTCTCTGACGGCGAAGGACTGGGAAAAGACTGCGCGATCATTTCGCTTCACAAAGATTACTCAAGATATCAGAATTTTATGCGATCATACATCTTCTACTTCACGGATACTATGTCCGACTTTCAGTCATTCATTGTAAGTCTCAAAACTGGACTTGTAATGAAGCCATTTGACCTATCTTACCTTGCTGATGATGTAGAAGGACCATTGTAGACCATTGCTTATCAAGACGCTTTGTTAAAATCCTAAATAGTTGTTCAGCAATTTCGTTAGGTTAGAATGGAGGCTAAGTGATTGTCAATAGCGCAGAGAAAGTTTTTCTCCGAAGTGTCAGCACTTGCAGATAGACACGTGATTGTTTCAACCACAACTGGAAAGACCTTCAGCGGCACGCTTCTTGGTATTAACCCTGATAATTTGAGCCTGTGCTTGGCCGAAGCAAAAGATGATGAAGGAAGAATCGTACACCGCGTGTTCCTAAACGGCAACGTTGTGGCTCAAATACTGGGGGTGGAGAAACCGTTTGATCTTAAGGCTTTAGCAGATCGAGTTGAGAAAGTTTTTCCGACTATGGTGAAACTTTACGAAGACAAAGGATTCATCTGGGTCATGGACAAGGTCAAACTGACGGAAAACGGCGTAGTTGAGGGTTCAGGACCAGCTGCCGAACGCGTGCAAAAAGTCTACGAACAGTTCATCGGAGAAGTAAAGGGTAAAGCCTAAGCTTCAAATAAACCAGCGGAACTTTTGTTCCTCTTTCTTCTTTTCTTCTGCTCCCGTGCGTATTATGCCGAAAGATTCAAGGATCTTTCTTGTCTCGTCAGCAGCAGCATCAACTTTCGACAAATCAACATTAAAGTTAAGAAACTTATTTAAGACCAGCAGGGCTTGCCTTGCGGCACTCGCATCGGGGTAAGCGCCAAGAGTTTCGATGAGCAAAGAGAAGGCTTTGAGATTTCTCAGTCGAGCAAGCCCAATTGTGAGACCTGCCACACCGAAAATTTGGCCGACCATGATTTTTGTGCCGAGCTCTAATACTTGGCTCATTGCTTCGGTGTCTGAAGCTGCAGCATACACTTGGGGAATAGGTCTGACTTCGTCTGTTTTGAAACCGCCCAATGTTACTACTGTTCGACAACCTAGTTCCTGAGCAATATCCAACACTCTACCGCACAGTTCGTACTGCCCGAAAGTTGTCAAAGCTTGGGTGTTGCCATACCAAAGAATTAGATCGCGACCACCAGCACCGCATTTGCAGTGGTAGAGCTCATTGACTGGGGAACGTGTTCCACCTGTCTCAGTTGTTATTGCCAGATCCTGAAAGGCTGAGGAATGTATTTCCGCAAACCGTGCAGCTCTCAACTCATGGATTAAGTGAAGAGTGGCAATATTCGCAACAAAGCCAATGCCAGGCAGTCCTTCAACAAGAACAGGATTGTCTAGCTGGGGCTTTTCATAAATTTCGATCGCACAAACCATTTTCAGGCAGCCTTCTTGGAATGAAGTAGTTAAAGATCAAGCTTATGATATAAGCATGCCTAGAACAAAATGAACATCATTTGAAAACGATGAACTTTGCTTTCTTCAAGTCGTTCAGGAACTTTATCACGTACTCTGGCTCTATCGGAGCGTATTCCGCCGAGATTGCTTTGACAATACTTTGCGCGTCACGTTTTCCATCAGCAAAGTTTACGACTTCAAGCATTTTCTTGCTAAAATCAGGATCCTTCGCATCTATCTCTTGATACCATTCGTATTCTTTCTCGCCTAGCCGTTCTTTGAGGAGATCATTGCTAAGTGTGCCTCTGAACAGCCGTTTTGGAACGAGTTTAACCAACTGTTTTTCAGCTTTCGTCTCTTCAACCTTCGCCGGAAGCTTCAAATTCGAGATTTTTGCGATGTAGCTCAAAGTTTCTTGAAGTTTCTGGATTTCAAGCTTGCCCATTCTCGCAATGTCGGCACATGACTTGTTGATCTGAGCAGTTAGTTCTTTGCTTTCTGCGAGTCTTTTTACAGATTTGATGGCTTGCTGTTCTCGCCAGATGAAGTGTTCGATCCTGTTCTTTTGATAGTTTGCCGCTCTTACGAGTTCTTGTGCCAACTCTTTCGTTTTGACTGTGAGCTTTACGTCGTCCTTCTTTCGGAATAACATTTGTGTTGCCTGATAGCTGGCTTCTGCTATGCGTACCGTGCCTCTTGACGCGGTTTCTTGCGCCAGCTGATAGGCGGTTTCTACTGAAGCATTTGCCAAGGTTAAAGCAGCTACGGCGGTAACCCAGCCTACTCGTTTTAGACTGTCTTCACTGACTTTATCGATCGTATCCATGCTTGTATGATAGTAAAGATCTGGCCATTGCAGAAGCATTACGCAAGGCACATTTGTTGTGGCTTCGGTGAACTCGGCGTGGTCGCTTCCACCACTGAAAGGTGTTGAGCGATATCGGAACGTGCTTCCTGAGCCGAAATGTGTTGGGTAGTCAAACTCGTTTACAGTTTGTTCTATCAGATTGAAGATGAAGTCGTTCAGATATGAGGGACAACTGTCTGGCGTGCGGTCGAGGTTGAGCGTGGATTTGCAGAGTTCTTGGTTCTGCCCTACCATGTCCAAGTTTATGCCTGCGACCATTCGCTTTGATACATCCTTATGTGTAGAGATGTAGGCAACGGTACCCAGCGTTTCCGGAACCCACATGAACCGTATAGTTCTAACTGGCTGGTGGATTCTGCCAGAGGCTATCAGAGTTTTTATTGTTCTCGCTATTTCTAAGAGTAAACCTGAACCAGATGCATTGTCGTTCGCACTTGGTTTTGGATGACATAAGTGAGCTATTAGAAAGATCTCTTCATCTGGCATCTGTTTTCCTTTTATTGTCGCAGTTATTACTTCTTCATTTCCTTTAAAGAGACTGGCGTCGACTTTGGCTTTGAGCTTCACAGTTTTGCCAGAGTTGAATATTGCTCGTAGATGGTTACCTTGTCGCTTACTAAGAGAAAAGCCAAATTTCACTTTGGGAAGCTGTTTCGCAGTAGGCCATATGGCTTGATAAGCATGCGCGTCAGGTACGTCTAGGCTTTCGCGGACACAGGGCATTTCGTAAGTAATTGTGTCTGTGATGACGCCTGCTGCTCCGTATTTGTAGACTGCTTGTTCATGAACCAATTTGGCTCGGCCTGTTGCGAGAACAAATTTGCCTTTGACATTTTTGCCTTCATAATCCTTAGATCTGGTTCCAGCGCCTACATCGATTAACTCTGCGGTTATGCCTTCCTCTGGTGTAGCGTTGCTGTAGGTGTGCAAGCTCTGCGGGCAGTCTTCATATGTGCAGAGCAATGCTTCTTCAGGCTCGGTCATTCGCACCTCGGCGCTTCTGATCGTCCAGCCAATTGGGCTGTTGTGGGTCCAGTATTTGGTTTTGCCATCTGCTGGATATTGTTCTATTAACGCGTCTTTGAAACCCAGTTTCTGCAGTTCGTTTTTGACATATTCTGCAGCTTCATGATACATAGTGGAGCCTTGAATACGGTGGAAACGTGTGATTTCAGCCACATATGATTTAGCTATGCTTCCTGAAAGCCCATCTTTAATAAGTCTGTTTAGGCTCATGTGCTGTTCGCGAACCTCTACACGCCATTATGTTTGGCAGTGGTTAAGAATTTAGTGGCCGATTAATTGTCCGGTAGTTTTTTTGAAATCGTGATCGAGTGAGCCACGCAGAAAAAATAGGGATGTTGTTTTGCTTTTTTATGGCATCTGTAGTATTGGATATCGGCTTCTCACGTAGCATGCGGTGTATGTTGAGTTTTGGAGCAGATTGATGTTACGCGGATTGTCTGTTACGTAGTCTGACCAGCGAAGGAAGTAGTAATAGTACCAGACGTCTGGCGCATATTCTTTTTCAAAGCCTTCTCTTTGCTTCTATATGATGTGGACCTATGAATACCGTGATGTGGACTGGAGCGTTTGAATATGCAATGTATTCTGTGTCGTCGACCCAGAAGGTGACGCCATCAGGTGGATATGTTGATGCTTGGAGAACCAATCGGAGGCGATAGTTCACTGCGAGAGTGATATTGTACGGTCCTTCTCCAACATATCTTGAGATGCGTATACTCCAGTTTCCTGAGGCCGTGGCAGTGTAGCTTATGGTTTCCTCAACACCTGTGCCATTCTTAGAATAGTCTTTCAGATATGGGCCAATAGAGTTCCAGATCAAAATCTGCGTTGACTGGAACGAGCAAAGTCACATTTATGAGGTGATCCATGTACGAAGTGACATTGTACCATCTAGGGTGCGATTCGAGTTCAAGTAGTCGGTGTAGGTGCCTACGTCCGTGGGAATGTAGAATGGGGTTTCAGCGCTATCGCCCAGTGCAGCTGTTGCGAATTCGAGCAGCATCGCTGAAACAGGTAGGCTCATGAAGACTAGTGCGGTCAATTTTTCCTTTCTCATTTTTTCCCCTCCCATTTCTGGGTGGCACTTTCATGTGACAGATTTCATATTTGTAAATTATTGTCATCATTAATTACAAAATTGGATGAAGAATCTGTAGAAATATTAGTAATGCCAGCATTACACAAAAACTATATTCCTTTATGAGTGACGAAAAATAGAATCTAGCATGTTTCATAGGCGCATTTTGTAATAACACCAAACAGTTTTCCAGATTTTCTGTTTCACTTCAATCGAAGCCTACAAAAAGTGGCCTAGAACAATTTTAAACATTGCTTTATCAATCACCCAACAAGTCCAATTGCTCATGATATGCTGCAAATCGGTATGGACCAACGCTACAAGCGTCAGGTTTTCCATTTGCTACGTTGAACCTGTAACCATGCTTCTGTCCCAATGACTTTGCGTGATCGCAGATTCTCCAAATGATATCCTTTGGTACATTCAGATCTATCATCTGGGACGAAATTTGATAGCTTTGCACATGGAAAATCAACACAAAGACCACAATGTTCAATGTTCTTGCTGAGACAACACTTGACAAAATAGCAGTCTATGTGTTCGCTGGGAGCACATCCATGACATTCGCGCGGATAGTTGGGACACTTTCCGCAATAGTCGCCACAGAAACCAGCCAGTACGCTGTCAGTCTTCGCTGTAATCACAACCTAAGTTTTGCTGCTGTTCGAGTTTGATATATTTCTTTCCACAGTTAGATGACGAAATTATGTCATCGGACAGTGTTTCGTTTTTATGTCTAGCGAGGAGTGATCGCATAATTTGCTGTGTCTTCTATAATTCCTTAACCTCCAGGGTAGCATTAACTACACAATACTATTTTCCGAGCGTTCTTCAACAAAATGCTACAGCACTTCTTTATAAATGACTTTACGCGTCTTTGCTTTGGGTTTGATTATTGTCGTTTGAAATAAAAGAAAAAGACCTGCTTGCTCGAATCGGAAAACTCAAAACTAAGAACAGAATAGTCGAAACCCCCCTCTTATTCCCAGTCATAAACCCAGCATTCCAGCTTGTCTCTTTAAACAAGATCGAGAAAGAACTCGGCTTTGAAGCGCTTATCACCAATGCCTATATTCTGAAACAACGCTTCCAGAACCAACCAATTCAGCAAGGTTTGCACAAGTTCCTCGGCTTCAACGGAGCAATAATGACTGATTCGGGCGCTTATCAGATTCTAGTCTACGGTAACGTACAAACAGATCCAAAAGAGATCGTGGAATATCAAGAACGGATAGGCTCTGACATAGCCACAATTCTTGACATTCCAACAGGCTGGAAGACCACAGAAAAGCAAGCAGCACAAACAGTGAATGAAACCCTAAAACGGGCAAAACAGTTTTTCAAAATCAAAACCCACAAGGACATTCTCTGGGTTGGTCCTGTCCAAGGCGGAAGACACCTAAATCTTGTGGCTAAATCTGCCAAAGAAATGCAAAAACTTCCCTTCCAAATTCACGCTTTAGGTAGCCCAACAGAGGTTATGGAGAGCTACCGCTTTGACGTATTAGTTGACATGATTTTGACTGCAAAGATGAACCTCCCACTTGATAGACCACTTCATCTTTTCGGTGCCGGCCACCCATTCATGTTCTCTCTCGCTGTGGCTACAGGATGCGACATGTTCGACTCCGCCGCTTACGCCTTATACGCTCGTGAAGGACGCTACATGACAGAAAACGGTACCCACCGACTGAGCGAACTGAACTACTTCCCATGCACATGTCCAAAATGCGCCAAAGCCACGCCCAAGCAAGTACTGGAACGCTCACCCGAAGAGAGAGAAGTCTTCCTAGCTGAACACAACCTACATGTTTGTGCTGCTGAGATCAGACGCGTAAAACAGGCTATACATGATGGTAGACTCTGGGAACACATGGAAATACGCGCTTACAACCACCCGGCCTTATTCACAGCAGTTAAACGCCTAGCTAAGTACAAAGACTTCATCGAGAAACACAGTCCGTCCGTGAAGCCCAGCGGCCTCTTCTTTTACAACTCTCTAAGCCTCATCAGACCCGAAGTCATTCGGCATCAAAAACTACTAACAGAACGCTACACGCCCCCAGATAAAACGGAAACACTCCTCCTCTTTCCACAAACAAGCGCAAAGCCTCTCCACAAGTCACACGAATACAAGAAAACAGCCAAAACTCTCAAAAAACAAACACCCAACTTCCACACATGCTTCTACGTCGCACCATTCGGAATAACCCCCGTAGAGCTAGACGAAATCTACCCATTGAGCCAACATGAAACAGCCATGCCCCTAGACAAAGAAACAACTCAGCATGTAGCAAAACAAACAGCAGACTACATCAAGAGAACAAACTACAAAACCATAATTCTCATCAACGATCCGCAAAACTGGAACAACACAGTAATCAGCACAGTCAAGAGAACCTGCAAACAAAAACACATTACTCTCAAAACCATTCACATAAAAGAGATTCTCACAACAAAACCTGAACAACCACGTGAAACCTAACTTCAAAGCGAGGGAGAAATAGTATTCTAAGCCTCTTCCCTTCTTGCTTCAAGAACATGATGAAAACCATTCAAGATCAGCAAAATCACTTTTAGTCAGAACACATATATCCTTTTTGTATAAAAAACCTGAGCATGTAAAACCTTGATCCGCGCAGACCTACACTTTCACACGTGCTATTCGCCAGATGCAACAAATCCACCTGAACAAATAGTTGAACGGCTAAACGCGCATCCAACTATCAAAGCTATAGCTATAACAGATCACAATACGTTGGAAGGCTACAGGAAGACAGGTGAACTGGCTAAAATTTACCCAGACATCCTAATAATTCCGGGAGTAGAAATCAGCGCAGAAGAAGGTGAAATCATCCTTTTAGGAATAGATAGACTGCCGCCTGAACCTTGGACAGCGCGAAACGTGATTGCGTATGCAAAAGCAAACAACGCCCTAACAATAGCCTCACATCCTTACAGAGGTTATGGACTAGGCGATCGAATCCTGCAACTGGATCTGGATGCCATTGAAATTCTCAACGGAATAACTCCTCCAAATCAAAACAGAAAAGCTGAGAAATTGGCTGAAACTAAAGGACTGCCTGGAACAGCGGGAAGTGACTCGCATTTTCCAACAGATCCATGGAACGTTTACACGGAAATCCAAGCTCCATTAGACCTTTGCAAGGTTTTGGGCGCCATCAAGAAAGGAAAGGTGACAGTTTCTTTTACTGAAAAGTCAATACATTTTTAAAACACAACAAAACATCATTAATGAATTAACAGTTGAAAAACACATGAGTGAAATACAATTAAGGTTTCTAGGAGGAACTCGCGAAGTCGGCCGCATAGCCATCGCGGTTAAAACTGAAAAAACACAGGTCTTGCTCGATTACGGTGCCATGCTGGACCGCGAACCAGGCTTCCCAATGCACATCCCACCAAAGGATGTAGACGCGATAATCCTTTCACACAGCCACCTTGACCATTCAGGCGCCATCCCCATATTCTACATTGAAGGCAAGAAACCCCTATACACAAACCGCTTGACCACAGAGCTTAACCAGCTGCTCATTTCAGACTTCATCCATCTGTCCAGCTACTACCTGCCCTTTGAATATCTAGAACTCGAGACCATGACCAACAACAGCAAACACCTCGAATTTGACCAACCTCAGAAAGTAGGCGACATAACCTTCACATTCAAGAACGCAGGCCACATCCCGGGCAGCGTACAGCCACTGATCGAGACACAGGGCAAACGCATACTCTTCACAGGAGACTTCAACCTCACTGACACACGGCTGCTTGAAGGAGCCAAAATGAACTACGGAGACCTAGACGCCGTCATAATCGAAAGCACATACGCCACAGAAGAACACACTGAACGCATAAAACTCGAAAAAGATTTCGTAGACGCATGCACGGACATAGCAGAAAAAGGGGGAATCGTGCTGGTTCCAGCCTTCGGAGTTGGCCGATCACAAGAACTTGCCTGCATCCTAGCTGCACATCACTTCGAATACACAGTGTCAATAGACGGAATGGCTCGCGCCGTGAGCCGAGTGATCATGAATTACCCACAGTTCTTAAAAGATCCCAAACAATTTGTAGACGCAATGCACTCCACCGAGTGGGTAGACGGATGGCGAGACCGCCGAAAAACCGCCAGACAGCCGGGCGTTATCATCTCGCCTGCAGGAATGCTCAAAGGCGGCCCAGCCATGTTTTACATTGGCAAAATAGGCAAAAAATCAAATAACGCTGTCTACCTTGTCAGCTATCAGATCCCGGGCACTCCAGGAAAAGAGCTGCTTGAAAAGGGCATCTGCAACATTGATGGAAGAATGTGCAAAATCAAAGCTCGTGTACGGCATTTTGACTTTTCCTCACACTGTGGAGCTTCCGAACTTAAAGAATCCGTAAAAAGGCTCGGTGGAAACCCGAAAATATACGTGGTCCATGGAGCAGAAAGGAACTGCGAATACTTCGCGAAATGGGCTAAAGACGAAATGGGGTTAGAAGCCACAGCCCCAAAGGTCGGAGACACAGTCAAGGTCTAGTGGAAGAGCATGAAAATCGGAGTTCTACGCATAGGATCAGTTGACTCCACCGTCATTGAGAGAGTGCAAGAAAACCTCAAAATGGTTTTCCCCAAAACAACATACACATTACTTGATGAAGCTTTGCCCATACCCAAAGAGGCCTACGATGAAAAGAGGCAACAACATCGCTCAAACATAATTCTAACCACAATCCGCGCCCAAACAGCCAAGCAAAAAACACTAGACCGAATCCTAGGCGTAATAGATACAGACATCTTTGTGTCACCACTAAGCTATGTATTCGGACAGGCGGAATGTCTTGGAAAAGCCGCCCTCATATCACTTCATAGACTAAGACAGGAGTTCTATAACAAGAAGCCAGACACAGATTTATTCATCGAGAGAGCCACAAAGGAAGCCGTGCACGAATTGGGACACACATTTGGTCTGCAACACTGCTCGAACCCCTTCTGTGTTATGTATTTCTCCAATTCCATCTTCGACACTGACAGAAAACAAAGCTTATTCTGCAACAAATGCTACATGAAAGTAGAGACAAAAACTGACAAACATAGGGAAAAAGCTTGATAGAGAAGAAGCTCAAAACAACTCTTGTATACCTTTCGCCTGTCCTAGCAAGCCTGACATTCGGCCTGCTGTGCGCGACATTGATTGCGGCAACACAGACGATGCTCTATCCAGTCGCACCATTCTCCGAAGACGCACTGGGCGTTCTAGGGTCATTTGGAAACGCCATCTATTTTGTCATCCTCGTTTTTGTTGGCGCCACGCTGCTATACTTCTTAATGAAAAAGAAAAACTACAAGTTGATAACGATAGTCACGACCTTCGCTTTGACAACAGCAGTCTTTATGCTTTCCTTCGTCTACCTTTTCATAATCTTCTCAACAATTGATGTCCCATACGCAACTGGGACAACTCTGATAGCAATTTCCATACTCATAACCGCATTAGCTGATTATGCCATTTTCCGAACTAGCAAACTTGCCAATATCTTCATCTTAGGCATAGGAGGCGCCCTCGGAACTTTTCTGGGATCGTCAATACCTACGATAAGCACAATACTGATCTTGAGCTTTCTCGCAATATACGACACGTTCGCAGTGTATCGTGGACCAGTTGGAAAAATTGTCCGAGGCGGACTCGATCAATTCCGCGGCTTAAGCTACTCTTTTAGAGACATGCAAATGGGGCTTGGTGATTTGACGTTTTACTCTATGCTGTCCGGACATATGCTCCTAAACTTCGGTCCTATCTCATCCTTAGCCTCAATCATCGGTATCCTCGCCGGATGCATTCTATCATTTATCATGCTGGAAAAGAAAGGAATGTTCCCAGGACTGCCTTTTCCAATACTTTTTGGGTTGACTGCAGGACTTCTTGTCTCACTCTTTTAACCAAACATCTCAAACACTACTGCCCGATGTTCTTTACCATTTTTTGAGCAATTTCCTGTGCCTTGATCGCATCTTCTACGCTGACTTCCGGTTTTCTTTTTCCCAGAACACATTCAACAAAGTGCGCATCCATCTGACGGTGCCCCCAAACAGCTGTGCCTTTGACTTCAAGATTCTGCTCTTGAGGCGGCTGATCTGATCTGTAAAGCACTATTTTGTCATTCCAAACAGCATGAAGAACATTTGTGTTATCACCGTAAATCTCAAATCTTGCGGCGCTTGCCGACGGCGCAACAGAAGCACTGTAGTGAACAGAACCCACAGCACCATTGGAAAGTCTCACAAGACCCATCGTATTATAGCCTAAAATTCCACCATATTTCTCAAGCCGTGGGTAGCTGCTTGCCCATTCTACGTTGCAAATTTCGCTTTCAAACATCCACCTGAACATGTCGATAGACCAAACAGAAAAAGTGAAATCAGGGTATCCCCCGGATTTTTCAACATCCCAACCCCATGTCCCAACCGGCCACTGTTCCGCAAGGCTTGAAGCAGGGATGAACTCGCGAAAATGAAAAGCTACGGGCTTGCCAAGTGCACCGCTTTTTATCATCTCCTTTGTTCGAACATATATTGGTGCGAATCGAAACTGCAGAACAGGCATGAAAACCACTCCTGCATCCACAGCGGCTCGACCAAGTTCCCTCACCTTGTCAATTGACGGCGCCACCGGCATCTCACACAAAACATGCTTGCCCTTTCTGATCGCTTTAATAGCCACCTCAAAATGAAAAGGCGTAGGAACAGCCACAGCTACAGCGTCAACTCGAGGATCTTTCAGAAGTTGATCATAATCCAAATAATACTTCACAGCATATTTTTCAGCAAGCGGCTTAACGCGTGTCTCACTCTTAGCACATAAAGCCACAAGTTCAGAACCGTCAATCTTCCTGAAGCTTGGCGCATGCGCCTGCCCACCTACGAAACCCACACCTACGACTGCGACTCCGATTTTTTCGGGCATGAAAATCATCGCCAAACATGTCTCTGTTGCATTCAATATAAAGTACTTGCGCCAATCTATTACACGGCTGAAAATAAGCAAGCAAGGTCTAGTCAGTGAAAAGCAAGAAGCGGACAAGCACAAAGAGCAAACTTCAAAGAAAAACAAGAAAAAGACTGAAAACTGAGCTACTGGAAACTCTCAATGTGGACAAATTTTTCATCGCGGGAAGTATAAACATTGACAAACGGACATGTAGAGGACTGGAATGCCGACTGTGCATAAATGCTTGCCCCACAAATATTTTGTTCTGGAAAGCCGGAGAGATTGGAGTAGTAAAGGAACTCTGCATATATTGCGGAGCGTGCGTGCTAAACTGCATTGTAGACGACTGCATAAGAATTACCAGAAAAAGACATGATGGAACAGTTGAAAGATTCAGTGATCCAATGAAATATTTGTTGTTACAACATAGACAGAACACCAGCAAACGCGTAAGAGAAGTTCAGAAAGCCTTTCCAAACACTGAAGAATACCTCAAATGGATCAAAACAAGACAAAACCAACCGTGTAAGAGCAAATCAGGATTATCATGAAAAGCAATTTGGCTGCTCAGATTTCGAAAAAGCTACATTTCTCATGCCGATGATAGCTTATGCAAGCATTCAATTTAGATCAAGCAATTCAGCGATGCTCTATTGTGTTCTTCCATTTTTCCTCAAGAAACTTTGATATGCCAGATGAGTCCTTTGGTCCGATAAGCACTTGCCAGCCGCTTAATTCTTCTATCTCGCTTGCCAAGCGTGCGGCCTTTCCTGGGATTACGAGTTTCTTATGCTTAACCTTACTTTCTATTTCGGATTTTTTCAAAGCATTAGCTACTTTATCTGCTGTCAGCTTTCGGCCTGCAACGGCACTGTCAACGGCAATTCCCTCAGTATCAACAACCAACAAGTATGCATTCACATTTGCTTTTTCGAGATCTGAAGCCACAGTGTGATATGTCAGTGCGAAGTTTGTTGTAAACAGTATCGGTGAGGCTTCATTGGGATTGCCGAACACTCTTAGTCCGGGCTCAACTGCCACGGGTTTTCGCGGGTCTGTGTAGAGATTCTGCCTTAACACGACAAGCGGTAGAAGCGACCAGCCAGCAATTCCATGCAATATCAAAAGATCTGCGTAACGAACCATTAGCATGGCTGCCAAGTACGCTTCACGCCACCTCAAAATATCCTCTGAAGCTTTGACGTTGCCAATCCATGAAGCCATTGGCACACCCAATATGGGATAGCCCATAAGCTTGTCACCTTTGTTGCACGCAGCTTTGCGAATCAAAGTGAAATTGTGCACAGTTTCAGACAGCCCACTACTGGGAAATGTGCCTGGATCAAGAACAATATCAGCTACACCACATGCTACAAGTGTTTTGGTTAAAGACTTCAGCAAAGAAAGATTGTTGGGCG
>Ga0315293_10004293_pt1 | contig 13592 bp, 14 predicted proteins | sample YL17G13_20_MG_FD_203071 | JGI IMG/M metagenome (GOLD analysis project Ga0315293, IMG submission 203071) | Sediment microbial communities from Yellowstone Lake, YNP, Wyoming, USA - YL17G13_20 | ecosystem: Environmental > Aquatic > Freshwater > Lake > Sediment | place: USA: Wyoming | collected... | reverse complement strand
ATTCATTATCCCATCCATGCAAGCTTTTCTGCCGCTTGACTAGCTCAGGAAAAGACACTCTTTCCAATGAAATAAGTTTTGCCCCCAGAATTTGCTTTATGTTTTTATCATATACTGTTGTGATATAAAGGATGTTTTCAACTATGCCCAGGCCGAGAGGAAAACCAGGAGCGAAAGGCTGCTGAATCTGAGAAAGCAAAATATTGGTGTGGCCGTCGCCGAGAGCAGCCACGAAAGGCAGGAGAAGTTTATAGAATTCTTTGACTTTCATCCCATCTTCAGGAATGGCCCGACGTGTATCTTGAAGCCGGCGATGAAATGCGATTTTGCCTCCCCGTCGGATATAGGGGTCGGGATGAGCTGTCTCGAATATCTGCGCAAGTTGTCTCGTATCTTGGACAAGCAAATCCTGGTTGAATTTTTTGTTTTCTTGCGCATAAATTGAAAAGAAGCCTAAAATTAAAAATATTGAGACAAAGGCCAAAAAGCTAAATAATTTCTTAGACAAGATTTTTTCCTCCGCTTTCAATATCGCCTACCATATACTTAGATACCTTTTCTCAGATAAAAGTTTCAGAGAAAAAGTTCAGTCAAAATTTCGTCTTTATATTCTTCACCCAGTTTTATCTGTTTTTTCCAAATGCCAACTGTTTTAAATCCCGGATTATCATAGAACCCAATAAATATGAGGAAAATAAATTACATGAAATTATAATAAAAGGCATAATATGATTTCTCTCTGAATTTTAGATAAAAGAAATATTCAATAAGTTTCGCAATCTATCTCTAAAGATTCGCCTTCTTTAGTTACAATTGCTTCTAAGCATCTTTGTTAAATAGTCAATATTTTTGTCATTTTCGCTAACTGAGCACAAACTGCCATGCCCTGGAACAATGGTGCGGACACCTGATTTTTTTAACCGCTCAAGCTGAACGATCCACTCCCGCCACTGGTCAGGGCTTCCGAAGGAAGCGTTCAGGTTCGAGCCCTCATAAATGGCATCTCCTGCAAAGAGAGTTCGAGATTTAGGATGATACACGCAGATTTCATCAGGAACATGTCCTAGCGTTGTTAGCAGAAAGATTTTTTCGCCATCTTAACGATGGACCAACGGGATGCGCTTAAGATTTTCTCATACACAAGACTTGGCATTTTTTCCTTGCGGGCGCACGCCATCTCTGTTCAAAAAATCAGAGCGCCTATTGCGCAATGGGATGTTCAACAAATTATAGCTGCTGTTGAGTGTGCTGCGGCGAGACGGAGTTGAATACGACGATTGGCTATGGCGATGGCTTAAAACCAGGGAAAGGTTCCGGTGGAAAGAGCCCGCGAAGATCCAGATCGTAACACCTTCCAAAACTTATCCTAACGAATGATCCCAGTCGGAGCAAGCCATAATTCTCACTTAACGGGCTGGACTCAAAATTCAGTCGGGATTATAATCCGTCCCGAGCGGATTCGACTCCCTCCGACGGTATGCTAATTCCCCTGGATAAACGTGTATTTCTTTACACAATTGTTGGGTAAAGGGTTGCCTCAAAATTGAATACCTGTAAGATTGATAAATTTACAATACTCTCATAATAAATGAGATACGGAAAAATCAATTCTTGGCACAAATATTGCAGAAATTATATCGATAATAGGTAATGCTTTTCGAGGTAAATAGGTCGATATGATTTGGGGAAAATAAAGAAAAGGGCCGTTCCTTGAATATGTTATTCGATTTCTACGTTATGCCTTATTCATTCCCAACAATCTAGGTACGAGAAAAGGGAGTCTTCAATGTTACAATTTTATCGAAGGAGGGATAGTGGTTAAGACAATAATCAAAAGAGAGTTCCTGGACAACCTGATCTCGTTAAAGTTTATCGCCTGCGTCCTAGTAGCGATCGTCCTTACAGCTATCAGCACGGCCGTCCAAGCCAGGAATTATCTTGACCGGTTGAGCGATTACAACAAGGGAACAGCTTTGGCTCAAGATGAACTCACTAAGGTACCGGCTTATTCTTTCCTTGGGGTGAGCATTTATAAAAAGCCATCTCCCATGAGCATCTTTGTTACGGGGATCGAAGGCAAGACAGGCAGCTACGTGACCATGACTCACCGCGAGATCCCGACCTCTCTCAAGGGCGGCGTCATTAAGAACGAATTCTCCTCGGTATTTTCTTTTTTTGATCTGTCCTCGATCATCATCACCATCTTCTCTATTCTTGCCATCCTTCTATCCTACGACAGCATCTCGGGAGAAAAAGAAAGCGGAATGCTCTCCCTAGTGTTGTCCAACTCCTTCCCACGCTCCCGGTTTCTGACGGGAAAATACCTCGGCGGGATGATCTCTCTCGCTCTAGCCGTCCTTCTTTGTTTCCTCGCCGGATCCCTCATCCTTCTTTTTTCTAAAGGGATTGCGCTGGATTCGGGCTTCTTCGTGTCTGCGTTTCTCATATATCTTTTTTCTCTCCTTTACCTGTCCGCCGTCTTTCTTATCGGAATCCTCGCGTCCAGTTTGACTAAAAGCTCCTTCCAGAGCCTGATCGTAATCCTAGCATTCTACCTGCTCGCCGTATTCCTACTGCCGCTCGCGGTCAACAACGCCGCCGACGGCTTAGCGGCCCGCGGGGCTCGACAGTATGACAGGAACGTCGGCGAACTCTTGAAGCAAAGAGCCTTCGAAATCGGCAGAATCTCGAAAGCGATTCCCATCCAAAGAAGCTGGTCTTTTAAAAAATCTGCAGGGGAAAAGGTCCTCCTCAGCCGGCTGAACCCACCTGAAACCATTGCCTATTACGAGAGTTTGTTAGGACAAACAGAGAGGTTGAAAGAAGAGTATGCCCTGAAAATCCAGACTCTCCGTCAAGAAGACCTCCGGGTTCGGCAACGAATCGACCGCCTCCGCAATTGGGTCCTGGCACTGTTTCCACCTTCCTGTTTCGGACGTGTGGCGGAGCTGGAAGCTGGGACTGGTCAAGACGACTTGATTCGCTTCTTCCAACATTTGACCCAGTATTGGCGGCAGTATGTCCATTATCTAGATGAAAAAAATGCCTTCAGCCTCCGCTATTTTTATCCTTTTCCCAAGGGACTGCCGCCAGCGGAAGAAGCCCTTGTGGACGAACTCACGAGAGTGTACGCCGAAAACAAACAACCCTGGTTTAGCAGCAGTTCTTTCCAGGAAGTTAAGAAGATCAATGAGCGATACGAAGAGAACATCAGTCCTCTCGATCTGAGTGACTTGCCCGTGTTCACTTATCAAAAAAGAGCCTTCGCCGAGCGGCTTCAAAAATGGTCTCTGAGTATCGTTGTTCTTTTTTTCAATAACTTACTCGCATTCGCTCTGGCCTATTTTACTTTCGCCCGCTATGATGCCCGAACGGAGAATTAACGATGTTCAAGGAATTCCTGAAAAGGCAGCTTGTCGAGGACGTGATCAGCTTCAGATTCTTTATCTATACGCTCATTATTTTGGTGACGCTCATCGTCTTCCCACTGATCTTCGCAGGGCGGCACCAGAGCCGCCTGGAAAAAATTTCCCAGAATACCATCGAGAACCGGAGGAGGCTCGAAGTTTCCGCCGAGCATCTTGTCGATCTCCTAGGAACGCAACAGAAACTCTACATGGAGCCGCGGACATCCCGCTTTATAGCCGACGGCCATGAAGAGCAAATGCCCCAGGGCTTTATGTTCACCATGATGGAAATCAGGCTGCCAGCCGAGCCGAATGATTCGGGTGCCGGGATTCTAAGCTCCCCTGACCTGTCCTTTATCATCCAGTTCGTCTTCAGCTTTTTCGCCCTCATCTTGACATTTAACGCGGTTAGCGCTGAGAAAGAAAAGGGGACGCTTCGACTTATTTTCGCCAACAGCATCGAAAGGGCTAAGTTGCTTCTGGCTAAGTACCTGGCTGCTTTATTGACAGTAGGGATTCCTTTTCTCGCGGGCTTGATGATCAGCCTGATCCTTCTCGACTTAAAGAGGATCCCAACTCTCTCCGGGAGTTTCTGCATCATCATCCTCTTATTTTTCCTCCTTTCCCTCCTTTATCTTTCCTTTTTCATCCTTTTAGGATTGTTCTTTTCAACAGCCGCCGTCGGTTCGAAGAACAGCCTCGTCCTCTGTCTGCTGTCCTGGGTCTTTGTCGTCGTGATCCTGCCCAAGGCGGCCGGGCCGCTTCTGAACCTCAAGAACTTCGCCGTACCGACTGAGAAAGCTATAGAGGAAGCGGCCGAGCAGGCTTATCGGGAAGTCTGGGACAGGCACGCGAGCGAAAACATCATGACGGGGGATCCGAATTGGGAATCCACGAAGCTGAACGTAAGAATCAGTAACGAGGCCGGCAAGGTAAAGCAAGAGATTTATGACCTTAACTTGCGGAAAAAAATCCAAGCCGTGAAGACGCTCATGGCCGTCAATTGTGTCTCGCCTGCCTCTCTCTACGAATACGCCGCCTCGGCCGCAGCGGGGACGGGTTTACCCCATTTCGAACGTTTCCAGCGTCAAGTTACTCAGTACCAGAATGACTTACTCAATTTCTTTAAGGCTGAAGACATGAAGGACAAAGAGAGTCCTCATCTCTTTTTCCACCCCGATTATGTCTCCAGCAAGCCCGTCGACTTCAATAGGATTCCACAGTTCAAGGAACAAAAACCCGAACTTCTGGAGCGTATCCAGGATGCGGCTGCGTACGGAGCTGGCTTAATCCTTTACAATATTATCATGTTCGCCATCGTGTTTTACAAATTCCAAACTTACGATGTCCGGTAAAAAGACGGATAGAAAATGAAATCTCTTCCATAGCGAGGAGGAAACATAGCAAAAAGCACCCCTTCCTGAAGCCGAGGACTTGTCGAAGCGCTACGAAGACGGCGTCTTGGCTGTGAACTATCTAAGCCTGAACATCGCGAGGGCAAGGTTTATTGCCTACTCGCGGCTATCGGCTCAGGCAAGACGACGACCAGCATATGTAATTTTTGAATCTTCGATGAGTATCAGAGATTTTTCTATGTCACTCCTGGAATTTCAAAAATTGGAAATATTGATAATCATGCCGCTAGAGATACCCATTTTTTCCACGAAGATATGAGAATTCATAAAGCAAAGAAAAGCCAAGATCATGACACTTGTTTTATTTTTCATAAAATCCTCTGCTATTGAATCTTATGGATTTATAATGCTGAGTTTTACTTCATGGATTCGGCAACTTTTCTGTTTCCCATCGCTAACCCTTTTTGTCATATGTTCTATAATATATTTCATCGACAAATCATCGGTCATAATGATCGCTACGCAAAATATTGCTTGATTTATAAGTAAAAAGTTGCGATAAATATAAAAAGAGAAGCTAATATATTGTGAAACTTTTCAGCCAGAAAAAGATAAATAGAATATGAAAGCGGACGAATTTCAATTAATCAAGAGCGCAAAAGAAGGCGATAGAGAAGCTCTTAATGACATCTTTGCCCGAGAGCAAAAATATATCTTTAATCTGATGATTCAACTCACAGGTGACGGGGCTTTAGCCGATGACTTGACTCAAGAAACATTCCTGTCGGCTTATCAGAACATGAACAAGTTTCGTCTCCAATCAAGCCTTCGAACCTGGCTAAGCAAGATCGCCATTAATCTTTTTCGACGGGAGTACAGACGAAAGTCCAAACATGTCTCGATCTGCCTTGAAGAGATTAGAATCCCCTCCAAAGAGGATATTCCTGAACGAATTATCATTAAAAGAGAATTTCAATGGTGTATTCTCCACAGCTTGCAGCAACATGTGCCAAAGAACTACAGAATGGTGCTCGTTCTCAGGGATCTTCAAAATATGAGTTATCGAGAAATTTCTGAGACATTATCCTGGAGTATAAGTAAAATAAAGACTTGTATCCATCGAGGACGAAAGATACTGCGCGCTCATTTTATCAATGGCAAGTGCAAGGCATTTGCAGAAAAAGATTATCTCTGTATTTGCGAGGAAATATTAGACCTATGAATTGCGAAGAGGTTAGATCCCTTATTTCTGAATTTTATGATCAAGAACTTAATCAAGAAATAAGTAGATCCCTGGAGAAACATTTAGCTGGTTGTATAGAATGTCAGAAAGAATATGATAGTTTTAATAAAATTATGAAAGTTTTGAATAAACTAAAGACATACGATATTCCCCGAAATTATCTGGAAGGCATGAAAAAAAAGAAGAAGCAAAATTGCTTTAAATGATAAGAAGTGATTTTCTCCGGCCCTTTGGCCGATTAGAGTCACTACAAAAATATTATTACTTCGAAGTCCCTCAGCTTTGTTTTGTACATGGAACTGTAACGAACCATCATATAGATTGTTACGGATGCTATGATTTTCTCCGCTCACAAACTCTGCTCCTGTCACCTTGAACGACCTTAGGAGCATCCTTTATTATCCTCGATCTGATGTCTCGCCCTGCTTCTAACAACGCTAGTCTCAACTGATCGACACCGTCGTTTATGCTTCTTTCGTCAAAAGCTCCATAACCGAGAATCAGGCCGCCGCGTCTATGCCGCGAGAGATAACAATCGGAAAGTGCGGGTGTCTCCACGCCATGGGCGGCAGCCAGGCTCGATGCGACTTGATCGTCAATTCCCTCTGGGAGCCAACCTACAAGGGACATCCCTCCTTCTGCTCCTCGCACATCGAGAAGTCCTTCCAGCTTGTGTTGGACCACAGTGATTAACGCCGTTTGCCGCCTTGCATAGAGATTACGCATCCGATGAATGTGTCTCACAAAATGACCCTCGATGATGAAGTCGGCAAGCACCACCTGCTCGATCGTTGCTTGGCTTCCCACCAGTCGACGGGATGCAATGAATTTATCCACAAGATCCGGCGGGGCGTCTTTCATAATGTCCCGGAACTGATTAAAGCGATCATGACCTACATCGATCAACATAATCATCATCCCAAGTCCTTCGTCTGGACCGCGAAAGCGGAGACGATTCTTCAAAAAATCCAGCGGGCCCGAAGGATGCTGGATAAGTACATATCTGCATGAAACACTACACTAGATAAATAGTTGCTGTCCCTATTTATACATAGAATAAGGATGTTATGGTTTGGGAAGAACCGGGCTTTTTTCTCTGCTAAAAATCGGGCGTTCCTCCTTAAAGATGCGTTCCAGTATTAGCTTTAGCGGCACGTCGTCTTTGGTTAATTTTTTATCAGATTTTCTTTGAAGGAATGCTAATAATCTATTCTGCAATATTTCGAATACTTCCGGATTGTCGTAATAACCGGCAATTCTTGTAACCGGCATATAGTTATCCAACGAACCAAGAAAAATATATCCATAGAATTCATCTGCAAGAAGCTTGTCTTTGCCTTTACGGGGTTGCCCAAAATATTCAGCCAGACTTAATTTCCCCAATTCAGTCCCGGCAAGATCGATTGCAAAGGTATTAGTCTTCACTTTGTCCAATTCTTGCTCAATTTTGCGATTCGCATGATATGCAAAGACAGGTTTGTCTGTCCCATAATCAAAGCCGTGAAGTGTTATCGGGAAATATTTATTTGGATACAACAGTTGAATATATTGACCCGTTGACAATTGAAAATCAGTCCGGATTGCAACATGTGCACTACCTGCATAATAAATCGCCTTAAAACCTTTCCCCATTATTTCATTGGAAATAACGTGCGCCATGTATTTATTACGTTCAGCAACGAAATTCGCGACGTTAGGTAAATTGACATAAGGCATTTTGTTAGGTTCACCATCCAGGAAAAGCAACATAAATGGATTATCGGTCAGTATTATGCGTATTTTCTTGTTCTGCGGCCTTTTCAGGTTTTCTTCCCATACTGCTTTAAAAATACTAATGTAATCCTCATACCCCCAACCGAGATCGACCACATCTAAAAGCATCCCAGCGCTTTTTCCCTTGAAAACGTGTCTCCGGCTATAAGCTCGTCTGCTATTTTGTGGTCTTTTGCGTTGCCGAACTCTAACGCCACGCAATCTATAAGGTTTTCTCTTATGGCTTGCCGTATAACATTTTCAACAAAAAAAACCTGATTCTTTATCCAATAGTCCTCGCCAAGCCCTACGACCTGGCAGATCCGGAGTTTGCTAAGAACATATTCCTGCGGCGAAACAGTATTTTCCCCAAAAAAAACTGGTGTTGCTTTCAGCGGTTTGAGCACTTAAAGGAGGCGCCGTGAAAAAAACCAAAAATGCCAGAATCAACAGAATAATTTGTAGTTTGGGGCGCAGGGGCTTTACGAACCGGTTTAAAGGGAAAACTGCTTTTTTCATGGATATCCTCCTCTTTTTTTAATAAATATGCCTTTATTTATCTTTCTCTTAAGTCATTAATCACGCTTCAAATACTCGTTTACTTCTTTCGCACTGGCGAATTTCTTGTTGTAACTGATTTCGTAATATAGTTTGTATTTCTCGAACATTGCGTCGGAGACAAAATTCTCGAACTTCCGGCAGGGCAAGATTTTTGCCAAGGGTTTGAGAAAGATGAAGCCCTGACAGAGATCGGCGAACCTGACGTTGGGTTGGAAGTGGAAATAATACGATCGGCTATCTCTGACGTTGGCCAAAGGAGAAGAAGAAACATCAAATCCCACAGGCTTGTTTTCTCTCGCAGCCATGATCTTTTCCAGCATTTCAGAAAAAACCGGCTTCCCGCCTTTATATTTTTTAAAGATATTCTCCGGGGAATCATGACGGCGGTGAAAATCAATCTGGAAGATCCTGTCGCGATACTGTCGGCTGAGGAGCATGGTCATTCTGGGCCACTCACCAATGACGATCCCTTCATCGTTCACCCTGGGCTGGGCGTAATTAGCAAAGGCGTGATGAGCTCCGACCCAGACCATTCCTTTGGCTCCGTTTTTAATGACTTCGTCCTCTATGGCCGCGGCCATCAGCTCATCTCTTTTTGATATAAGCGGAATTTCCCTTTTGGCTTGTTCGATTTGAATTTTATCGATAAGCTTTTTATTGGTCCACATCCAGTTTAGCGGCAAATCGACATTGACATCCATCCCGATGACTTTCATATGCTCGGCACCGGGAGGAAGACTCTTGTTCAATTTCCAGACGACCTCAAAAATATCCCAGTATTCTTTGGAGTTCCAGGAGGCCCAGGGTCCGGAGCGGGCAATTTCCAGTGCCAAATTCCGGTCATATGTCGCGCCTTCGACGAGCTTTTCGATCCTCGGATTGTCATCGAATTTGCAGACCTCCAGGATCACGTATCTCATCCCGGCTTTGTGATAGGCTTCCGGAATGAGCTGGAGGAAAAAATCGACGTAATCTTTTTGACCGTGCAGTTCACCGAAAACGACGATCTGGTGCTCCCTGCACTTTTCGAGGGCATAATCGAGCGGCGGCTTGCCGGATTCATCAAGCCATTTGGTGAAAACGGGATACTGAGAGGCGTCGATTTCGGACGCTTCGACCAGAGCTCCGAGCTCCGTCCACCTGAAAGTTTTGGCCGGCTCTTGCTTTTGTTGGGACGCAAAATTGACCTGAGAGAGTAAGATCAGGACTCCGAGAAAAAAAACCTTAACGAAAATTGACCCTTTCACCTTCATGATTTTCTCCTTAATTTTTTTTGGCCTTCCACTCTTCGACGGGGCCGATCGAAAGCCCGGCCAAGCGAGGCTTTTCCGGCCTAGCAACGCACTGCTTGTTGATTAATTCTTGGAGGCTGCTCACCTCCAGCGCTTTAAGCTGCTCCTTGGTTTCCTGCTCGGTATATGTCATCTTATACCGCCTCTCCATTTCTTTCTTAAACTCATCGGTATAGATCCAGTCGATAGAAGCCGAGAGACGAAGTTTTTCCAGGGGACCTTGGAAAATGAGGGCGTCATAGGCATCGGACATTGTCTGGTCCGAGGCCGACCTGTGAGTGAGGTTTCCGAAATACGTCTCTCTTCCGAACAGAGAGTTCTCCAGCGAGACGGCCGCGGGCTTATTCCCGACAGCCTGAAAGGCGCTGTCCCAGAGTCCCTCAGCCACTCGGACTTCTCGGGAATCAAATTGTTCTAGGCCCCCTGTGCTGTATATTTTACCAGAGTCTAGATTTTCCTTTTTCTTGTCAATAATCAAAAGTACGTTGTGGAATCTGACCGAGAAACTTTTCCCCGGATGCCATTGATGAAAAAACGTCCCGCAATTATTCCAGATGAGCTCATGATTTATATTTTTTATTCCGTTATAAGCGTGCCTCGTGTTCGTCAGAAATATTCCCTTGCGGCCGGACCTGAAATTAGCCATCTCCCTGTCCATCTACACGTCCAATACAAGAGACGCAGGAAAGACAAAAAAGGTTGCCCCTGTCAAATCCGAGATTTTGAACACCCCTTATGCCGGAAAGGAATCCAACGCCGAATGACAACCTTGTCTCAAAGCGAACGGCCCCATTTGAGAAATTCATTTTTAAAAATTCATTAAGCTCTTTGGCCGAACTGATTTTCCGGTTGAAGTTGGTTTCATAATAGAGCCTGTCTTTATTCAGCATTTCCTCGGTGATGAAATTCTCGGTCCAGGTATTGCCGGATAATTTCTTGAATGGCTTGAGAAAAATATAAACCCGGCAGAGATCCGAAAACCTGACCGAGGGCTAGAAGTGAAAATAAAAAGACTCACGACCTCTGAGGCTGGCGAAGTGCGAAGAAAAAACATCAAATCCTACCGGCCTGTCGCCTCCTTTGGCCATGATCTCTTCGATTAGGGCCATGATGACCAGCTTCCCTCCTTCATATTCTTTTCCGGTGTTGGCCTTGATGAATTCGCCAACGGGATTCTCCTGGATATGAAAACAAATCTGAAAAATCTTATCTTTGTATTTTTGATAGAGGATATTTGTCATTCTCGGCCATTCCCAGACGAGATGACCCTGCTCGTTGATCCTGGGCTGGGCATAATGACTGAAGGAATGGTGATGGCCGACAAGGACAATTCCCTTAGCTCCCTTTTTTATGACTTCCTTCTCAATGGTCTCGGCCATCCAATCCTTTATTATGTTTATTACCATATATCATTACCAAAGGCATCAGTCAAAAAAGACATGTTTTTCCTGCTGGGAAAGCTCATTCTCCGTATATTTATTATTTTAAGGAATCCGGCTGCAGAGGTGTGAATAATTTGTGAATATTCATGGGGAACTCTGGGGAACTCATAGAAGCCTAGAAGAACCAAAAAGAACTCATAAATAATTGAATAATAAGGGCTTTTGTTGATTATAAAGAAAATACGCTATTCTTCGTTTTCGGATTTGAAGTCCAGAGGGGCCACCAGACCCCATGCCCTCCCGGGTCGGCTATTGTATCACAAGATCAAGGATCTTGACCTCCAAAAGGCAATCATTTCAGCCTCGCCATCCTCTGCTATCCCGCGGTGTTATGTCAATTTAGCTAACAAAGCTAAACAAACAAAAAGTCACGGCTCACGACATCCATAAATTGTGCAGTCCGTCAAAAATTCATTTGAACCAATTCATTTCTAATAGAGCTCAGCGATTTTTCTACAGACTTATTCACAGAAACTGTGGAAAAGGAGTTCTTATAATTGATTACCCCCTCCCCCTTTGTTCATTATTCATTCCCATCGCCGCCAAGCTTCTCTAGGATCCGGTTGTTCGATACCGGCCGGCCGATCAGGGTTCCAGATTCATCTTCCTCAGCAGGGCTTTGTAGCGGGGATGGGTGCGCAGCGGATCGTAATTGGGATGAACATGGGAGTGAAGCATCAGCGGCTCGCGCTCGTCGACCGCCTTCTCGAACCAGTCGAAGGCTTTGTCCATCTCTCCGAAACCTAAATAAATGGCCGCGAAACTCCAGGATGGCGTGTACTGCTTTTGAGCTCGCTCCCGCAGTTCCTCGAGGAGTTTCAGGGCTTCTCCTGTCCGGCCTGTTCGAGCATAAGCCCAGCCAAGATTTCCCAAGGCAAATGAGTTGCGTCCCGACACCTGTGCTAGCGTTTCTATAGCTCGAATCGCGTCGTCATGCTTCCCAATTTGGAAGTAGCAGGATCCGAGAAGAATGTAGGCCCAGCATTGCGGATCAAGTTCGAGCGCATTATGGCACTGCTGGATGGCTTGATTCCACTCCCGCTTGAGAAAGTAATTGTAGCCGAGCTTCGCCTGCAGAGAGGGTGACAGCGGATCCAACTCCAGTGCCCTTAGGTATGCCTCGACCGCTTCATCCAAGCGCTTCATGGGCCCAAGGTAATAGTGGTCGTACCATATCAAGACGTCTTCTGACTTGGGATCGAGCGCCAATGCCCGGTTGAATTCACGCTCGGCCCCCTTCCAATCAAACTCACTGGCCCGGAGCGCGCCCATCATTGCATGGGGCTCCGCCAGCAGGTCATCGAGTTGGAGCGCCTTCCGGGTAGCCTGGTCGGCTTGCGCATTGACCGTTTTGGGCGGCATTTGTCCGGACATCCCCAGGAGATTGTAAAACCCGGCCAGACCATGCCAAGCAAGAGCATAGTTCGGATCCGACGCAATGGCCTGCTCGTAGTACTCTTTACTTTTCGCAAAACCTTCCGGAGTAAACCTGAAAAGCTGATAGCGCGCCTTCAAGCACAGGTTGTAGGCTTCCACGTTCTCCGTGTACCGCTTCACCAGCGGGCGGTCCGCCGCCAGCCGCACGCGCAGCTTCTCCACAATGGCCTGCGAGATTTCGTCCTGAATGGCGAAGACATCCGTCATCTCCCGGTCGAAGCGCTGGCTCCACAGGTGATACCCATCGCTCGTCTTGACCAGCTGCGCCGTCACCCGTATGCGGTTGCCCGCCTTGCGCACGCTACCCTCCAGGATATGCTCGACGTTGAGCCGTGCGCCGATTTCGCGCACGTCCTGCTCCTTGCCGCGGAAGGCGAAGGCCGAAGTCCGCGCCATCACGCGCAGCCCGGGCACCTGCGTCAGGGCGTCGATGATGTCCTCGGCCAGCCCGTCGCTGAAGTACTCGTTCTCCTGGTCCGCGCTCAGGTTCGCAAACGGCAGCACCGCCAGCGATGGGGCGCTCGGCGCCGCGGTCGCGCGTCCGGACTCGCGCTCTCGTTTCAGCCGCGTCAGGTCGACCAGCAGATCCTTAGCCGACTGGTAGCGTACGTCCCGCTCCTTCTCAAGCGCCTTGTCTATAATACGTTCGAGCTCGCGCGGCAAATCGGGGTTAAGCCGCGTCGGCGGCGCCGGCATTATATTCAGGATCCCGTTGAAGATGGCCGCCGACGTATCGCCGCGGAACGGCAAAATCCCTGTGCCCATCTCATAAAGAACGACGCCCCATGAGAACAGGTCGGTCCGTGCGTCCAAGTTCTTGCCCAGCGCCTGTTCCGGCGACATATACGCCACCGTCCCCATGGTCGAGCCTGGACTTGTCAGCAGTTCCTCGATGGTCAACGTCGGTATCTCAGGAGCTAGCCTCCCCTCCGCTTTTGGCTGCGGCGCCTGGAGAAGCTTGGCAAGTCCAAAATCCAGGATCTTCGCCTGTCCCGAGCCCATCACAAAAATATTCCCCGGCTTGATGTCCCGGTGGATGATGCCTTTAGCATGGGCCGCTTCCAGCCCGCCGGCCACTTGTATCGCCAGATCCACAATCTGGT
>Ga0315293_10004292_pt1 | contig 13594 bp, 12 predicted proteins | sample YL17G13_20_MG_FD_203071 | JGI IMG/M metagenome (GOLD analysis project Ga0315293, IMG submission 203071) | Sediment microbial communities from Yellowstone Lake, YNP, Wyoming, USA - YL17G13_20 | ecosystem: Environmental > Aquatic > Freshwater > Lake > Sediment | place: USA: Wyoming | collected... | reverse complement strand
GCGGGGGCTTTCCCCCCAGCCCCCGCCATAGCTTCCTTACCTCTTTCCAGCGCCTATCCGTCATACACCTTATCCTTACAAGGGGGATACGATGTTCCTTTCCTATCCCAGACAGTGTCGAGTGTTATATTGACAAAGAGAGCAGGTGGGATAGAATAAGGTTGTTTTGAGCCAACGGATTTTTTTGGTGAGAGTAGCTCAGTTGGTTTAGAGCATTGGATTGTGGTTCCAAGGGTCGCGGGTTCGAATCCCGTCTCTCACCCTTATGAAAACAATTGATTATCTACTATTGATTATTTATTATTTGATTCGAGCTTAAAAGAGCTTCAATAGTAAATGGAAAATTGAAATGTAAAAGGAGCAACAAATGAAAGGAAACGAAAAATTAATCAAGACCCTTAACGGACTGCTGGCGGATGAATTAACCGCCATCAATCAATACATTGTGCACGCCGAGATGTGCGCAAACTGGGGCTACACAAAATTGCATGATGCCATCCAGGCCCGTGCCGTTGCCGAAATGAAGCATGCAGAAGCGCTCATCGAGCGCATCCTGTTCCTCGAAGGAAGGCCGGAGGTCAGCAAGCTCAATAAGATTAACATCGGCCCGGATGTTCCCAAGATGATGTCAAACGACCACGCCGCTGAAATGGTCGCTATCAAGGGATACAATGCGGCCATCAAGCTGGCAACGGAAGTCGCCGACAATGCCACCAAAGAGATAATCGAGCATATCCTTAAAGACGAAGACGGACATCTTGACGAGATTGAGGAGCAGCAGGACCAGATTGGGCAGATGGGCATTGCAATATACCTGAGCACAAAGAAATAGAACCGCTGCTGACAATATCACGGAAATATGATGAATAGGCAGGCCGCTCTCTGCGTGTTGGAAACTCACTCTACAATCGGTATAAACTTTTAGTCCACGGATTTATAATAAGGAAAGGTAAAATGAGTAAATTCACATCTTCTTTAGAAATATCGGTAATCGGTATTTTGCTGGTTTTTGTTTTTGCGGCTGCCGTGTGTTCAGTTGAAGCGGCTGACCCGAATCAGAAACCGTTGAATCAGCCGCCGAAGGGTTTTGTCGCATTATTTAACGGCAAAGACCTGACCGGCTGGAAGGGGCTGGTCGGCACGCCGGTAAGCCGCAAGAAATCGACCACCGAAGAACTATCTAAGGCACAAGGTAAAGCAGATGAAGCTATGCGTGAGCATTGGAAGGTGGTTGATGGCGTGCTTTGTTTCGACGGCAAGGGCGACAGTTTATGCACGGCAAAAGACTACGGCGATTTCGAACTATTTGTAGATTGGAAGATTGAAGAAGTCGGCGACAGCGGCATTTATCTACGCGGCTCGCCGCAGGTCCAGATATGGGACCCCGCAAACAGCGGCGTCGGCTCAGGCGGCTTATACAACAATAAAATCGGCCCCAGCAAGCCGTTAAAACAAGCCGACAAGCCGGTAGGCGAATGGAATACGTTTAGGATCATTATGATTGGCCAGCGCGTAACGGTATATCACAACGACGTGCTGGTTGTTGACAACGTGATTATGGAAAACTACTGGGAGCGGGACAAACCCATTTATCCGCTCGGCCAGATTGAGCTTCAGTCCCACAGCAGTCCGCTTTATTTTAGAAATATCTTCATTAGAGACATCTCTCGCGATGAAGGTATCAAAATTATAAGTGAGCAGGAAAAAACAGGGGGCTTTACTGCTCTATTCAACGGCAAAGACCTGACCGGCTGGACAGGCGACACAAAAGGCTACGTCGCAGAGGGCGGAAAGATTGTAATTTACCCCGAGCGAAGCAGCGGCAATCTATACACGACAGATGAGTTTGCCAACTTTATCTTTCGTTTTGAATTTCGGCTCACGCCAGGCGCCAACAACGGCCTGGGAATTCGCACGCTGCTGGAAGGCGATGCTGCTTATGTCGGGATGGAGATTCAAATTCTCGATGACGCCTCTCCAAAATACAATGGTCTAAAGCCCTATCAATTTCATGGCTCCATCTACGGCGTCGTCCCTGCAAAACAGGGCTATCTAAAACCTGTGGGCGAGTGGAATTCGGAAGAAGTTATTGCCGATGGCCGTCATATTACTGTTAAATTAAACGGCACAACGATTGTCGATGCAGATATTGACAAAGCCAGCACGCCTGCAACGATGGATGGCAGGGACCACCCGGGCCTCAAAAACGAAAAAGGTCACATCGGATTCTGCGGCCACGGCGACTATCTGGAGTTTAGAAATATAAGAATTAAGACACTTAATTAAACGACTCAAACTGACCGAATCCCATTGTCATACCCGCGCAAGCGGGTATCCAGTCCCGTAAGGGATGGCCAAGCTCATTAGTGAATCGACGAGTGGATTCCCGCCTTCGCGGGAATGACAGATGTTGCTACATTATTGCCAGATAAATAATGCCGTGAGGCATCCTGTGGATTACGATAATATGTGTCTAACAAACAGTCTGATTGAATAAACGATAAAACTTGAGGAAGAACGATTAGAAACACAAAAATGACAAGCAGAGAAAATAAGATAACCCGAAGAGAATTTCTAAAAGATTCAGTAGTTGCAGCGGGCGCAGCTCTGGCCTGGCCGACAATTGTCCCTTCTTCGGTATTCGGTGCGGATGCGCCGAGCAATCGTATCACGATAGGCAGCATCGGCGTGGGAAATCAAGGGGCAAGCAATATGAAAGGATTCATCGGCCAGCCCGGCTGCCAGGTTATTGCGATTTGTGATGTTGATGCCAATTTTCGCGAACAAGCCCGCCAGATTGCAAAGCTACAGCCATCCTCGTGCTACAACGATTTTCGTGACCTGTTAGCCAGGGACGACATCGACGCGGTAGTAGTCTGCACGCCTGACCACTGGCACGTGCCGATTTCCATTACAGCGGTCCGGGCGGGTAAAGATGTGTTCTGCGAAAAACCGCTGACCCTTACGATAACCGAAGGCCGGGTGCTCGCAGATGAGGTAAAACGCTACGGCAGAATCCTGCAAACCGGCTGTCAACAGCGCTCATCCGACAATTTTCGTTTCGCCTGCGAGCTTGTCCGCAACGGCAGAATCGGCAAGGTCCACACCGCCCGCATCGGTATCCCCGGCAACAACAAAACCTGCGAGCCGACTTGGACGCCGGAGCCGGTGCCGGAAGATTTCGACTACGACCTCTGGCTGGGACCTGCACCCTGGGCGCCATACAATAAACAACGCTGCCACTACGAATTCCGCTTTCTTTTGGATTATTCAGGTGGCCAGGTAACCAACTGGGGGGCGCACCATCTGGATATTGCACAGTGGGGACTTGGAATGGATGAATCCGGCCCTGTAGAAATTGTTGGCAAGGGCGAATTTCCAACATCAGGCCTATTTACAACCGCTACAAAGGTATATTTTGAGGCCACTTACGCCACCGGAACAAAAGTAATCTGCGAAACCGGCGGCTCAGGAACAAAATTCGAGGGCGCAAACGGCTCGGTATATGTTGACCGGGGGAAATTGGAAACTCAACCCGACACGCTTAAAAAAGAGACAATCGGTCCCGATGAAATCCAGCTTTACAGAAGCCGAGACCACAAGCAAAATTTCTTGGATTGCATTAAGACCAGAAAAGACCCGATTGCCAATGCCGAAACCGGACACCGCACATCTACTTTGTGCCACCTTGGCAACATAGCAATGCTGCTTGGCCGAAAACTCAAATGGGACCCACGCAAGGAACAATTCATAAATGATGCGCAGGCCAACCGTATGTGCTCCCGCACAATGCGCTCACCGTGGCGCCTATAAAATCACACCCACGCAGAACCATAGTGAGCTTGTCCTGCTGAGTTTGTCTCGACAGAAAGAAATACAAGGCAGGTCATTGCGACCCCGCACCAATTGGACAGTTTCTTAGCCCAACTTCCGCAACTGGCAGGATAGAAGAAATTTCTTGAAAATTTTACAGTCGTTTGCGGCGTAAAAACACGGTTTGTTTCCGGCCAAGCGGTCTAAGGTACGCAAAACCTGTTGTAGTGTGGACCTATCCTGTTGAATTTGTTATTTTTCGGCAGATAATAATGGCATGTTTATTCGCCAGTGTTATCGACGAAAGAGCGGCAAACGACATGCCTACTGGGCTCTGGTCGAATCCTACAGGACTTCGCGTGGTTCCCGCCAACGCATCGTCTCCTATCTGGGTGACATGGAAGAGCAAGGACGGCTTGGCATACGGCAGACCGCCACAGGTCAGGGAACATCGTGTCAGCAACGCCTTTTTGATAATGTTTCGCCGCGGTGGGTATTGCCGACAAAGTTGGGCACAGAGATACGGCGTCGGTGCATCTGTCGGCCGACCGACCATCAGGCGATTTTACTGCACCATTGGGGATTGGCAATGCCGACAAATCTGCCGGTTACTGAAAAGATTTTGAAAGTAATGTAGTGTAGACTTTATTCGTTTTTGACTCAGAAGTGAGGATTTTGGCAGGTAACTGCGGAAGTTGGGGTAGGATTCAGCGCGGACGGGACGATAACAAACTGCTACACGACTGGCAGCGTTTCTGGAAATCTCTTTGTCGGGTGGTTGGTTGGACAGAGTTATTGGGGCGAGATGGCCAGCTGCTATTCGACGGTCAGGGTTTTTTCGGGATCATCTTTTGTCGTCGCACTGGCTGGAGGGCCCGTCTTAGGCGGGCAAAATACGAGAGACGAGGGATGATGGACGAAACCCATTTACTCATCTACTCATATACGCATTCACGCATCTACACACGACTCACCACAAAATATGATATACGAACGACGAACCACGAGCGACGGTTTATGTGCCATCGGTCTCGGGGGCAGTTGTCTGCTCAGGGACAATGACCACATTGACGGTAGCGGTCAGGTCATCGGCGAATTTGAGAGTTACCTGGTGCGTTCCAACCTGTTTTATATGCTCAGGCAACTGCACAACCTCATCAGCAACCTCGAAATTCTGGGAGCGCAGATTGGCTGCGATTTGCTTAGAGGGTACCGAGCCAAATAGAATCCCCTGCTCATTGGCCTTAGCAGCGATGACGGCCTCCGCTCCCTGAACGGCCTTGGCTATCTCTTCCAGCCGACTTCTTTCGCGAACCCTCTGCTCAGAGCGTTTTTCTTTTTCCTTGGCGATGGCCTTTACGTTCTGCGGTGTAGCAATTTTAGCAAGACCTTGAGGCAAGAGGTAGTTTCTGGCGTATCCTTCGCTTGTCTCGACAATGTCGCCGAGAAGCCCGAGCTTTTTAACATCCTCGCAAAGCAAAACTTTCATTCTTCGACTCCTTTCAGTGAAATCAAAAATCAAAGTGCAAAATGTAAAATTAAGGAAGTCGTCCGCCATACATCTGGCGGATTCCATAATTTTGATTTTTACATTTTAATCTTTAATTTTCTCAAAGTTAAGTGGTGAACGGCAATAGCGCTATAAACCTGGCGCGTTTAATTGCCATTTTGGCCTTTCTCTGACATTTAGCGCAGTTGCCGCTGCGCTTACGCGAGTAAATTTTCCCTCGATTTGTCAGAAGCTTTTGCAGAGTCTCGATATCTTTGTAGTCAATATACTTTTCGCCTCTTCTGCAAAAGCGGCAGGCTGTCTGTTCACGAGCCCTGACACCGTATGGTTCAGGGCGAGTACCTGTAATCATCGGTCCACGATGGGATACCCCACGTGGTGTCCCATTTCTGTTAGTCTGTTCCATTTTATCTCCGTCATTTTTGTCACAAAGGCGCCAGGACACTAAGTCTATGACGTATTTATTTTTTATCATCGTGACTTTGTGTCTTCGTGGCTGAAATTCTTAAAACGGTATATCATTGCTGGGTCCGCCGGGCTGCTCGGCTCCGGGTTCAGCGCCTATACTCCCATCTGACGGCAAGTCGGGATGTTCGCCTGCCCCTGCACCGTCCGGTGCGGGGCCCGCCTCCGGCTGGGCACCACCGGAGCCGGGCAAGAAGCGAAAATTCTCAACTGTTACCCTGTGCTTACTGCGTTTGGTGCCATCCTGAGCGGTCCAGGAGTCAAATGTGAGTCTGCCCTCAACAAAGACGGGTCTGCCCTTGGTCAGGTATTTATTTATATTCTCTGCCTGCCTGCCAAACGCCCTGCAATCGACAAAGCAGGTCTCATCTCTGGCTTCGCCATTTTTTCCTGTCCACCTGCGGTTGACCGCCAGCCCGAAATCAACCACTGCGGTCTGATTGGGCGTATAAGACAGTTGCGGGTCGCGCGTCAGATTGCCCATCAGCAAGACTTTATTAAAACTGGCCATAATTAAACTCTTCCTTTTCCTTAATCTCAACTACTTTGTTTAGTAGATGAGTGAATGCGTATATGCGTGAATGCGTTATCTCATATTCTCATCTACTTAAATACTCATTTACTCAGCGACACCCTCGGACACCCGGTTTTCTTGCTGCTCTTGTTGGTCTTCTTTTTGAGCGGCTTCTTCCGGAGCCCTTGGTTTGTCTTTTTCTTTCTCTACATTTATAGCAGGTGTTTCTTTGTCGAGGTCTTCTTGTGTTAGATGGTCAACCCTTAGAATCAGGGCTCGCATAATCTTCTCTGATAATCGAACATCCCGCTCAATCTGGCTGATTCTGGGTCCTTCAGCTCTAAAATACGTAAGGATATAGGTGCCTCTGGTCTTACTCCTGATTGTGTATGCGAGCTTTCGTTCATCCCATTTTTTCATTGAGACAAGGTCGGCTCCGGCCCGTTCCAGTATCGTCCTGACAGCCGCAAGGGTTCCATCCCAGTCGGCCGTAGCCAGTGCCGAATCAACAAGAAACATTCCCTCATACAATTTTTTTGTTACATTTTGCGTTGCAGTTTCCAAATCAATTACCTCCATAAATAATTCATATTTCATCGACTACGTTAAACTTGTTCATTGCTGTTGCGATACCAAACTCAATCCAGCAAAGCACAGCATCTTTGGCCCGCTCAATGGCCTTATCCAGCAACTGCCGCTGATTTTTTGGCGGTTTAGCAAGCACATAATCAACAGAATCCAGCTTGTCGCTTTGACCGATGCCCACACGCAGTCGTGCGAACTGGTCGGTGCCGATTCTTTCGATGATATCCGTCAGGCCGTTATGGCCGCCCGCTGAACCTTTTGCCCGGATGCGAATCTTGCCAGGCTCTAAAGCCATATCATCAAGCACCACAAGCAGCTCGCTCAAAGGCAGCTTGTAAAATTCAATTGCCATTGCGACCGCCTGGCCACTACGGTTCATAAGCTGCCAGGGCTTTAACAATATCAACTTTTTATCTGCAAATTCGCTCGACCCCAATCGAGCACCGAATTTTCTTTTTGTTATATCTATTGCCAGCTCTATTGCCAGCAAATCGAGAACCTTGAACCCGATATTATGCCGCGTATCGATATACTTCTGACCCGGATTGCCAAGCCCAGCCACTATCTTTATGCGGTACATAATCTATCTCGCCTCGTTTATCGCCAAGTTAGCGACCTAGTCGGCAGGGTCATTTTTTCTCCTCTTGCTGCTCTCGTGCTTCTTCTTCAGATGGCTTTACCTCAGTGATAACCTCTGGGGCAGCGGGAGCCTCTGCCTCAATCTCCTCTGTGGTCTTGGCAGCAAGGACAATGATGCAGGCAGCCACCAGCGTATCCGGCACACTTATCAGCTTAACACCTTCAGGCAGTGCAATATCGCGGGCGTGCAGAGCATCGCCGATTTTCATATCCTTTACTGAGACGGCGATGACCTCAGGAATATCCGTCACCTTGCACTCAACCTCCAGATGGCCCGCATGTTTTTCAATAATAGCGCCTTCGTGTGCACCGTATTCGATACCTTTAAGCTCAATCGGCACAGCTACCCTGACCGTCTCGCTGACATCGACAAGCATCAGGTCTGCGTGGATAACAGACTTACCCAGATAGTCGTATTGCAGGTCCTTGACAAGCATTTTCTCTTTTTTTCTGCCTATCTGCACGTCCAAGAGCCGATGCCCGTGATGAAGCTGCTCAATGAAACTATGGGCATCCAGTGAAATAGCCATTGGCTCCTGTTTGTGGCCATACACAATCACGGGTATGCGGCCCTGCTTGCGTAACTTGGCTGCAGCTTTTGTGCCGCTCTTTTCCCGAACTTCTGCTTTCAAAACTGTCGTCTTTTCCATAACTTGTTCACCTTCATTCGTGAAAATGTCATTCCCGCGAAAGCGGGAATCCAGCGTTTTCTTTGCGAATATGCGTTTACTCATTTTTAATTTTTTGCCACAAAGGCACCAAGACACCAAGTCTTTTTAATTTATAAATTCTTTTGTGACTTTGTGTCCCCTGCCTTCGCAGGGGCAAGCTTGTCCCCGCGAAAGCGGGGATGGCTAATCATAGACTAATTTTACCTGTCCAAAACTGTTCAAATAGATTGCTGACCGATTCGTTTCTGTGAATTCTTTTTATTGCCTCACCGAGCATTGGAGCGACGCTGAGGACCTTTACTTTTCCGAGCTTTCTGGCGTCTTCGCTTAAGGGTATCGTGTCAGTAATTACAATCTCATCGATAGGGCTGTGCGCCAGCCGACCAAAGGCCTGCGGCGTGAAAACGCCGTGGGTGGCACCAGCATATATCTTCTTTGCCCCTCGCTGTTTAACCAGTTTGGCGGCGCTGCAAATGGTGCCGGCGGTGGCGATGATATCATCGCACATCAGGATGTTCTTGTTCTTGACGTCTCCTATTATTTCGTAGGCGTCCACTTCGCTGCCGCTGATTCTTTTTTTGTGTATTATTGCCAGGTCTCCGCCGACGTGCGCCACATATTTAGCCGCCGTTTTGATATTGCCTACGTCCGGCGAGACAACAGCTACGTTGCGGATTTTTTTCTTTTTGAAATATCTACTGAGCACCAGCTCCCCTGTCAGATGGTCAACCGGTATGTCAAAAAATCCCTGCAACTGCTGAGCATGCAGGTCTATTGTCAGAACTCTGTCGGCTCCGGCGGCGGTAATAATGTTTGCAACAAGTTTGGCGGTTATGGGCACTCGTCCTTCATCTTTCCTGTCCTGGCGGGCATATCCGAAGTAAGGAATGACCGCCGTGACCCGCCGGGCGCTGGCCCTCTTTAAGCAGTCAAGATAAATCAAAAGCTCCATCAGATTTTCGTCAACAGGCTTGCAGGTTGACTGCACAACGAAACAGTCCCTGCCGCGAACATTATCCTCTACCCTGATGGCCTTTTCGCCGTCGGGGAACCTGTCGATTTCAGCATCGCCAAGCGAGATACGCAGATATTTGCAAATCGACCTGGCCAGCGCCAAATTGCTTGTGCCCGAAAATATTTTTAGTTCTTCATTTAGAGCCACCTGGACTCTCCTTCTGTCCTATTTTTTCCATACTTTCCTGAGAAACAACCGTCCCTGCGTTTACGTGTGAGCCGTCTTTTAGCGTAAGCGGCGCTATAAGTATCGCACCGGAGCCGATGTAGCAATTGTCGCCTATGGTTGTGCGGTTGACCTTCTCGCCGTCAAAGTTAGCTGTTATTGAACCGGCCCCAACATTGACGTTGCGCCCCACCGTGGTGTCGCCGATGTAGCTATGGTGCCGGGCACGAACTCCGTCAGCTAATGATGAGTTTTTAACCTCGGTGAAGACACCCAGCACAACATTATCTCTCAGAACAGTGCCGTGCCGCAGATAAGCGAACGGTCCGATTCGGCAGCCCTCGCCGATTTTGACCTCGCCGTGAATATACGTGAACGGCTCAATCACTGTATCTTGCCCGATTTGTGCCCTTGCATCAATCCAGGTATTATCAGGGTCAACGATAGTGACGCCACGCTCCATCAGCTCCTGCTGAATCCGCTGCTGCATAATCTTGCTGGCTGCACTAAGCTGGGCCCTGCTGTTAACCCCCACCGCCTCTTCAGGAAGAACCGCCGTAACAGCCACGACCTTATGCCCGCTGGCGATGATGTAAGAAAGAGCATCCGTCAGGTAGTATTCGCCCTTGACATTATCGGGCTTAACGTGTTCGAGGGCATCGAAAAGGATTTCGTTATTGAATAGATAATAGCTGGGGTTGACCTCCCTGATAGCGAACTGCTCGCGAGTGCAGTCGCTATGCTCTACGATGCCCTGTATATTGCCGTATAAATCGCGGATAATCCGTCCGTAGCCGGTCGGGTCATCCAAAATTGCTGTCGCCAGCGTTACCGCAGCGTGTTCGGTATTGTGCTTTTCTACCAATATTTTCAATGTCTTGTCACGAATCAAAGGCCCATCGCCGCAAAGCACCAGTGTTTGTCCATCAAAGTCGGCAAGATGCCCCTTACAGCACAGAACCGCATGGCCGGTCCCAAGTTGCTCGCTCTGGTGAACCCAGATAATATCCGAATTTTCAGCGAACTGTTCCTTGACCTGGTCGGCGCCGAAACCAACAACGACGTATATCTTTTCTACGCCAACTTCCTGGCAGGCATCGAGCACGTATGCCAGCATTGGCCGGCCGCACACCTCATGCAGCACCTTTGCGCGCTGCGTGGTCATCCTGCTGCTGACCCCTGCTGCCAAAATTATCGCCACTCTTTTGGCTGCGCCAGCTTCATCAGTTTTCAGTTTTGAATTTTGCATTTTGAATTTCCAAAGCTACCCGGCCAGGACTCGAACCTGGAATATGAGGACCAAAACCTCATGTGTTACCATTACACCACCGGGTAAATTGGCCATTTTTGCTGCCCAGCAAAGAACCACAATTACCAAATCCTCAAATAATCAATAGCTTGTCACGGGTCCCGCATCTTGCGGGACTGGATTGGCCCTATCGGAGGCTTGAGTCAGCTAAGCCGTGATACTGCCGACCCCAACCGTAGCACGGCCATCCTGGCCGTGCTTTCACGGGCTGGAAGCCCGTGCTACAAGCGGCCCCGTGCGATAGGGCAATCGGATCCAGTTTTTCGAAAATAATAATATATCCAATCCACGCCAGCCAATCAACCCTTTTTCTAACAAAAATTCTCGCAATGCCCCATTTTTGACCTGGCCCTGGCTGTAAGCGGTGCTTTTGGAGCAGGTTAGATAATTACAAGAACCGTCCGCCGTGGCGGATAGCAAAGGCCAGAATTTTTACTCTTCGGCCTGCATAACCTGCCAACTGTCCACAAAGCAAGCCCTTTTCCTGCACTTGTGCGCACACATATAGCTTCAGAATATGCGCCAGTTATTAGTTGCAGGACCCAGAAGTTGCCCCCGACAAAAACATTCGGGGGTGTTGGTTTGGTTAATCCATCGTTCAGTTGTTCAAATAAATCTCTGGATTATTTTTCTTGCAATCTGCCTGTGCTTGCTTATACTCTGATTTTTTAGAACTCTATAAAGAATTAGCCACGAAGACACGAAGACACAAAGTCACAAAAGAATTTATAAATTAAAAAGACTTGGTGTCTTGGTGCCTTTGTGGCAAAAAAATTAAGCAGATTCGGAGCCTGACAATGAATTTCGTCAAATGGTTACGCAAGAATAACACAAAGATTATGGCCATCGTGGTCGTAGCACTGATGTTCTTGTTTATCGGTGGCGAATATCTCCAGCAGTTAGGCCAAAGAAGGTCCCGACTCCAGACGATAGCCTACTTTCTCGATAATAAGAAAATTACAAACTATGACCTGACCTTGGCTCAGCAAGAGCTCGAAATCCTTAAACTTCTCCGTGCAGATGACCTGCTCAGGGCACAGGACCTCCGCGGCGTCTTCTTGGGTGAGCTATTATTCTCCGAACGCAGGGCGCTGCCGGCACTAATGAGCCAGGTAAAGCAAACTATAAGGGCAAACGGCTACAGAATCAGCGATAAACAAATCAGCGATATTTACAAGCGCTCCTGGCCAGGCCACGTATATTGGATACTATTGACAGAAGAGGCCCAGCAGGTCGGCATCAAGGTCGCAAATGAGGAGGTCGGCAATCTGCTCGGCTACGCAATACCGCAGCTATTCAACGGCCAAACATACTCACAGCTCATCGCAGTATTGGTCAACCGACACCGAATATCTGAAGAGTCGCTGCTGACAACCTTCGCCAAATTGCTGGCAGTTATGCAGTACGCACAATTGATTAGCGCAAATGAAAATGTCACCACCTCACAAATAACACACATCGCAAGCTGGGAGAATGAAACCGTTGACGTCGAATTTGTAAAATTCGACTCGGAAGTTTTTGCCAAAGACCAGAACCAGCCGAGCGAAGAAAAATTACTGGAACATTTCAATACGTTCAAGAAATTCTTTCCAGGCACTATGACCGATGAAAACCCGTATGGCTTCGGATACAACTTACCCGACCGCGTTCAGCTCGAATACTTATCTCTAAAGCTCGATGACGTTTCGCGCACAGTGACGCCGCCCTCTCAAGAAGAAATAGAAGAATACTACCAAAAAAATAGAGACCAGCTTTTCTCCGAACAGGTTCCTGCCGACCCAAATGACCCTAATTCAACACTTGTTAAACGAACAAAAAGCTACGCCGAGGTTGCAAATATCATTTCAAAACAGCTTCTGCACAGCAAAATAAATTCCAAAGCAGAAAAGATACTCCAGGAAGCCAGAACAATCACCGAGGCCAATTGGAAAGATACGGATGCAGAGTCTGCAGCCTTTACCACCGAACAGCTTAAACAAATGGCCGGTGACTACAATTCTGCCGCCACCCAGCTAACCGAAAAATACAAAATCAAAATATATACAGGCCAAACAGGTATCCTTAGCGCTGCTGATATGCAAACAGACGTGCATCTGTCAACTTTATACCTGCAGGGCTACGGATATAATCCCATAAGATTGACCCAGATGGTATTTGCCGTTGACCAGCTCGCCGCCAGCGAACTGACACCCTATGATATGGCAAAACCGAAATTGTATGAAAACATCGGACCTGCTTCAGACCTATTAGGACAGATAATGGCTGTTGTCCGCGTAATTAAAGCCGAAAAGGCATCCGAGCCGGAAAGCATAAATCAAACCTTCAGCATAAAAACATTTGACCTTGAACCAAACCAGGCGGACCCAAATAGCACTAAAGAGCGTCCAAAAGAAATTTTTTCGGTCAAAGAAAAAGTTACTGAGGACCTCAAGAGACTCTCGGCAATGAACGAAACTTATGGAAAGGCTGAAGAGTTTGTCAGCCTGGCAACAAAAGAAGGCTTTCGACTTGCTCTGAACAAATTTAACGAGCTGCACCGACAATACGCCAAACAGAACGAAGCTGAACCAAACATCTTCGAGCTGCAAAGCCTTACGGATCTGCGAAGAATATCATCTTCAGCCTTGCAGGCTTTAGCCGCGCAAACCACAGGTTCGCCGCTTGCTAATTTGCTGACAACTGAGCAAAAAAAACAAGCCCGGTTTATCAATCAGCTTTACTCGCTGGTCCCTCCGGATACCAATACCCCTTCTAACCTGCCAAAAGTTTGGGAATTCAAGCCGGATATGAGCTTTTATTGTCTTAAAAGTCTCTCAGTTAATCGCCTTTACCAGCAGGACTTTGACAAAACCAAAGCAAGACAGCTATTTATAGAAGACCAGGCTCAAGCTCAAAGCCTGGCTGTGGT
>Ga0315293_10004291_pt1 | contig 13595 bp, 17 predicted proteins | sample YL17G13_20_MG_FD_203071 | JGI IMG/M metagenome (GOLD analysis project Ga0315293, IMG submission 203071) | Sediment microbial communities from Yellowstone Lake, YNP, Wyoming, USA - YL17G13_20 | ecosystem: Environmental > Aquatic > Freshwater > Lake > Sediment | place: USA: Wyoming | collected... | reverse complement strand
ACAAGGCGACCGCCACCCGCACCTCGCTGACGACCTGGCCGTACTCGTCGCCGTGCTGCGCGATCCCCGACCCCATGCCCGACTGCGGGGCCGGATGGCTCTGGAGGTAGGACAGCGCCCCCATCAGCGCCCCCTCGACGCGATCGATCTGTTTCGGGTTCATGTGACAACCTCCGGGTGGATGTTGCGGATACGCATCTCGCCGCGGGAGATCTGGTTGTAGTCACCCACCGGGGCGTTGCGGGTGAGAGTGAGTCCCAGCCGGGTGACCCGGGTCTCCAGCACAGCGTCATGGGGGACCTCGATCAGCACCTCGATGCGGGCGGTGACAGACCCCCCCTCGGGTATGGCGAGCTGCCGGTACTGGCAGCAGGTGTAACGCGACATCTTCCTCTGAGACCCGTCAGGGGTGGAAAGCGTTGTCATGGGGGTAAGGTATCAGGGGTTGAATTGATTCGCAAGATCGAATAGGTGTGGAGGAATGGTCAACTGGAGAGAATCCAAATCCCTGCTGCAGGACGTCCGTCGCTTCCCCGAATTTGCCTTTCGGTTCTTGAAGATCCAGCCCAAGGAGGGCGGGCGGCTCGTCCCCTTCCGCCTGAACAAGGTGCAGGCCTGGTTCTTCGCGAACTACGTCGTGCCCACCTGGGAGGCCGGGAAACCCGTTCGTATCGCCATCCTGAAGGCCCGCCAGGAGGGGTTCTCCACGCTCTGCCAGGGCTTCAACTACTGGGCGACCCTGGGCCGGCCCAACACCGCGAACCTGGTGATCGCCCGCGACTCCGAACAGACCATGATGCTCTTTCGCATGATCCGGCGCTTCGACGAGAACATGCCGATCGACGACATCCTGCCGGTGTTTCCCAAGGGCGAGGCCACCAAGAAGGCGATCTTTTTCAAAAAGCCGGCGCTGGGCAAATTCCCCAAGGCGCTGCTCGGCAGAGACGACCTGGTGTTTCTGGACTCCAGGATCGAGATCAAGAGCGCCATGGACGACGAGAACCTGGGGCGCTCGGGCACGTTCCAGATGATCCACGCAAGCGAGGTAGCCTTCTGGAAGGACCTCACCGGGGCGTTGAGCTCCCTCATGGCGGCGTGCTCGGCGGAACCCAAGTCCGCGATTTTCCTGGAGAGTACAGCCAACGGGTACAACGCCTGGCACAGTTTCTGGAGCAACCTGACCATCGGCGACCAGGACGTTCCGACCGACTGGAAACGCGTTTTTGTCCCCTGGTACTGGGACAGCCGCTACGAGCTCTCGCTGCAGATCAGGCGGTTCTTCGAGGACGAGGCCGAAGAGGAGCTCTGGACGCGAATCCGGGAGGACGCTACCGCCTACGAGATGGACCCCGACCTGAGTGAGGACCGGATCTGGGCGAAGCTGTTCTGGCGCAGACAGACGATCCGGGACATGTTCTTCGGGGACGTTTTGAAGTTCCGGCAGGAGTTCCCGGCGACCGATCTCGAGGCCTTCATCTTCAACGGGATCTCGGCGTTCTCCGCGACCGCGCTGACCAAGATGGAGAAGCACGTCCGCAACCCCGTCCTGCGCTGCCACATCCGCCTGGTGGCCCCCAAGAAGCCGGGGGAGAAGACCGAGGGGGGAGAGGAAGACAAGCGCAAGCTGACCAAGGTCGAGCGCGAGGCCAAGGAAGACGGGAGATCCGTTACCAAGCGTTCTCACCCGACCTGGGAGCTGGAGGAACACGACCGTGGGAGACTTGCGATCTACGAGATGCCCGACCCCAAGGGTAAGTATGTTGTTTTTGGTGACTCGGCCGAGGGTAAGGCGGCGGAGAGTTTCGGTGTCGCGGATGAGCAGAAGTCGCGCTACGACTACACGGCGGCGTCGGTTCTGCGCGTTGATTGCTTTCCGCCGGCCATTCGACTGGTTGCCATGTGGCACGGCACCATCGACCCCGATATTTTCGGTGATATCCTGGTGGCGCTGGGGTGGATGTACAACGAGGCCTACGTGGGCTGGGAGATCAACGGGCCGGGGCGCTCACTCTCGCTGCAGATCGTCGACAAGTGGCGCTACTCGAACATCTACATGCGGGAAGACCTCGACTCGTTCACCCACCGGACCACCCAGAAGCCTGGCTGGCGCACCACTGTGGGGACCAAGCCAGATATGGTCGCTGCTGGCCAGAAGTACATCCGCGAGCAGTGGCTGATCATCTACGACTCGGCGACGCTGATGGAGATGAAGGCGTTCTCGAGGGTGGGGCAGAACAAGTTCGAGGCCGCCGAAGGCCACGACGACCGGGTGATCACCATCCTGGGGGGGATCGTGATCGTGGAGCCGCGCCTGGAGATCATCCGCCGGCAGGTGGAGATGGAGAAGAAAAAGGCCCTGCAGAACACGGAGAAAAACGACAAGGACAAGGACCTGTGGGAACCGAAAGACAAGGGTCATCCGATCCTGGGGAGCGAGTGGTGAATGTCCATGAGCAAGGCAGAGGAACTCAAGGCCGCGGTTATCGCGGATCTCCCGAAAGACCCTAGGTCGATCGTTACCTGTTGCACATTGGAGGCGCTGATCAGGGCCGTGCGGGATGAAGTGGTCGATGGAATAAAGGAAGTCTACACGAGGACCGGGACCTGGCACCCCCCTGCGAATGCTAAGTTACCGCCCGGACAGAGGCTGATCCGAGAAGAACAGGAGATCGGAAGAGAGCAGGTTAGGGACGAAGTGGCGGCTTTGATTCGGAGGTACTGCCCATGAACAAAGAGATCACAATCGAAACGTGCAAGCGACGTCTCGACGTGGCAAGGCGACCGGGAAGCGTGGTAAACGGACAAGATTTTGAAGACCTACTCGACGACCTCATCCGGGCCGTCCGGGATGATTGCGCCTACGCCACCAGGCACTGCGACAACTACAAGTGCCGGGACGGTACTCAGGAGGTCGTCTGGCACTGCCCGCGCTGCGGCAACGTCGGGCCCACGACCGCGGCAAACCTCGAACTCGCCATAAAGGAGAAGACATGGCCGAAAAAGAAAAACCAAGCGAGATGATGGAAGAAGACGATGAAAAATTGGACAAGGCCGAGGTCTATCTGGACGCACAGATGCAACGGTTGAAGTGGGAACGACAACGTACCGCCGAGGCGAAGATCTCCATGGCAGAATGGAGCAGAAGGGTTCGGGAGCAGCAAAATGAAGATCGCGCATACCAAAACGCAGAGATCCGATGCGCCCTCCCGGACATCGAGGGGAAGGATGTGTTCGTGGTGTTTCCCACGGATCAGAGGCTCGGCGGAAGGGTCGTGCGGGTGACGCGGCACCATATTCAAGTGGCTAACGGCGAGTTCGACTACTACATCAGCTGGGACGCCGCGCCCTACATCGAGGTACTCAAGGGCAAGAAGAAATGAACCTCATCCATTTGGAGTAGGTCAAAAATGAAAGACAAGACCCTGGACAGAAGGCGATATCGTTGGCAGCTTATCGAGAAGGATCGCGAGCGGTGGTTGATGGATATCGACCGGCACGAATCGGTGGTCTTCATCGTGGCCCGCGAGACGGAGGAGGGATCAGAGACCAAGGTCTGGTGGACCGTGTTCGCACCCTTCAAGAAGAAGGCGATCTCTCAGCACCTGAGAGAGCAGGATGCGGTGAAGTACGTGGAGCAGCACCTCGGGAGAGAAGAAAAAGAACTCAGGAAAAAGGAGGAGAGACTTTCATGGGAGGACTAGATCTGGAAATGACCTGCGAAGAGATCAAGGCCGAGGACGATCTCTGTCAGCGGACCATCCCCTACCAGGACAGGGTGCTGGTGAAGCTCGACCAGGCCGAGCTCGGGGTGAGCGCCGGAGGAATCCATGAGGTCGAGACGCGGCAGAAGTACGCCAAGGAGGCCATCGCCGGCACCTGTGTGAGATCAGGCAAGAGGGTGCGGCTGGTGGGGCACGGCGACCGCGTCTGGCTGGACCGGAAGACCTGGGTCCCCAAAGCCCGTTACGTGATAGTGCGAGAGAAGGACGTCCTGGCCTACGAGCCGGCAGCCACCGGGGAGTGGGACGCCACCGCCACGACCGGCTTCGGCAGCACCGGCTAGTAACAAGTAACTCACTCCTGATTTTCCAGCCAAAAACTTGACATAGATTCGGGTACTTCCGCACAATTACAGCATGACTGCTTTTCTGATCTCCTCTCTCGCAGTGGTGGCGGTGGTCCAGGCGGTCTTGCTGGGGGTGGTGGTGCGGATGTTTCTGACCCGCCAGAAGGAGCTCGAGGAGCTCGCCCTCATCGAGAGCAAGGAACGCCGCGACTACCTGGCCCAGGCCTCGGCCCGGATGGCCGTGCAGACCGACCAGCTTCGACACATGGAGTACGGGACGATGCGAACCCCCGACGAGTTCGACCCCCTCACCGAGGGGAACCGCCGGATGCGTGAGGTCCGACCGTGAGCGAACGAAACGCGACCAAGGACGACGAGGACCTGGTATCCCTGGTCAACGAACGCTACGACGCCTCGGCCCGGTCGATGTCCTCGATCATCGCCGCCTGGGAAGAGGCGCGGCTGTTCTACCGGGGCGACCAGTGGTTGAAACCCATGGGCACGCGCTATGCCCCGTCGTCCTCTCCTGCCTGGCGGGTGCGCCTAACTGTCAATAAATTCATACCCATAGTCGAGAGTGCGATAGCCTCGTACCTGAAGACCCGACCGATCATTCTGGCCAACGCGGCGACCGACGAGGACGCGGATATCAAGTCGGCGAAAATCTCGGAACTGCTGCTCCGCTACTACTACGACGAGCTGATCTTCGACGATCTGAACTTCGACACCGTCCAGTGGCTGGCGGTGCTGGGCAGCGCCTTTCAGCGTGTCCGATGGGATCCAACCCGGGGGCGGAAAGTACCGGTGATGGCCGAGTCTCCTGCTGTCCTCGCCGCAGGACCGGGCGACGTGGAGGCAGAACTACCCCCGGAGGCCCCCGAGTTGGTTCCGGTCGGACAACCTGTGGTCGACGTGATCTCGCCGTTCGCCATGGCGGTCGAGCCGGGGGCCGAGAAGTTCGAGTCGGCCGCCTGGTGCATCGTCACCGAGGTTATGCTGCGCACCGACATCGAGACCCGCTGGGACGTGAAGGTCGACGCGGGGGGATCTTCGTCAGACCTGCACATCCCCGTTTACGTCGACCGGGACTCGAAGATCGTCGACAAGGAGCGCGTCGCCGTCCACGCCATGTACGAGCGCCCCTGCCCGAAATACCCCCAGGGCCGACTCGTCTGGACGACCCGCCACCAGAAGCTGGCCGTCGAGGATCTGCCCTACGGTGAGATCCAGATCAAGCACTTCACCGGCATTCCCCTGCCCGGGGAGCTCTGGCCGACAAGCATCGTGTCCCAGGGCATCCCGCTGCAGCTCGAGCTGAACAGGGGCCGGTCGCAACTGATCGAGAACCGGAACCTCTGCTCCAGACCGCAGGTGATCGCCGCCTTCGGAGCCGTCGAGGACGAGTCCTGGAACAACCGGCCGGGATCCATCAACCACTGGGACCCCATCGCCGCCCGCGGCATCGAGCCCCACTACATGAGCCCCCCCCAGGTTCCGCAGTGGGTCATGAACATCCTCTCGCTGGCCGAGCAGGACCTCATGGACCTGACCTCGAGGCACGAGGTATCCCAGGGCGGGTCCTCGTCGAACGTGACCTCCGGGAGGCAGGCAGCCATCTACAAGGGCGCGGACGACGCCCGGCTGACCCCCAGCATCCGCCGCTTCGAGAAGGGCCTGGAGACCATCGGAAAGTGGATGCTGCGGGAGGCAAAGGAACACCTCTCCGGCGAGCAGGTCATCCGGATCGTGGGCGCGAACCGGACCGGCGAGTATCTGAAGTTCGCCGCGAACGACGTGTCGGACTCCTGCAACGTCCGCTTCGAGATCGCCAGCCAGCTCCCCTGGGCGAGAGAGTCGCAGCGCCAGCAGATCATGTACCTGAACCAGCAGGGCAAGATCGACGACCAGACCATGTTCGAGCTCCTCGAGATGCCGACCTCCACGCGGATCTACGAGTCCGAGCAGCAGCACAAGCAAAACGCCCGCTACGAGAACGAGATGCTGAAGCAGGGCTACTTCCCGCCGATCGCGACGGACAAGCACGAGGTCCACATCCGCGAACACGAGCAGGAGGCGAACCGTCCCGAGTCGCGCCAGCGGCTCATCGAGGAGATGCAGCAGCAGTCGGCGCTGTCCGGGGAAGAGGCCCAGATCCCCGGATCGGTGCAGTTCCTCATGCAGCACCTTGAGGCGCACCGCAAGGCGCTGCCGCAGCCGCAGCCGGCCCCCCCGATGACCAGGGTGAACCTGAACGTCGAGCGGCTCATCACCGAGCTCGCCGCGGTCAACCCCCAACTCGCCGCCCAGTTACTGCCCTACGCGGTGGACCTGATGGGCGACGCCAGCGGCTACAAGGGCCCCGCGGTCAACGGCCAGCAGGACATGTCTGGGATGGTCCAGCCGCCGGCCAGCGAGGGGCAGCCCCCGTCCGCGGGAGACATGGGGACCCCGATGGGCGGCATGGACGGGCAGATGTACCAGGAGCCCGCCGGCGGGCAACCCAGCGAGGGGGAGATGTACGGCGGGGGGCAGGACCTTGGATGACGCATCCCGCATCCGCTGTCCCCAGTGCTCCAAGACGCTCGCGGCGCGGGCCGCGAAGGGCAGGGTCGAGGTTAAAATGAAACGCAGCAGCAGGCGCAGTTTCGGAGTCGAGATCGTGATCGGCGCGATCATCTGCCCTCGCTGCGATTATCGGTTGAACGTGCCACTGAGCGCCATCGAGGTGCCTATGGCGAAACCCCTTCCTCAAAAGGAGGCACCAGATGCCCGAGGAATTTGACGGAGCAGGAGCAGACACCGGCATGGATGGTGGAGATAGCGGCGGCCCAGAGCCGTCCGGCGAAGGCGCACAAGCGTCCGCAGGAACACCCGCAACACCCAACTACATGACCCGGGAGCAGTTCGAGGAGGCGATGGGTGGGTATTCGCAGTCCCACCAGGAGCGCCTCGACGGAGTGAGCAAGTCGTTCGGCGGTATGCAGGACATGATCAAACAGTTGGTGGAGGCCCAGAAACCACAGCCGCCACCCCTCGTCCCGGACGCGAAAGCGTTGGAGAACATCGACGCGCACGGTATGCGAGAACTTCTGTCGAACATCACCGGCAAGTACGATGGGACGATCAAGGAGCTCCGGGAGGAGTTGCAGAAGACCCAGAACGATTGGAAGCAGCGGGCAGAGGCGGAAAAGATCCACGGGCACTTTCGGGGCCAGGTGGATTCGACCGCCAAACAGTACCCGATGCTGCAGTCGCAGTACGGGCAGCAGCTCCTCCAGAACCTCACGATCGCCGGCATCGAAAACTCTCGCGGTGATTATCGCAAGGTCAACGTCCCGGCCATGGGCCAGGCCCTCAACGCCTTCCTCGATGCAGAGGTGAAGGCGCGAGTGGCGGCCATGACCAGGGCCGCGCAGGCCCAGGGTGGAACGGCGCAGGGTGGAGGTCAGGCCGCCCCGCGTGCGCCCGCCAAGGGAGCGCCGACCAAGCCCGCGAGCAATGCGGGAGGGGGCGTGACCATGAAGAATTTCGCTCAACGACAGCGCGAGATGGTCGCCAAACACTTTCCCGGGGGTGAGGACTAGGCGGCGTAAAATTCACAGAGGAGAAAAGTCATGACGGCAGCGTTGATTCAGAGCACGGCCTATGTGGCCACGACCGGCACGTTCGATGCGAAAATGAAGGAGTTCTACGAGGGATCGATGGAGTCCCTCATCCCCGAGCTCTTCCCGGTCATCGACTGGTTGAAGGAAGAGGGCCGGATCGAGAAGGCCAAACCCCAGGGCAAGTACATCGTCTTCGACGTCATGACGAAACTCGGTTCTGGGGCTGGGTATCGCGGCGAGGGCGACAAGCTGCCCACCGCCGGCCCGACCACCAACGTGCAGGGGAAGATCCCCTACCTGCGCGGCTTGAAAGGACGCATCGAACTCAGCGCGGAAGCCTTCGATGTGCGAAATGGGGCAGGGGCCTTCGCCAGCATTCTCGAGACGGAAGTACAGGGCCTCATGACCGCCTTCAAGTATCTCGGTCAGGCGGCCATCTGGGGGCACGGGAACGGCATCCTCGCCCGCACCTCGGCGGACCCCGGTGCCTCCGTGGACGTCGTCCTCGATTCCTCGGAGACGAACAGCGGCGTGTTTCCGGGAACCCGCTGGCTGTACGAGGGGCTCTCCATCGCCCCGGTGACCTCGCAAACGGCCTACACCGCGGACGGCACGTGGAGGGCGTCGGACAAGATCGCCTCGATCTCCAGCGACACCGCCATGAAGATGACGAACGTCAAGACGACCACCACGGACACATGCTACTTCGTCGAGCACCAGTCGGCCGCGACGAACACCGACTTGACCAACGGCTCCGTCGCCCCGGGAGTCAACTACTCCTTCACCGGCCCTTCCGGCCTGAACGCCATCGCCGACGATGGGACCTTCGCCGCGTCCTACTGCGGGATCAGCGAGACCACCTACCCGCAGTGGAAGGCCTCGGTCTCGGCCAACGCCGGCACCGCCCGCTCTCTGACCATGGACCTGCTCTACAGGTTGTTCTACAAGATGACCCGCTACTCGGGCACCTTCACGCCGGATGTGGTCGGCTGGACCAACACCGATGTGTATCGCGAGATGGTCGATCTGCTCGAGAACCAGATCCAGTTCAAGCCCCGGGAGCTGAAGCCCGGATACCGGCACTTCGACGTCATGATCGACGGCGTCGGCCTGCCCCTGAAGCTGGATCACTCGTGCCCGTCGTTCATCTACTTCCTCGATCCGAAGTACATCACCATGGCCCAGAACAGCGGACCCAAGATCGCCGACAACCATGGCTCGAGCTGGAGATGGGTCACGGACTACGACAACTACGAGCAGGTCTGGCGGTGGCTGTTCCAGATCTACACCAACAACCGGCGCAAGCACGCCGTGCTCCGGGACATCACCCGGACGATCGCGAGCGTCTAGCGGATGGCAGTGAACGGGGGCCCGGCGAACTGTCGGGCCCCCTTGACCGAAAGGAGACCGCCATGAGCGCCGGTTACCATAACCATGTGGTGATCCCGCTTGCCTTCCAGGGAAATATTACTGGTGGCGGGGCCGCAGCCGCAGTGAACGGATGCAGGTTCTACCTGCCATTCAAGTGCCAGATCGTCGGCTATGCGGTCACCTGCACCAAGGCGAGCATAGCCACCACCATCCACCTGCAGGCCGATGGCGCGAACGTCACCACCGCCGGCGTTCCGCTCATCTCCGGAACCGCTTCTGGTTCCACCACCACGATCCTCGGCAACAAGATGGTGCAGGAGGCGGGGACGATCTTGCGCCTGACGGAAAACACAGCTGGAGCCGCGACTTTGACGAACTTGTCCGTCGTGGTCTGGCTGCGCAGCCACAAGGCCTAGTCCAGGAAAGGAGGCACAAAATGTCCTTCGGGTATCACAACCACATAGTGCTCCCCCTGGGCTACCAGGGAGATCTGACCGGAACGGCGGTCGCTGTCGCCATCGCCGGACCAAACATCAACCTGCCATTCAAGATGGAGCTCGTCGGAGCGACGGTCAACGCGACGGCTCTGGTAGTGACCGCCGCCGATAGTTGGTCGACCTCCCAGATCAACATCCTCGCCAATGGGGTCACCGTGCTGTCCGGCAAGTTGATCATCTCGGACGGTGCGGTGGGCAGCGCGGCCCAGAAGCTGACGGCGTCGACCTACAACCTGGAGCCCGGGAACTTCACCCAGGCCACCGGGACGATCACCTCGACCCCCGTGAACATTCTCGGGAGTAAGAGGGTTCACGAGGCCGGGACGATCTTCTCGTTGACGGAGACGACCAGCACCAACGCGGTCGTCCACGATCCAAAGGTTCAGCTCTGGTTCCGCAGCCGAAAGGCCTGAGAAAGGAGGCGAGACATGTTGGGTTATCACAACCACCTCGTGGTCTCCTTGGGATACCAGGGGCAGATCACCGGAAACGCAAACCTGAGAGCCATTGCCTGCCCGTCGTTTGTCCTGCCGTTCCGAGCTCGCCTGGTCGGGGTCTCGGCGGTGTCGACGGCGATCGCTTCGGCCGGGACCGCGTTCATCTACATCCTGGCCAACGGCACTTCGGTGCTGACCACGTACCTCACGTTGACCAACGCGGACCCGCACAGCGCATCCGCGACCATCCTGGGGAACTACGTCAAACACGAGGCCGGGACCATCTTCACGATCAAGGAGAACACGACCAATAGCAAGACCCTGGACAATCCGTCCGTGCAGTTGTGGTTCAGATCCCTGACCGTCTGACAAACAAGGAGGACGCCGTGTTCATCAACCCCGGAGTTGAAAAAGCCCTCAAGGGTTATCATCCGGATCTCGTGTTGCGCTACAACCCACAGTGGACACGAGAAACGAACAGATTTTATGTTTGCCAGTGCTTCCACTACATGCGCGAGATCGACGAGAGGATCGGCCTGTACGAGGAAAGGGTCTGGGAGTATCCGGTCCTCGGGGTCGACCAGGCCACAGAATACGACCGGCGCTGGTTCCAGGCACTGACCGAGAACCGCTGGGACCACGACCGACGAGACCCGCTGGACATCCTCAAGGAGGACTCGGAGAGGAAGCGCAAGGCGATCTCCGAGAGGGTTCGCGAGTTCGCGACAGGTGAGGGCTGGCACGCATTCAAGCCCTTCGCCGAGCAGTTCAACATGGCCAACGTGCGCAAAGTCGATCCGACGAGAGAGACGAAGGCGCGGCAGGATCTGAACGGCAGGGAGAACATGATATGAGCAATTCGACTCTCAGCGCGATCCGCGGAAGGGTGCGGACCCGACTCAACGAGCCGACTCCGGGCTTCTGGACCAATGCCAACCTCAACGAGCACATCCAGTCGTCCTACGTCTCAGAGTTCGGACTCTACCTGCGCAAGAACCCGAAACTCGCCGCACAGACCGTGGATCTCTCCTACACCGCGCTGGCCGAGTCGATGACCCTCACCACCACGGGCTACACCGTGGGCCGGATCACCCTGGTCGAGGACCGGACCACCATCCAGCCCGGAGTGGTTCTGGACGAGGCCGAAACCAAGGCCGGAGTCGTCACCGAGGCCGCCGATCCGGAGGCCCTGACGAACCCGACCGGAACCCCCTCGCGCTGGTACTTCGAGCGCCAGAGCTCGGCGACCACCGGCGTTCTGACCATCACCCAGAAACTGTTCCTGTCCCCGGTTCCGGGCTCCACCCGCTCGCTGCGCATCCACTACGCGGCCGAGGCCCAGGCGCTCTCCGGGGACACGTACACGACCGGACTGCCGGACGACTACGAGGAGGCATTGATCTGCGGGGCCTGTGTTCTGGCCAAGATCCAGGAACAGGTTCCCCCCGGGATTCTGCAGGGATTCCGGGACCAACTCAAAGAAGCGGAGACCAGGATACGCGAGAACGCCGGAGGTCCCGCAAGGGGTCCCGGCAGGATCGTGTACCACGACGACACCCACTGAAGGCCCTCAAGGGCCGGGGAGAGAGAGTCATGCAAGTAACGCCGATGAACTTCGAGCGGAAAGACGAGACGATCATCGCGAACATCATGATCGATCAGACCTGGAAGACCACGGTCGGCGGGGAGGAGTTCACCTTCCCCCCGCTCGCCCAGTTTCGGGTCTCCGTCGAGGAGGGGGTGTTCCTGCTCGAGAAGGCCAAGGCCGACTTCGACGCTCGAGCCGAGCAGGCCCGATCCGAGCGCAACATGTGGGCGCGAAAGATCTCGAGCATGAACCAGCGCGAGAAGGACATGGCGTTGCGGTTCTGTGACGCGGACGGCAATCCCATTTCCAAGTTGTTTCCCTGCATCCCGCTGGTGAATCTGTCGACGAAGGCGGGGCGCGAGGCCTACCAGGCGGCCTACGACAAGGCCAAGGCGGCGGGGCGGAAACCAGACTACATCGCGACCAAGGTCTCCGGGCTCGACCTGAACGTCGGCTACATCCCCGATCCAGACGCCGGAAACATCACCCGCGGCGAGAGCCGAAAATTCGAGACCGAGGCCTACCCGGAGGGGACGGTGGTCCCGCCCAGGAGCGCCCCTCCAGCCACAGCGCAGGCCCAGGTTGAAGAGGAACCAGAACCCGACTCCCAGCAGGTCAAGGCAGCAGTGAGAATCCCCAGACCAAGCGAGAAGTGGTCAGACGCGGACCTGGAGAAGTTCATCAAATCGAAAGGCTTCTCCGTCCAGAACTCCGACCGAAAAATCGAGGGCCGCCTGCTGGACACGGCCCTGCGGGCTCACGGGGATCACATGAGACGCCTGACTGCCGCGGGGGTGGAGTTTGTCGAGGAGTAGCCGATGGCGCGTGACGTCCAGGTCGTCAGACAGATGGGCCCCGCCCGGGGCGTGGACGAGTCCGCCAACCCCCGGGAGGGCACCGTCGCCGAGGCGTTCAACATCGAGACCTGCGACGGGGTCTGGAAAGGCAGGCCGGGAATAGGTTACTATGCAGTAGATGACGCAACCTGGGATGTAAACCCGAAGATTTTCGCAGAGTACATCCCAGACTTCCATTATGAGGGTTCATCCTATCATGCGCTGTTGCTGGGGGGCGGGACTGCCGGAACCCTCAGAGAATTGGTCGGAAGCACTGGAATAGCGGGGACCTATACGACCCTTACCGGGCACGCCCAGGCCGCAGCGAATCGCGAGTACACCTGGGTTCAGGGTCTGTACCGTTACGAGCAGAAACAAAGGCACACGAACGTGCCCAAGTACTCGGTGGCCATGCTGGTGACCAACGGGGTTGAGCGGCCATTCGTCTACCGCCAGACCTCGGGTTCCGGGGAGACGGTTCCTCTCGACGCCATCGACCCGGGGGTTGGGATCTCCTGCCTGTCCGATCCGCCCTGGGGAAAGTGCGTCGCCGTCTACAAGTCCCGCTTCTTCATGGGCAACATCGAGGGCGGTTCCGGGAATCGACTTGCCTGGTCGGGCCCAGATGACGCGCTAGCTTTCCCCATGAACGTCTGGCCGGCGGCCTACAATATGGACGTGGGTGGACCGGAACCCATCACCGCACTGTGTTCCTGGAAGGACTTCCTGATCGTCCTCAAGGAGAACTTCGTCTATCTGATCTCGGGTGACGGAGTCGGCGGGGTGTGGACCATCCAGGAGATCTCGAGCGGGAACCAGGGTTGTATCGGGGCCAACTGCTTCGCTGACATCGGCAACGAGGTTTACTTCTACAACTCCTTCGGGGCGTTTGTCTTCAACGGCCGGTCGATCAAGAACATCTCACACCCCAGGCTGCAGAAGACCTGGGCGAAGATGGACTGGAACAAGCCCGGTCCACCCGTCACGGCCGGCGATTATCGCAAGATGTTTTGGTGTACCCATGACTCGTTGAATAAAAGGGTGATATTCAATGCCTCTTTGTTCTCCCGGTCAAGCACTCACGCCTTGGTCTACAACTACGGGGTGGACACATGGGATATCTGGGGCATGTTTCCGGACAATGTTTTCAAAAATGCCTCATTTCCACCAACCAGTAAATTGTACTTTTTACCAC
>Ga0315293_10004289_pt1 | contig 13601 bp, 18 predicted proteins | sample YL17G13_20_MG_FD_203071 | JGI IMG/M metagenome (GOLD analysis project Ga0315293, IMG submission 203071) | Sediment microbial communities from Yellowstone Lake, YNP, Wyoming, USA - YL17G13_20 | ecosystem: Environmental > Aquatic > Freshwater > Lake > Sediment | place: USA: Wyoming | collected... | reverse complement strand
AGACGAAAAGCCTGATTCGCTTGAAGAAATGGCTTCAGAGCTATCTGAAGAAGAGCCTGCTCCATGGGCCGAAGAAAAAGAGGAAGAGCCTGCTGCAGAGCCTGAAGAGAAAGAAGAAGAGCCAATTGAAGAAACAGAAGAAGAGGCGAAAAAAGAAAAACCGCTAAAGGGCTTTTTTGGCGAAAGCGAGCCTGAGGAAAAGCCGAGGAGGGCGACTGGCTTTTTTGGCGAAAGCACGCCAGAGGAAAAGCCGGAGGCGAAAAGCGGGCGGCTTGTTGAAGACATTACGGTGAGTTCGCTTTGGGAAAAAGGCATTTTAGGCACTGTAAACCAGCGCCTGGCTGAAATGAAAAAGCTCAAGGAAGAAATTGATTCAGTGCTTGACAAAAAAGTTGCCGATGCAACAAAAAGGGACATTGACAAAATAAAGGTTTTGTTTGACAGCCAGCGCTCTTTGCTTGTGAGCAAGGTTGATACTGAAATCGAGTCAAAGGCAAAAAGCTTTGCGGACATGATTGAATTAAAGCTGCGGGAAATGCGGGACATAAGCAGGCAGATAAGCGGCCAGACCGAAAGGCTTAAGGAAGAGAGGGACAAAAGCAGGCTTGAGGTTGAAAAAATTTCCGCGAAATTAAAGGAGGTTGACAGGGTCAAAGAAGAATTGCTTTCCTCGCTGAACAGCGAGGTAATCAAAATCAAGGCCCAAAGCAAGCAATTTCTGCAGGAAATGAACCAAAAAGCATCTGAAATGGATGGAAGAATAAACAAGACGCTGCAGCTTGAAAACCAGGTTGTGGAAGGGCTTGTCAAGGGCGCGGAGCAAAAAATTCAGGAAACCGTTGCAGGCACTTTGGAAGATTTTGAAAAAAACACGAAAAGGATTTTGCAGGAATTCAAGAAAACAAAAGACAGCTTTGATTCAGAGCAATCCGGCAAGATAACGGAAATGCAAAGCCAGTTCAATATAAGGATGGCTGCTTTGGACAGCCAGATAAAAGAAAGGCTTGCAAAGCTCGATGAGCTGCAAAAAACAATCACTGTTGAAATAACGCCGGAAAAATTCAAGGAGCAGATGAAGGAATTGAACGAATTCAAAGCCCAGTTTGTTGAAGCAATAAAGCAAAACGCCGAAAGGTTCAACGAAGGCATAAGAAAAATGAACGAGGAAAACCAGCGGATTGAAAAGCAATTCAACATGAGGGCGGAAATCATAGACAAAAAAATTGCAGAGCTTGACTCGTTTGAAAAAAACTTTTCAAAAGAAATGGGCCTGACGCTGGAAAAAATGAAAAAAGCGCCGGCAAAAAAATAAGCTGTTTTTTAATGGGCTCGGGGAGAATCGAACTCCCAGCTTCAACCATGTCAAGGTTGCGTCATTCCAATAGACCACGGGCCCTCTTGCTAAGAATTGGCAAAAAAACATTTAATTAACTTTTCCCCATTATCCTTTCAGCCATTTTGCATGCATTGCATTTTTTTTGCGAGCCAGGCTCTCCGCATTTTTCGCAGAATAATGCCTTTCCTGTTTTTTCTTTCCCAATGCCTGCTTTTGCCTGCTGCAAAAATTTTGCTATGCTGAACATTGTTCCCGGATACTTTGCTTCAAATTCATCCAGCATGCTTCTGAAATCGTTTCTTTTTGCCTGCCATTTGAACGGGCAGCATTTCTGCTCAAAGTACTTTATTTCAAGCATTTTTGCAAAAGCAATTATTTCCTTTTCAGGGCAAAAGTAAAGCGGCTTTATTCTAGGCACCATTCCCTTTAAGCCAGAGGCAATTGGCCCAAGCCTCAAAAGCCTTGCAGTGTCGGCATCAAAAATGTCCATGAGTATGCTTTGCGCCTCGTCATCAAGATTGTGGCCTGTCGCCAGTTTGCCGGCACCCATCAGCTTTGCATGCCTGTTCATTAATTGCCTCCTGAATACCCCGCAGTAAGCACAGGTGCTGCCAATCGTTTTTTTTGCGCCAGTTTTGCGCATCACATCAACCATTGTGAATCCAAGCTCTTTTTTGAAAGAAACCCTCTTGAATGGAACCTTCCATTTTTTGCAGTTGTTTTCCGCCATTGCAAGAGCCTTGTCCCTGTACCCTGAAATGCCCTCATCAATAAGCAAGGCTTCAATCGGATTGCTTTTGCCAAAGATTTTGTTCAACAAGTAAAGGGCTGTTCCGCTGTCCTTTCCGCCGCTGTAAGCGACAACCACTTTCTCCCTGCCTTCAATAAGCCTGTTTTCCCTGATTGTTCTCCTAACCCTTTTCTCAAAAAAATGCAGAAAGTGCCTTTTGCAAAACCTGTGGGGGCCATAGGGCAGGGAAATAACCGCTTTTCCGCCGCATTCAACGCATTTTTGCTGCATAAAACCGTTGCCATGCAAAGTGATTTTAAAAGAAGGGCAAATGCCCTAAAAAAGTTTAAATATCAGGAAATCCTTACTAAATCAAATGAAATGGCATTGGCTTGCAACCCTTGCAATTATTTCCCCGGTGCTTTTGGTTGCCTACATTTTGTTGTTTGCCATGTTGTTCATAGCACCGTTCTCAATAATATACTTCTTGCCCCCTGTTCTGGCTCCTTTTGCCATTGGAATTTTAATCGGTTGGATTCTTGAGGAACGTTTCAAAAAAGAGAGTTTTTTTGCAAAAGCCAATGGTCTGCCGGGTTTGTTGTGCGTTGTCTTGGCGGCAATTGCCGGGCCTGTCATATACTTATCAAGGATTGAGAATTTGCCTACTGGCATTTATCTTTTTAATTATGGATTAATAACCTTGATTATTTTTTTTCTGTACTATGCTTCAATGGCAAGTGGCTTCTTTTTCAGGAAATCAAAATACAAACAGATTTGGCTGCTTGGGCCAATAATAATTTTGCCTTTGTTTGCAGTCTTGACTTTGCTGTTGTCACTCGGGTAAAAATCGTTGCTCAGACAATTCCAGGCGGGCTAAGGTTTCCTTTAAATAGCTTTCTTTGGCATATTTTTCTATTGCGTTTCTCGGTTTTTTTGGAGTTTAACGGCTTAAGCTAACAGTGGTTTAAATGGGTTCATACAAGCACATACAGGAGACTTTCCAGAAAGAGTTCAGCGGGAAGAAAGACAAGGGCTTTGACTACAAGGCAATCCAGAGGGACAGGCTGATTGAATTCAGGAAAGAAAAAAGCGCTATTGTCAGGATTGAAAAGCCTACAAATATTGCAAGGGCGCACAAGCTTGGCTACAAGGCAAAAAAAGGCTTTATTGTTGTCAGGGCAAGGATTAGGAAAGGAAGCGGATTGCACAGGAGGCCTGTCAGCGGAAGAAGGCCGAAGAGAATGGGGGTAAACAAGCTCACCAGGAGATTGAACATCCAGGCAATGGCAGAGCAAAGGGCAAGCAGGAAGTATCCCAATTGCGAGGTGTTGAATTCTTATTACATCGGCGATGATGGGCAAAGCCATTATTTCGAAATTATCCTTGTTGACACGCATGCCCCGGAAATTGTTTCAGATGAAGAAATCAATTGGATTTGCGAAAAGCAGCACAAGGGCAGGGCATTCAGGGGCCTTACAAGCAGGGGCAAAAAAAGCAGGGGCTTGAGATGGAAAGGAAAGGGCGCGGAAAATGCAAGGCCGTCATTGAGAGCCAACAAAAGGCATGCGAAATAAATTGCTTGTTTTTTAATTCTTTTTAACCATTCCTATTTTTGTTCAGAATGAAAAATACATTGCCTTCAAGGGAAACATGTTTGCAATTGCTTGCAAAGCATGCCATTCCGGAAAACATTGTAATGCATTCTTTGGCTGTTGAAAAAGCAGCTGTTTTCATTGCGGAAAAGCTTTTGCAGGCAGGCGAAAAGATTGATGTTTCACTTGTGAGCAGGGCTGCCTTATTGCATGACATTGACAAGCCACTGACACTTGCCTCTGGTTCAGGCCATGGACTGGTTTCAAAGCAAATCCTTGAGAAAGAGGGCTTGCCTGAAATTGCCTTAATTGCCTTGAAGCACCACACTTACACTATTCTGCAGAAAAAGCCTTTCAGCAACTGGGAAGAAAAAGTTGTATATTATTCGGACAAGCGCGTTAACCATGACCAAATTGTTTCTTTGCGGGAAAGGTTTGATTATTTGCTTGAAAGGTATGGAAAAGAAAAAAAAGAATTTGAAAAAATTTTTTCCTGCAAAAGCAGGGTTGAAAAGCTTGAAAAAGAGATTTTCTCAAAAATAAATGCAAGCTCTGAATTGGAGGAATTGAAATGAAGAAAGAACAGAGCCTTTTTGCTTCGCAAAAACCTTTTGCTTGTGCAAAAGCTTTACCAAAAAATGCCCTGCAAAAATCTTCGGGAAAAAATGCTTCGCAATCGCCTGCAAGAAAGCTTCCCAAGAAAACCAAGAGGCCGAAGAGGCGCTACATTCTTTTCAGCTTGAAACAGGGTGCCTGCACTAATTCAAAGCAGGCTTTTGACCTGGTTTTGAACAGGTTTTCTTTGCCTGAAAGGAAACGGCTTGGGCTATGGTTCATTGAATTCAACCCTGAAAACGGCAAGGGCATTGTAAGGTGCAACCTGCTTTGCCTGGATGAAGTGAAAAAGGCAATTGGCTGCATTGCAGCGGAGTTTGGCGCAAAAACAGTGAAAACAAGCGGCACTTTAAAGGCATTGAAGGGAAAATAACTAAAGCCTTGGTCTTATTTTTTTTCCCCTTGCAAGATTTTTTTTAGCCCCTGCTGAGTATTCTTCCATATTTTTGTGCGTGCACAAGCTGCCTTAGCCTTTTCTCCAGCTCTGCTTTTATGTTGCTGACTGTTGCAGAGCTGTATCCTGTTTCCTTTGCTATCATTTTGCTGGGCATGTTGGCTGCCAGGGCGAACAGCACTGCTTTTTCCACAATGTTGAGGTTTAGCTTTGGAATTACTTCCTCCACGTCTTCCACTGTTATTTCTTTTATTTCAGGCATTGATTCAATTGGTTTTGCAAGCTGTTCGAGTGAGGCGATTTTCCTGTAGCTTTTCCAGGCAGTTCTCTTCAATTCAGCCCCTATTCTTCTAAGCCTTTTGTTGAAGAATCTTTCAAGCTTGGTTTCCTCTGGTTTAGGCATCATTCTTGGATGGTATGTCTGCAATTGCCAGTCAAGCCTGTCAGTCAGGTCATCCGCAATGTCTTCCAGCGTCATGTTCCTGAAATCAAATGCCCGCCTGTTCAGGTTATATAAGTGGATTGCTTTTCTTTTTATTTTTCCAAGGTTTTCCCGCAGTATTCCGGTTCTCTGTTCAGCGTTAAGGTAGCTTGTTTTTCTTGCAGGATTTCTTTGAACTTGCTTGAATTTCTCCCTTTTGGTTACCCCCCTGATAACTCCCTTTTCTTGCAGCATCTGCCTTCTGGCTTCAACTGTGCCTGGCCTCACTCCTGCAGCTTTCCCTATTTTCAGGTTCGAATCCAATGGGTTTCCCAGAAGCAAGGCGATTATTTTTTCCTCTTTTTCTCTTGGAATGGTTTGAAACGGCTTTCCCCTTTTCCGCTTTTTTGCATCAATATTTTCCTTTCCTTGAATGACTTTTTTTGCGAACTCTGTGAGCCTTCTTGCCCTCAGCGCCTTTTCAGGGCTGCCCACAGGCCTGCTAGGCCTGAAGTAAATAGGCTTAACTCTTCTTGTTATTACAGGCATGTTCTAGCCTCCCAAATTTTTTCTGCTTTGTTTAATTCCCCTTTTCTTAACTGCATTTGCCTAGTTTTTTTATATTCCAATGGCTTTTTCCACCTTTTTTTCAGTTTCTTTTTTGATTTGGATGACCCTGGTTTCCGAGAGCCCTAGTGCTTTTCCAACTGTTTTCCTTCTAATGCCTGCTGCTGTCCCGAACAATACTGCTTCTTTCATCAGGTTTAGCTTGAGCGCTTTGCTTAGTGCCTCCAGCTGTGCCACTGTAATGTCTTTGAATATTGTTGGCGCTTGCATTGTTCGCTTTATGTCTTTTTTCTCTTCCATTCCTGCTTCAAGTGAGGCAATCTCCCTGTATTGCCTCCAGGCTGTTCTCTTTAAGTCAAATGCAACTTGTGCTGGCTTTTTGCTGAAGTACCTTGCCAGTTTTGTTTCTTCCGGCCCATGCATTCTTTTTGGGTTAAATGTCTGCAGTTTCCAGTCCAGCCTTTCCTTAAGTTCGTCTGCGATTTCTTCAGGCAGCGTGTTCTGGAAGTCAAACGCTTTCCTGTTTTTGTAGTAAAGGGTGTTTGCCTTTCCCTGGATTCTTTTCCAGTGCTTTTCCAGAAATTTTTTCCTTTTTTCTTCATTCAGGGCATCGGTTTTCTTTTCTTCTTCTCTTTGGGCAAGTTTGGCTCTCTCGCTCAGGCTAACCAGCCTGATTTTTCCCTCTGCTTCCAGTTTTCTTCTTCGCCTTTCAACAGTAAAGTAGTGACGTACGCCCACTTCTGCTGCAATTTTAGCGTCTGATTGAACAGGGTTCTTAATCAGCCTGGCAATTATTCCTCTGTGCTGTTGCCTTGAGAGGGTGTTGGGATAAAACAGTTCTCTTTTTTTAACCCTTATTTTTCCTTCAATCACTTTTTTTGCGTATTCGATTAGTTGCCTGGTCCTTTTCGGGTTCCATTTATGAACATACTTTGGCGGAAAATACTTGGGCCTTGTTTTAAAGCCGCCTCTTAGGATTTTGAGGTCACTTGAAAAGTCCGCTGGATTGCTTCCAACAGCTTGCATTGCCTTTTCCCTTGTTTTGCCGCTTTCAAGCAGTTTGAGGATTGCATTGTGCCGCCTGGCCGCGTTTTCAATTGCTGCCATGTTAGTTCGAATTGCCCTCTTTCTTTGCATCTGGTTTCGCCTTTGAAACTTTTTTCCCCTTGCCTTTAACATTTCACTGCTTTTCTGTTAATAATGTTTTTCAATGCCGAAAAAAACGGTTTTTTTTGGGATGTTCCCATCCTGTTGAGAACCTTTTTATAACTTGCGTTCTTCAGTTTATATTGTACTAGAGAGAAAGAAAAAGGGTTTTTGTTATGTATCCTGGTTCTAGGAAGAGCAGCGCATATGACAGGGTTAGCACTATGTTTAGCCCTGACGGCAGGCTGTACCAAGTGGAGTATGCCAGCAAGATTGTTGAGCAGGGCACTTTAGGAACCGCAATGGCTTATGATAAGGGGGTTCTTTTTGGCGCTGACAAGAATGTTACAAGCAGGCTTTTGAAGCCTGCCAGCATTGAGAAAATTTTTAAGGTTGATGAGCATATTGGCGCGATTTCTGCCGGTCTTGTTGGCGATGCAAGGAGGCTTGTTCAGCTTGCGAGAAAGGAAGCCCAGGAAAACAAGATGTATTATGAGGAAAAGATTCAGGTTGAAACACTTGTAAAGCAATTGTCCGCAATAAAGCAATTGTTCACGCAGTATGCCGGAATGAGGCCTTTTGGGGTTTCTTTCATTATCGGGGGAGTTGATGAAACAGGCAGCAGGCTGTTTGAGACAGAGCCAAGCGGTGCCTTGGCAGAGTACAGTGCTGTTGCAATAGGCAAGGGCAAGAAGGAAGTAATGGTTTCACTTGAAAAGAACTATAAGGAAGGGCTTTCTTTGGATGACGCGATTGCAATGCTGCTTGAGGCAATGCAGAAGGGCATTGGGGAAAAGGACAAGCTTGATATTAATAGGCTGGATTTTGCTTTTGTTGAAAAAGGGAAATCTTTTGAAAGGGTTTCCAAGCAGAAGCTGAAGGCTATTTTAGGGAAAAAGTAAAGCGGAAAGGTTGTATCCACATATGGTCAAGCTGGAAAAGGCTGTGACCGCAAGGTTGGATTGCAGGGGAGAAAAATTCGAAATTTTGGTTGACCCTGACCTTGCATTGCAGCTGAAGAAAGGCAGTAAAGTGAGTCTTTCAGACCTTCTTGCAGTGGAAACAATCTTCAAGGATGCCGCAAAGGGAACAGAGCAAAGCCATGAGGTTTTAAGCAAGTGCTTTGGCATGTCTGACGTGCAGGCAATTGCTGAAAAAATAGTGAAAGAGGGCGAGGTCCAGCTTACTACAGAGCAAAGGAGGCAGATGAGGGAAACCAGGGCAAAAGAGATTGTTGAGTTCATTGCAAGGAACGCAATGAATCCCCAGACAAACTCGCCGCATCCGCCAAAGAGGATTGAAATCGCGTTGCTGGAGGCAAAAATAAAGATTGATGAATTGAAGGGCGCTGAAGAGCAGGTGCCGGCAATACTGAAAGAGCTGAGGAAAATAATTCCGATCTCGCTGGAGCAAATCCAGATTGCAGTAAAGGTCCCTGCTATGCACGCTGCAAGGGCAGAGCACATTTTGCACAAGTTCAGGCTTTCAAAAGAGCAGTGGCAGGCTGACGGAAGCCTTATTGCCGTTGTTGAAATGCCGGCAGGCTTGCGGCAGGATTTTTTGAACGAGATGAACAATGTTTGCCACGGCGACCTTGAAACAAAGATTTTGGAGAAATGATTTTTGGAGAAATGATTTTGTATGGATGAAGAGCAAGGCGAAGCCGGTTTGCAAAACAGCGAGCAGGCTGTTGAGCACAAGAAAAAGCAGATTGTTGTGCCTGGCGAATTGATTACTGATGAAAGGAAAAAGCTTGGCCAGCATGTTTTCATTGAAAACGGCAAGATTTACAGCGATGCGCTCGGCATCACTTACCCTGATGCAGGCGTTGCATATGTTGTCCCTTTGGTCGGGATATATTTGCCCCAAAGCGATGACTTGGTTGTTGGGATTGTTGAAAGGGAAACTGTAAAGGGCTACATGGTTGGCATTAACAGCATATATCCCAGCTATATTTCTGCCGACAAGTGCAGGGACATGCTTTCAAAGGGGGGCATTGTGAGCGCAAAGGTAAACAGCGTAAATGAAATCAATGAAGCAGAGCTGTTTGATGTCAGGGTTTTTTACGGGGGCGAGATTCTTTCAGTGAGCCCTGCAAAAGTTCCGAGAATCATAGGGAAGAACGGCAGCATGCTTGCAGTATTGAAGAATGGGACTGGCTGCAATGTTGTTGTAGGGAGGAATGGCTGGGCCTGGGTGAAAGGCGGCGATGTTGCCAAGCTGATTGATGCAATCAAGCTGATTGAAGCTGAATCGCATTTGGACAATTTGACAGTGAAGGTTGAAGAGCTTTTAAAAGCCAAGAAGGTGGAGTGAAATGGCGAAAAAAGAGGAAAAAAAGGATTATGTGAAGAGCGGAAAAAGGCTGGATGGAAGGAAAGTTGACGAGCTTAGGCCTATAAAAATGGAAGTCGGCGTTTTGCCAAACGCGGACGGGAGCGCTTATATTGAATGGGGCCAAAACAAGATTTTGGTTGGAGTGCATGGCCCGAAAGAAGCGCTGCCAAAGCACAAGCAAAATCCCTACAGGGGGCTTGTAAGGTATGTTTACAGGATGGCGACTTTCAGCGTCCCTGACAGGAAAAACCCTAAGCCTGGAAGAAGGGAAATAGAAATAAGCAAGGTCAGCGGCGAGGCATTGGAGCACTCGGTTTTCCTTGAAAAATTCCCGAACACGGCAATAGACGTGTTTGTTGAAGTGCTTGACAGCAATGCAGGCACAAGGGTTGCTGCCTTGACTGCGGCTTCGCTTGCGCTTGCAGATGCTGGCATTCCAATGAAGGATTTGGTTTGTGCGGTTGGCGTTGGAAAGGCAGGCGGGGAAATAATCCTTGACCTGAATAAGGACGAGGAAGACGCCCCTGATGCTGTTGACATCCCGTTTGCAATAATGCCTAGGACTGAAGAGATTGTTTTGCTGCAGATGGACGGCCTGCTTTCAAGGCAGGAGTGGCAGAAGGCGGCAAAGCTTGGCATGGAAGGCTGCAAAAGGGTTTTCGAGATGCAGAAAGAAGCATTGAGGAAAAAATACGGCAAAATGGAGCAGGTATCGGAGAAAAAGTGAGGTTTTTCTTATGGAAAATGTGATTTGGGATTTAAAAGCGGACAAAGTGGTTTCCCTAATAAAAGAGGGAAAGAGAATTGACGGAAGGAAATTCGACGAATACAGGAAAATAACCGTCAAAAACGGCATCAGCGAAAACGCAGACGGAAGCGCAAGGGTAAGGATTGGCAATACTGATGTTGTTGCAGGCATAAAAATGGTGCCCCTGGCGCCATATCCTGACATGCCTGATGAGGGCACAATAAGCGTTGGCACTGAATTGCTGCCTTTGGCAAGCCCAGAATACGAGGTCGGCCCGCCATCAGAGGACGCGGTTGAGCTTGCAAGGGTGGTTGACAGGGGCATTAGGGAAAGCAATGCAATTGATTTCAAAGGCCTCTGCATCAAAGAGGGGGAGCTTGTCTGGACAATCTTCATTGACGCATATGTATTGAATGATGACGGCAATACCTTTGATGCCGCAAGCATTGCCTGCCTAAGCTCTTTGAACCAGACAAAGGTTCCAAAGCTTGAGGAGGGCAAGATAGTGAAGGGCGAGCACAGCGGAAAATTAAAGCTTTCAAAGCAGCCTTTGCTTTTCACTTTTGCAAAAATTGCGGGCAAAATTGTTGCAGACCCCTGCCTTGATGAAGAAAAGGCAATGGAGGCAAGGTTCGGCTGCGCTGTTGCCGATGACAGCAGCCTGTGCGCTTTCCAAAAGGGGGGCGGGGGCGCTTTGCGGCTAAGCGAAATAGACGAATGCATTGAAATTGCCTTCAAAAAAGCGAAGGAATTCAGGAAACTTGTGTAAGGGGCTTGAATTTTTATTTATGGGCAAGACAAAAAAAGTCGGAAAAGCAGGAAGGTTTGGGTCAAAGTACGGCGTTGGGATAAGGAAAAGGCTGCTTAAAGTAGAAAGCAAGCAGCAAAGGAGCTATGACTGCCCTTTCTGCGGCTTTAAGAGAGTCAAGAGAAAAGCAGGCGGCTTGTACGAATGCAGGAAATGCAATGCGGTTTTTGCAGGCGGAGCCTATTTTCCATCCACGCTGCCAGGCACAATAATAAGGAAAACCGTTGCCCAAAAAAGCTTTTCTTTGAAGGGAAAAAACCTTGAAGAGCTTGTAAAGGAAGCGGCTTCCCTTGAAGAGGAACTCCCTGGGAAAAAGAAGGAAAAAGAAGGGCAAAAAGAGGAATAATTTTTTTTTTGAAGGTGATGCAATGTCTTCATACAAATGCGCAAAATGCGGCGAAAAAATAACCAATCTGCCTCCCGGCATAATAAGGTGCCCTTCCTGCGCACACAAAGTCCTTTACAAGATGAGGGATACTGTTGCAAAAGAAGTCAAGGCAAAATAATGCCAGATTTGGGCTTAGCCTGAAGCTGTTGTTTCCAAGCGAAAAGCAGGCCGCAATTGCGGCTGAATCAGCCAGGCCTGATCTGAATGCAGGCCACGCGAAAAGAAGCGCGAGCGCGATCGGTATTAAAAACAGGATTTTGTCAATTGATATAAAGGCTGAAGACCCTGCGGCATTAAGGGCTTCGCTTAACAGTTGCATGAATTCAATTATGCTTTCAAAAAGCATTATGGAGGAATAAGGATGGCTGAAATCAACCAGTCGAAAGTGGCGGAATTCGAAAGAAGCAGGGCGCAATTGTTCAATGTTTCAACGCAAAAGCAGCAATTGCAATTGCAGAGCATGACAATGAAGCAGGCCCTTGACGAGCTGGCGAAAACAAAGGAAAAAAAAGTTTTCAAGGCAGTCGGCAACATCCTGATCCAGTCAGACACAGACAAGGTCAAAAAAGAGCTTGAAGAAAAAAAAGAATCAGTTGACCTCAGGCTGAAAACCCTGCAGAAGCAGGAAGCCAGCCTTGTGAACAGGCTGAACAAGCTCAAGTCGGAATTGGAATCAGGCGGTTCTGCTGAAAGCAAAGAAAAAAAAGAAGATGAGTGATGTTTTGCAAATGCGCTCCCTTCTTTCATTCAAGGGGAAAAAAATTGCGCTAATAACACACAGCGGCTGCGACGTTGACGCAATCTGCGCTGCTGCCTCGCTCTATTTTTTCCTGCACAGGCGCAACAAGGCGGAAATCATTGTGCCTGAGCACATTTCGCTGCCGGCAAAGGCGATTGCGGAAAAAATCGGGATTCCGTTCAGGATAGCTGAAAAAGAAAGCCTGCAAAAATTCAACTGCCTTTTTTTGGTTGATTTCAACGACCTGAAAATGGCTGGCTCCCTAGAAAAAGAAATAGCCGGTTTCAGGGGAGAAAAATTTCTGATTGACCACCACCGGCAATCAGGCAAAAAAATTGCCAATGAAAAAAACAGCATTGTTGACCCAAACGCAGTTGCTTCCTGCGAGCTGGTTTTTGGCTTGTTCAAAGCCTCGCGCATAACGCTTGGCAAAAAAATTGCGGCATGCATTGCTGCTGGAATTGTTGCCGACAGCGCCCATTTTATGGCTGCAAACAGCAAAACTTTTTCAATTATGGCTGCTGTCCTTGAAGAAAGCGGCAAGGATTTTGCGCAAATCCTTTCTCTTTTCTCCCTGAAACAGGGCTTTGACGAGAAAATCGCAAAATTGAAAGCCGCAAAAAGGCTGAGGATTTTCCTGATTTCAGGCAATGTTGTTGTAACATCGGATGTGGGCGCCTTTGAAGCAGATGCGGCTTCAGCCCTTGTAAAAATCGGCGCAGACATTGCCTTTGTAGGCGATTCTGATGAAGGCAATATCAGGATAAGCGGAAGGGCTGCACAGCATGTTTTGGGCAAAACAGGCTTTGATTTGGCAAAGCACATTTTCCAGCAACTGCCCGCGTTTTTTCCAGGCAGCGGCGGAGGCCATCCAGGCGCAGCCGGCTTCAACGGCGAAGGCAATGACATAAAAGAAGCGTTAATGCAATGCGTCGAGCTGGCAAAAAAATTTTTCCAAAAAAAGCCTGGCTACAATTTCAAGGAATACGCCTGAATTGGATTATCAGGGGAAACCCGCTTGCTAAGCCTTTTTAAGCAATTAATGCCTTATTTTAGTTATGTCTAACAGAATAGAATCTCTTGGCAAATTGCGGGCCTATTTCGGGTTTGGTTTAGGCACGCTTGTAGACCGCATAGTTCTGCAAAAGACAGTCTACATTTTGGCGCATTTAGGATGCCCTGGTCTCAGCGAATATAAAAAAGATTTCACCATGTATATCCACGGTCCATATTCGCGCAAGCTGGCAAAAGATGCTTATGAATTCAACGTTGAAACTATAAAGCACGCAGACCTTTCACCGGTTGAAGAAGAAAAAATAAATTTGTTTAAAAAAATCGTGAATTTTGCAAAAGACACTGGGGTTAGCCTTGAATATTTTATGGCCTGTGAAATGGTTGCAGACCTGATTTATTTTTACTCCGGAAGGCTTGTTTCTGATGAAAACAATGCTTTTGAGTTGCTTAAAGAAAGGAAAACCTATTTTAATGATTCAGTTAAAGTCAAAAACGTAATCGATTTTTTAAGAAGCGAGAAAGTAATATAAGAGCTGATTCTCATGGGCCTCAGCCTGAATAAATGCGCATACCGAATTAAGTGCCCCTGTAATAATTGCCAAAAGGCCAACAAATGCCAGTTGCCGTTAACACTCTGCGATGCTGATGTAATATCAAGTGCCTTCTTGGATGAAGAAAATACTGGTGATGCAAATGATTTTTTGGGCTTAAACAGAAGGAAGCTGAGAATAGCATTCACCAACGAAATTGCAGGGGAAACATTAAG
>Ga0315293_10004287_pt1 | contig 13602 bp, 10 predicted proteins | sample YL17G13_20_MG_FD_203071 | JGI IMG/M metagenome (GOLD analysis project Ga0315293, IMG submission 203071) | Sediment microbial communities from Yellowstone Lake, YNP, Wyoming, USA - YL17G13_20 | ecosystem: Environmental > Aquatic > Freshwater > Lake > Sediment | place: USA: Wyoming | collected... | reverse complement strand
TGCCTATCGATTCCCGCCGCTCTTCCCAGGCGGTTTTTCGTTCCGCCAGACAGGCGTTATACCATCGCCGGCAGGTTTCCAGCGTCGACACCAGGAGCCGTTCCTGGGTTTTCGAAGGGAATAAACAGTATTGAAACGCCTTGAGCATTCCTTGCCTCCTTTCTGTGTGTATTCCTTTGCGGGTATCGCCGCAAGGGTGATCTTTGGCTGAAGCCAAACAAGAAGACCGCCTTATCCACGCGGTCTAAAGACCAGTGGTTTGCGGCGGGCTCCAATCGGTCAAAGACGTCCTTCATGCGGCTGCTTTTCACGCCCAGCCGGACCATGCTCTCGAACTTTGCCGCGACCACGGTCTCTGGAGGATAGGCGTGCATTCTGGTCGCGGGAAACCCGAGCAGCGAGGGGAGTTCCACCTGGACCGGCCCCGGTGTGACCGGATCGCCAAAGCCCACATCCACCTGCAGTGGGATGAGGGCCTTGCCAAGATGGACCTCGGCGCGCAGGCGCACCCCGCGGTAGACCGCCGTTTCCAGGATTTCTTCGCCACCCACCGAGGCGGGATCGAAGTCGAGCCCATCGGGCACCACGTCGAGTCGGAACACGGACCGCACAATCTCCACCTGTGTCTGCGGCCGGTTGTCTCCGTACCCCAAGAGATCCAGGTCAAGCGTCGGCCGATGGGGCTCGGCCTGCCAAGCTGCAAAGAGCACAGCTCCCTTGAGCAGGAAGCGTCCGGCGAAGGTCGAGCGTGACAGCCGGTAGAGGAAGCGCTCGATGGCATAGCGGATGAGAAGCTGCTGCAACTCTTCCCCACGATCATGCGCCATGTTCAGGAGCCGCGCCTTGACCGAGGCCGAGAGACTCGAGCCGGCGGCGACGGGCCTGCTCCGCCTCATTCGAGGGACTCCAGGTAGGGGCGCAGGACTCGGGCCACCCGATCGACCTGTGCGAAGCCCCACAGCTCGTCCAGCGTGAAGCGTCGCGCGTGCCAGCCCTCGCGGAGTGCCTCCAGGGCCACATCCAGGCCGAGCTTGTTGCGGAATTTGAAACAGTCGGCCACCGTTTTGGCGGGCGTCGTGATCCGCAGCGACACACCCTCGACCGTGTGGGGCGCGTGGCCGGCCGCAAATGCCTGTCCGGAAAAGCGCACAAATCGTACTGGCAGATCACGGATGACCGGACGCCAAGCCTTGCCGGAGATAGCCACCCACACCTCGGAGGGAAACAGCGTGGTCATCCCGTGAAAGCGGAGAGCGGTCAGCAGGCACAGCACACCCCCCGGGATGCGCGCCCCGACCTGGGCCAGCGTGTGATGCTGGCTGATGTCCGCCTGCTCCAGGCGGTACAGCCCGCGGCTCTCACGCACCAGGACCCCGCGCGCCGTCAGGCGGGAGAGGTATTCTCTTGCCAGTCCTTGCTCATCCAGGTCGCGTGCGCGCAGCACGCCCCGGGCGCGAGCAAGGTCGGTCACTTCTTGTGTGGGATTCCTTGGAGGGTGCCGCGGGCTGGGAGACATGTTACATATCCTATTCACTTGTTGATATTGACATAGGTATTGTGACACAGCCCACGCCGGTTTTTAAGTGCAGGGTACTCGTGGGGGCCACGTTCTCGAAGGCCCCTCTCCGAACCCCTGGTGGCAGCTCAGGCGAAGGTCCTAAAACCGCCTCATCCCCTGCTATCCGGCCAACCCCCAGCGCAGGCAAGAGCCGTGACGATAGGTTTGGAGGCGGGAAGGATGTAAGGTGCGGCCGGATGGCAACAATTCGGGGATAGGCGACCAGCGGTCAATCGCCACACGAACCCACCACGCCCCGTTCATTGCCCGAATTCGAAGTCGGCGATGTCGATCCGGCCCGAGTCGGATTGCCGGCCTTTTTGACCCTCAATCCTGGACTGGCTTCGATCTGCGCGTGAAGGGGATCATGCAGCTGCCCAGATTCTCGCGCAGCCAGCGGGCGAAGACATCCGACGGCGGCGAGTCAGGCGGCTCAGGCGTGGGCGCGACACAGTGCAGCGTTTCGATTCGCAGCAGCGCCTCCTCCAGCGGAACGGGGTAGCCACGCTCGTGCGAGATGCGGCGCACGAAGAGTGCGCCCTGGGTGCGATGGTAGCGCGCGGCGGCCAGCTTCTGCTCGAAGGCGGGCGAGATGTCAAAGACGAAGTCGGCCGGGTCGTCGTGGTTGGCTAGGCGCGGCCGCGGATACTCGAGGTAGTCCGCGCTGAACGTGTAGAGCAGCGGGGCATCGGCCACGAGACGATCGACCGCCAGGCGCGCCGCCTGGTTCACCATTCGGTGCGCGGGGTGCCCGTACTCGCCGTTCGTGCCGTGGCAGAGGAGAACCTCGGGCCGCCGCGAGCGTATCCTCTCGGCAAGCCACGCTGCGACCTCATCCACGTCGTCGGCGAAGGCAAACAGCGTATCGTCTGGTCCAACTTCCGGATCGCGGTAACCCAGGAATTCGAGCGAGGCAGCGCCAAGAGCCTCAGCGGCACAGCGCATTTCGGCTTCGCGAAGCGCGCCGAGTTCAGCGCGGGAGCACAGCGGCGGTTCGCCGGTCTCGCCGCCCTCGCCACGCGTGGCCGAGAGGATATGCACCGACGCACCTCGCGCTGTCATGAGCGCAATCAGACCCCCGGCGAAGACCATCTCGTCATCCGGATGGGCGACGAACAGGATGATTCGCATGGGGGCAATGGTAACGCGGACGGGAGGGACGTGCAATTCGGTATCCGGTTGGCGAATACAACATGAAGCGGAGCACACAGACTGCAGCCGAGAAGATCGGTCTCTCATCCAACACTGATGTCCCCGGCGTATAGCAAGGCAGGCCGCGCGGCGGCCCTTCGCGGTACCCTTATTGGTGTCTTGCATGACGGGCATGCCTGGCATTCGTGCTTTACTGGGGTTGGCAGTACTCGCACTCGTTGCGGCCATGCTCACCTCGGTCCTGATCTTCCCTGCGCAGGCGGCCCCGGCCATGGCGGTCACATGGCCCTCGATCGCCCTCACGTCCGTCGCCGCGGGCCTCAGCCAACCGCTTCACATCACTCACGCCGGCGACGGCTCCGGGCGCATCTTCATCGTCGAACGCGCCGGGCGGATCCGTATCGTCAGCGGTGGAACATTGCTGCCGGCGCCCTTCCTCGACATCAGCGCGGTGGTGCGAGATGCCGGCGGCGAGGAGGGCCTGCTCTCGGTCGCCTTCCCACCCGACTACGCGGCCAAAGGGTACTTCTACGTCTACTACACCGACGACCGCGCCGCGAACCGCGGCAACAATGTGGTCTCGCGCTTCCATCTGGGAGCCGATGCGAATACGGCTGATCCTGCCAGCGAGGAGATCATCCTCACAATTCCACATCCCACGTACGACAACCACAACGGCGGGCAACTCGCCTTCGGGCCGGATGGCGATCTCTACCTCGGCACCGGCGACGGCGGCAGCGGCGGCGATCCGGGCAACAACGCACAGAACACGCTCTCGCTCTTGGGGAAGATCCTGCGCATCGACGTAGGCGACCGGCCGCAAGTGCCGCCGCCCGCGCTCGGCGAGTTTGTGCTGTACATCCCTGCAGTGTTCAAGGGCGATCCAGCTCTCTACACTATTCCCGGCTCGAATCCATTCTTCGACAATTCTGCCTACCGCGGCGAGATCTGGGCGCTGGGCTTGCGCAACCCGTGGCGCTTCTCCTTCGACCGCGCGACGGGCGATCTCTACGTCGGCGACGTCGGACAATCCTCGCGCGAGGAGGTGGACTATCAACCAGCCGCAAGCCCCGGCGGCGAGAATTACGGCTGGCGCTGCAAGGAAGGCAGCCTGAGCTACGACTTCAGCGGCAACTGCTCGAGCCTGACGCTCGTCGCGCCGGTTGCCGAATACGATCACACGCTTGGCTGTTCGATCACCGGCGGGTTCGTCTACCGCGGCCCGGGCAATGCCGCGATGCAAGGCATCTACTTCCATTCGGATTACTGCTCGGGGCGCATCTGGGGGCTGCAGCGCGATGGGGCTACGTGGGCGAGGAGCATGCTGCTCGACAGCCCCTACAGCGTTTCGACATTTGGCGAAGACCAGGCCGGCAATCTGTACCTGGCCTCCTACAGCACGGGGGTGATCTACCGCGTACAGCAGGCGCCGTGAAGTCCAGCGCGCCGGGTGACCGCGCTGACCGGCTGGGCTCAACCCCCAAGATCGGGGAAGTCCAGCGGCGAGAGCGGTTCGATGCGTGCCGTGCCCCCCTCGACGGGATGCAGCGTGAGCGTCACGATCGAATAGCGCGATGCGCTGGAGTTGAACACCGCCTCGCGCTCGAAGGCTAGATACTGCGCGAGGCTCGTGAACCTTCCGTCATCGCCACTCCATTCCTCTCCGATTGTGAACAGGACTCGGTATGATCCATCCGGGACCCCGATCAGCGTGTATGTCGAGGCGCCTCGCACATAGCACGCAATCAGCGGTGAATCCTCTCCCTCCAGGAGGATGACCGCGCCGTCCATGTCGGTACCGTTGTCGATCGTCAGGTGGTTGCGCCCCTTCTGGGGGCGGTGATCGAGGATGAGGCTCCCGGTGTAGGGGCGGAACGTCCCCGGCGGGACGCTCACGCATTCGAGGTTCAGCGCCACCAGCGAAGCATCGTTCCGCAGCCAGCCCTCCAGACCCGGTGCGTCGCTCACCTTCAGCCAGGAGCATTCCTGAAATCCGCCGAGCACCTCCAGACGTTCGCCCGCACGCACCTCGGCTACGTAGCTGTACTGGATTCCCGGCCCGTCATACACCGCGACCACGCTCCCAAGGACCGAAGCGTCCGGAATCGGGGTCGGGCTGGGTGTCCGGCTGGGAGTCGGTGTGACGGTCGGCGCGCGCGAGGGGGTGGGTGTGGGCGCGCTCGCCGTTTGGGTGGCGAAGATCTCAGCGGCGATGCGCGTCGCCGCCGCTTGGAGCTCGGCCTCCGATGGTCGGCATGCGCCGAGGCAAAGACAAGCGCCCAGCATCAAGGCGTGGAGCGACGCATGAGCCGCCTCCGTCGAACGGCTCATGGAATCCCCCACAGGCTTAAACCCAGGAATTCGCTGTAGATGGCGAGCCTGACGCCCTGGTCGTCGAAGTACCCGTACTGAACGTCGTCACTGTCGTCTAGCAGAATGCAGGCGGGCTGCAGAGAGGTGGTCCCCCAAATCTGAATCGGACCGCGCCATTCCCTGGTCATCAGGACCTCGCCGTTCGGCGAGAGGGCCATCGGCCACAGCCTCTGGACGACAGCTTCTCCCGTGTCGCGCACCTCGCCGCTTGTCAGGTTTCGGAAGTGCAATGCGCCAGCCCACGACCTGGTGATCAGGATCCGGCCGTCAGGCGAGAGCAGCGGCGCGTATTCCTCTTCCAGTTCGGCGGGCGGGGTCTGGCCCGGATCCCAGAGATAGGTTGCCGTGGGGTCGTCGATCCAGACAAGGACTTGCTCTCCTCCGGCCGCCCACTCCATGTAGAAATCATCATTCCCGAATGCATGCTCGGCAATGAGGCTGCCGTCGGAGGTGGACCAGATCCTCAGCACACCACCCTCGCCCTGCGTCGCCAGGCGTGAACCGTCCGGGCTGAAGGCGAGGGCGAAGTGATATTCGTCCAGGCTGCGCTCGAACTCGCCTCCCGGCAGGTGCCACAACCACACCGTCTCGTCCACAACATTCGTCGCGAGCAGGCGGCCCTCGCCGGACACCACAAAGCCGCGGATCTCCGCTGGATGTTCCAGCCGCCGGACGACCGTCCCATCGCGCAGCTGTCTGAGCTCGAGGGTCGAACGGTCGGATGCACGCACCAAAACGAACTCCGCCTCCCCCAGGATTACCGCGCCTTCGGCTGAAGGAATCATCCATGCCCGGGTGTCTGTCCCGATGTGCCAGACCGCCCACGCGCCACCTTCACTTCCAGCCAGGACCCAGTCGCCGTCGGGACTGAACTGGATCGATTGCGCCGAGATCTCCGGATCGGCGAACGTGGCGGTCAACTCCTGGCCGCGTTTGCTTCGAATCTCCACTGTTCCGTCGCTCATCGTCAGCGCCATGCGGTCGCCATCCGGCGCCAGCGTGAATTGGACCATCATTCGCGCCTCAACCGCCGCTGCCGTCTCACCCGATGGTAGGCTGTGCAGGCGGAGCGAACCGGCATACCCGACGAGCAGGGCCTGAGCGTCCGGCGCAAAGGCGAACCGCTCGCCCTCCAGGTGGAGAATTTCGGAGGCCTGCGCAACCTCCCAAACGTGGATCTCCTGACCCGCGCCCAAGGTCCATCCGCTGGCCGCCAGGTAGCGTCCGTCCGGCGAGAATTCGACCCGGCTCACCCAGAGCAGTCCCTCACCCAGCGTCACGCGCCGGCGAAGCGCTCCGGCCCCATCCTTTTCGAAGAGCAGGATGGAGCCCTCCTCCGGTGCGATGGCGATGAGATCATCTACGGCCGATACCGCCACAAGCGGAGGCTCTTCCCATTCTTCGGCCTCCTCCAGACAGAGGAAGTTACCCTCGGCGCCCGTGGCGACATTCCACTCTTCAAGACAGGTGGATCCCCATTGGCCGGGAAAGACCACGTGCTCTCCATCCGCCGTGAAGGTCAACTGGGACCCGCCCTCCAAGTCTTCGAAACGGCGCTGCAGGGTTGCCTCGCCTGTCGGCCACACGTGCAGGCCTTCCCAACTCGTAGCCACCAGCGACTCCCCGTCAGCCGTGTACCCCAAATCGAGGAAGTTGACCTCGTCGCCGGCGACCCGGCTGCGAAGCGTCGCGGTCGCGAGATCCCATTGCTGCACCGTGTCCGCCGCGAGCGTGGCCACCAGGCGAGCGTCCGGTGATATGGCGATCTTCTCAATCCGTTCCTCATGGGGAATCGTGCGTTGGAGCGCGAGATCCCCGCCATTGAGTATCTGGATTTCGTGGGTCTTGGCCACAGCAACGAAATCGCCCTGCGGCGAGAACCTCACCGCCACCACCGGGTCGCGATCCAAACGCGCGAGCTCCTGCAGCTGGCAGGCATTGGCTTCGGTGATGACCGTGTGCGCGGGCCGGGATTGGCCCGCGCCCGGAGACCCGCCCGTAGCGAGAGCGCCCGCCGAGCCTTTGGGAGAACAGCCGGAGCCCAGGGCGAGGAGCGCGGCCCAGCTCAGCATCAGCCTCGCGATGTCAGGTCGGAACCGCAATCGGGTGTGAGGTGAGCCCATACCGCCTCCTTGCGCAAGCCCTCCAGCCGCCTAAGGGATGCCCCACAGACGCAGCGTTCCATCCTCCGAGCTGGTCGCCAGGAGACTCCCATCCGGCACGAAAACCACCCCGCTGACGCGCTGGGCGTGGCCGGTCAACGTGATGAGCACTTCGCCGGTGGACGCATCCCACACGACAATCCGGCCGTCGGTCATCCCAGCCGCCACGAGCCGGCCGTCGGGTGAGAAGGTCATGCGCGTCAATTCGGACTCGTCCGCCTCCGAGGACAGGTATCGGACGAACGAAAGGTCCGTGGCCGATCGCAATTCAACGCCTGAACTTCCCATGGCCGCCAGCACTGCACCATCGGGCGAGAAGAGAATCTGCCAAGGCGAAGTCTCCATCGAAAGGGATGTGTTGTGCAACAGCGCCCCGTTCCCGGCATCCCAGAGACTCAAATCGGCTGGCCTGTCGCCGCACGACGGGGACCCCTCGGGCGCCCAGGAGGCGATCACTCCGCTGTCTGGACTCAGCGCCAGCGGGCCAAAGTAGGTGCCAGCCACACACTTCAACGAACGCACATTCTGCAAGTCACGACCGCGACGCAGGTCCATGGTGTCGCCGTGCACGACCAAGATCATCAGCTCCGCGTCCGTCGGGACAAGCGTCCATTGGAAGGATTCGAGTATCTGCGCCGGGGAGGGGTCCCGCGGGGCGAGCGACACCTGACGCAGCAGTTCCCCGTCCGGCAGACTCCACTGGCGAATCGAATCGCCGACCGACACGAGCGTGGCTCCATCCGGATTGAATTCGACACCTAACGTGCCGAAGGTTTCGACGTTGTGTTCGAGAGTCAGAACTCGCGATCCGGTGCCCACGTTCCACAGGTAGAGACGCCCATCTTCCGAAGCCGTCGCCACGCGCTTGCCGTCCGGCGAGAGCGCCAGATCGGATAGCGGCCCCGGTCCGGCGAAATCCGGGTAGCTCCAGCTGTGTTGCCCCTGCGGGAGCGACCAGAGGCTGATGCCTCCCCCGGGAGTCGCCGCAGCAATGCCGGTCTCATCTCCAAGGAGAGCCAGCGTGGACTCTCCAATTGCGTTCATCTCGAGGCCCGCGGTCAGACCGCCGCTTCCCACATTCCACGCGCGGATCACCCCTTCAGATGAAGTCGTTGCCAACCAGTTGCCGCCAGGGGAGAACTCGAGCTGCTTGACCATGCTCGGGTGGGCTACCAGCTCCTGGACTCGTTCGCCTTCCACAGTCCACAGCGCGACAAATCCGTTGTCCCGCTCGCCAAGCCATCTTGTCCCGCCCAGGGCAAGCCGCCGGCCATCCCTCGAAAACCGAAGGACGGAGATGTAACAATCCTCGCTGTCGAGCGAGGCCTTGTGGAGACCGTCGTGCACGCCCCACAGTTCGACACTGGATCCGCTGCCGACGGCCACCAGATCCCCTTCCGGCGAGACACCGATGGGCGGGCCGCTGTTCATGCTGCTGCTGAAGACGCGCAGCCGCTCGCCGGTTTCGAGATCGTATACCTGTACTTGACCTTCTGACATAGACAGGGCCGCAAGCACGCCGCGGCGGTCGACCTGCACATCGGTGATGCGACTCCCGGGAAGGTCAAGGCCCGGGAGTTCCTCCCAGGTCTCGGTCGACCAGCCTTCGAGCCCGGCCGACTCGATGGCCAAACCGTAGCGATCCACTGCCCACGCAAACATACGCGCTCCGTCGGCGGAAAAGCGAAAGGCAAGAGGAGCCCCATCCCACGCCGCGGTCTCCATCGCCGCAATCTGCGTGCCGTCGGAGACCGAGACTACCCGCATCTCGTGATCGTCGCAGACGTAGACCAGGCATTCGCCGTCCGGACACGCCGCCAAGCTGCGACACGCTGCCTGAGACTCGAAATGATGCCTCTGTGTCCCGTCCGCCGAGTCGTGCACGTACACGCCGAGGGAGGTCGCATGCGCGTACCAGGTCCCATCCGGCGAAACGACTGTCTGGTAAACGGCACCCTTGCCCCAGCGAGCGAGTTCCACCATCTCGCCGACGTTCATCACCGCGAGGAGGGTCGATGGAGAGGGCACCGGCGTGCCCTCGAGGCTGGGGGCGTGGGTCGGCGCGGGGGAAGGCGCCGAAGCCGAACCCTGCTCCGAGGGTGTCCAGGAGGCCAACGGTTGCGCCGATCGCAACGGCGTGGCGGGACTACCCGGGGAACGTGCGGCGGTTTCCTCGGCAAAGATCGTCGCTGCCACTTGCGAGGCGAATGCGCCCTCCCCTCCCAGCCCGGGAGCGCAGGCGGTGCAGACTGCTAACAACAGCATGAGGCAGGCAAACCGTTTCACGCCCACCTTCCCCGTCCCTGCAATGGGCATGGGCTTAGGGGACGCCGTACAGCCGGATTGTTCCATCCTCAAACGAGGCGGCTAAGAGCAGCCCGTCGGGAGAGAAGGTCAACTGCTTCGCGTTCTCCAGTTCCCGGGCCCATAGGCGGATGGACTCGCCGTCGTCGGACCGATACAGCCCGGCACCATTGCCGTCGGGCGACGTAACGCCGACCAGATCCCCCGCGGCGTTGAAGGCCACCCCCGTCAGCGCAAAGAATTCATCAACGATGTCGGTGACCGGAGATCCGCTGCGAGCTTCGCGCAGCCGCACGACCCCGTCGGTGCCCGCCGACGCAAGAACCGCCCCATCCACGGAGAACTCGAGATCGGTCACGGCCTGGTACTCGCCGTGCAGGGGCTGCGACCAGAGCAACTGCTGGTCCTCAAACTTCCAGACCCACACAGTCCCATTGCGCCCGCCGGCTGCCACCAGCGCGCCGTCGTGCGAGATGGCGAGGCTCATCATGCTCCCCTGCGGTTCGACGCGGACGTATGTCGGCTTGTCCTCGTCGGTAATCGGCAATAGGCACACCGCCTGCCGCCCGTCGCCGATCGAAGCCAGCCACAATCCGTCGGCAGAGTACGCCAGGCCGGCCGCCGGGTTGCAGTTGTTGAGCTCGACCGAGTAGCGGTGCACCCCGTTGGTGATGTCCCAGTAGCTGAACCCGTCCCTGCCCCGCGCGATGGCCAGCGTGTCCTCGTTGGGGGCAAAGGCGAGGCTGCTCGCTATTGCAACGACCGAGCCGCGGTCTTCGAAGGAGATGTCGAGTTCGGCATCGCCATCGAGACGGTGCAAGACAGCCCCATCGGCGACGCGCCACAGTCGCAGAACCCCATCACTGTGCCGTGAAGCCAGCATCTGCCCGTCTGGAGAGAATAGCAACGTCCCAACCGGGTCCATGCGATCGGCCAGGCGCTCCACGAAGGTTCCGCTTTTGACATCCCAAAGCTCAAGCGTGCCCGCCAAGACCAGGAGGTGCGAACCGTCGGGCGAGTACTCCGCGCTTTCGACGTCATGGCCCAGCATAAAACCGCCCCGGCGATCCCCGTTCGTTGTCCGCGAGATCACAACCGAGCGTCCTCTGAACGTGACGTAGGTCGCCCCGTCGGGCGCGAAGTCGCCGACGGCGCCATAGGTGCGCGTCCCGCCGATGAGTTTACCGTCGGAAAGTCTCCTGAACTCAATCGAGAGTCCCGCCGTGCTGGCCAACGCCGACCCATCCGGGGTGAAGGCGAATGCCATGCCGTGGACCACGGCGACTCTCGCGTTGTCGGCAGCTCGGTAGATTTCGATCATGGAAGGAAGATCTCTGAAGGCGCTCCAGGTTGAGGTGCGCAGCGTCGCGAAGTACTCACCCGTCGGGCTGAAGGCCACCTGCCAGGCGTCATATCCTCCAGTGCCCATGACGTCGCCCAACGCAAAGGGCAAGGATTCCGTACGCGTCTCGGAGGCCGTGTCCCAGATCTCGATTTCCTGCGATGTCAGACGCAGCATTTTGAGCCCGTCGTAGGACAGCGCGATCGAGGACTGCCCCGCGCCGACATACGGTCCTCCCTCCAAGCTCACCTCCCGCCACAACTCACCCTCGTCCAGGCGCCAGATCTGAACGGCCCCCGAGGCCTCGTAGGCCAGCAGTTTGCCGTCCCCGGAGAACACGACCTCTTGCACATCCGGGGTATCGGCGAGCGGCCGCACAAGCTCGCCGGTGGCTGCGTCAAGCAGATGGACGCCCTGCGCCACCGCGATCGCAAGCCAACGGTCATCCGGCGAGTAGTGCGCCGCCGTGGGTTGCGTGAAACCGGCGCTACCGCCGTAACCCAGCCACGCCAGTTCGGTGAGGCGACCGGCACTCGCGGCTGTGATCGCCTCGGCGGGCGGCGAGTATCGTTCACCTGAAAGCATGACCTGCATGGTCGCGGTGGGCCCGGGCGTAATGACCGGTGTGCGCGTGGGCCGGGCGGTGGGAAGCGCCTGCGCGCGTTGTGCCGGAGCCCCTTGCGTTTGTCCGGCGTAGACCGTGGCCGCTACGCCTGTTGCGAGCGCCGGTTGCTGTGCTCCGCCGCTACATGCGACAAGGCACGCCGAAATGAGAAGAACCGCGGTCCGCCGGGAAGCGTGGAAGATGGACATCGTGGGTCCTTGTGCGCAGGGGTAGCGAAACGCGGGGGCGCGCGGCCGGCGAGAGCCGCTGCAGCCGGGGATGGCTGCGAGTGAATTGAGGAGAAGAGGCAGGGCCGGGCGGAATCCCGGTTGGGGGCCGAGCGCATCGCCCTATCTGCACTCGGTGGCAGGGTCGGTCCATCGTCATCACCGCCGCCCTGCACTGCGCAGGCCCAGCTTCATCGTGCCGCAGCCCTGCGCAGCGGGGTCGGCTGGCACGTTCGAGCCTAGTATAGACCAGGACAAACCGCCGAGGCAACTCGCCGCGCCCAGCCCCGGCCGGGGACACTTGTCCCTAGCGCCGTAGGGTCGGCTGCACCTTGTCCGGCCCCCCCTGCCCCGATAATGTCTATGTAAGAACCGTCCTATTTCAATCCTTCCAAGGAGGAAGGCATGGAGATCACGTTTCGTGAATGGTTCGGGACACTGCACGGCCTGATTTTCGGCGCGCTGTTCCTGCTGGCCTTCTCCGGGGGGCTGGTCGCGCTGTACGGACTGCGCCCGGAATGGGTGACCGCAGACGGCATCCGCTCGCACATGGGCAAGCTGAAGGCGTGGGTGTGGAGCATGGCGGCCATCGCCTGGGCCACCGTCCTCACCGGCACCTACATCGTCTACCCCTGGTACCGCGCCACGCCGCCGCAAGGCACGGCCGATCTGGCCGCCTTCCCGCGCTCGCTGCTCCTGGCCAGCGAAAGCACGGCCAAGTGGCACGAGTTCGGCATGGAATGGAAAGAGCACGTCGGCTGGATCGCGCCGATCGCGGCGACCGTGGTGGCCTATGTCATTACGGTGTACGGCCCGCAGCTCGTCAATCAACCTAAGCTGCGCAAGGCGCTGACCTGGTTCTTCGTCGTGGCGTTTGCCGCCGCCGGCGTGGCCGGTGTCCTGGGCGCCTTCATCACCAAAGCCGCGCCGGTGCGCTAAGAGGAGGCTCACAGTGACTGCCAAGACTATGGAAACGACAAAGAACGGTTTGGCTGCGGCCGCGCTGGTGGCCGGCGGCATCGGGGCCTTCGCCGTGGGTGTGATGACGGTGCTGGCCGAGGCCTCCGCGGCGATCAAGGCCGCGATCACCTTCTACAAGCCGGCCGGGGCGCTCTCCGGCAAGACGACCATCGCGGTGATCGTTTGGCTGGCGGCTTGGGTCATCCTCGGCTCCCTATGGGGCAAGAAGGATGTCGACTTCACCAAGACCCTCCTCGCCGCCTTCATCCTGTTGGGGCTGGGCCTCGTCTTCACCTTCCCGCCTTTCTTCCTGCTGTTCGGGGGATAGTGCGGGGACCGGGTACGCTCGCTCGATAGACGACGGCGGAGGCAGAGCCTCCGCCGTTTCCTATTCTGCCGTGGAGAGATACTCGTCCAGCCGGTGCTGCACGGCGAATGTCGCCAGCTCGATGCGATTGCGCATCTGCAGCTTCTCGAGCAGGCGGCTGACGTAGTTGCGCACGGTGATCTCGCTCAAGCCAAGCGCCTTGCCGATCACTTTGTTGTTCTCACCTTTGGCCACCTGGCGCAGGACCTGCAGCTCGCGCGGGGAGAGATCGCGGAAGGCGTTGTGCTCCGCTTGCGTTTGCAGATCGCGCATGCGGGCCACCACCCGCGTCGCGGTCTGCGGGTCGAGGGCCGTCTCGCCGCGATGGGCCGCCCGCACCGCCCGCACCAATTCCTCATTGCCAACCTGCTTGAGGACGTAGCCCGCCGCGCCGAACTGCAAAGCCTGCTCGGCAAAACCCGCCGCCGCATGAGATGTCAGGATGACCACCTGAGTCTGCGGAAAGCGCTGGCGGATTTCGCGGCAGGCCTCCAGCCCGCTGCGCCCGGGGAGTTGGATGTCCAGGATAACCACATCCGGGTGGTGATTGACC
>Ga0315293_10004286_pt1 | contig 13605 bp, 10 predicted proteins | sample YL17G13_20_MG_FD_203071 | JGI IMG/M metagenome (GOLD analysis project Ga0315293, IMG submission 203071) | Sediment microbial communities from Yellowstone Lake, YNP, Wyoming, USA - YL17G13_20 | ecosystem: Environmental > Aquatic > Freshwater > Lake > Sediment | place: USA: Wyoming | collected... | reverse complement strand
AGTCTCTGTAGGGAGAAAGAGTGCGCCGTACGGGGCCACGATCACGGCAGTCAACTCTGCAATTGTCGTTGTAGACAAGAAGGGCGGGAAGAGCGCGGTCACAGTTACCGCTGTCAGCACTTCGCTAACCAGTGCGGGAAAGAAGGGTGGTAAATTTGCCGTAGTCATTACGGCGGTCAGCACTTCCCTCGTCGCGGTAGAAAAGAAGGGTGGAAAGAGCGCAGCTACTCTTAGTGCAGTAGCAGCGATCACGCCGGTAGTGAGGCACGCAGGGAATGTAGCGGTGCCGCTGACGGCAGCTACTTCGATTACCCCTGTGGGCAAGAAGGGTGGCGCGGTTGCCGTCCCTATTTCGTCCACCACATCATTGACCCCTGCGGTAAGAAAGAATGGTCTTTCCGGGGCCATTGCTATCACCAGCACTGCCGCCTTTACCGTAGTCCAACGTCACAGTGGCAGGGTCAGTGCCACAGTATCTGCGACCAGTACTGCCACGGCAGTAAGTAAGAAGGGCGGCGTTGCTTCTGTTTCTATCCCGTCTGCTACCTCGATCACGCCTGTTGGCAGGCACGCAGGGAATGTCTCGGTAACGGTATCCAGCGTAACCTCTGTAACTTCAGCGGTAAGAAAGAACGTTCTGTCTGGGGCAGTAACACTTAGCACTACCTCGGCAATCAGTCCCGTTGTTGGCAAGAAGGGCGGAGCTTCAGCAGTCACGGTCACTGCGACAACAACGATTACGCCGGTTCAAAAGCACGCAGGGGTTGTCGCTGTTGTAGTGCCTGCGGTTAGCACAGGGATTGTAGCTGTTGTTCGCAAAGGAGCCGCAAGGACTCCAACGTTAACGGCAGCAACTAGCATCGCTCCGATAGTTACCACTGCGCGCGGGGTACTTGCGACAGTTTCCAGCACGAGTGGGCTGCTGGCTACTGGGGTAAAAGAACAGGTTGTTAATAAGTACGGCACCGCAGAGGTTACTGCCGCCAGCGGTCTCTCGGCTTCAGTTAAAAAAGGTGGTGTTGTAGCAGTCACTGTCACGGCAGTCAGCACTTCACTGGTATCTGTAGTTAAGAAGGGTGGTAAAGGAACGGCCACGCTCAGTGCGGCTACGGGGCTGGCAGTCACCAAGTCTGCCGTTGAATTCCACACAGGCACTGCGACTGTCACGGCTACCACCGCAATCACTCCTGTGGTGCGTAAGGGCGGTAAGACCAGCGTTACGTTGTCTACGGTTTCTGGATTGACAGCAGCTGTTCGGAAAAATGCCTTACTAGGAGTTGAGCTTAGTAACGTATCTTCGTCTATTACTGCCAGTAAAAAGAAGAACGCACGGGGCGTGCTCACAGTGTCGTGCTCCAGCGGTGTGGTTGTGGTTGGACGCCACGCCGCGCAGGTTCCAGTCACGCTGTCCTCGGTCACCGATACGGTTCTCGGGATACAGAAGGGCGCACAAGGGGAGGCCAGCCTCAGCGCCACGGTAGGGGCGGCAGCGACGGGATCTAAAGAAGTCATTGTCGATAAGTACGGCCCAGCCTCCGTTGCCTGTGCTTCCGCTTTGACGACGGTTGGCACCAAGGCAGCCGCATCTACTATTTCGTTGGGAGTTAGTACTGGATTAGTAGTTGGGGTCAGCAAGCGCGGTCAGGCGGCAGTTACCCTAGCGGCAGCTACCAGTCTTACCCCACAGGTTAGAAAGGGCGCTCGGACGACAGTTTCTGTCAGCGTCCCCAGTTCTGTCACTGCACTAGGCGTGGCTACTGAGGGGCATGTAGGCACAGCAACACTATCTGCTGCCAGCGTCCTTACAGCACAGGGCAGGCATGACGGACGGGCTAGTGGTACCTGTACGGGTGCAACCAGCTGCACCGTCTCTGGGGCACATGCTGGTGCTCGGGTAGTCACATTAGCGACCACGGAAGAGGTAGCCCTTACGGGCCGGGGTGGGCGGGCCGTCTCGATCACCCTTTCCAATCCAGTAACAGTAGCTGCTGTGCCCCAGAAGGGTGGCCGGGGGGCCATTACCTTCTCTTCCTCCGCCTCACTGGCCGCAACGGGAACGGCAACAGAGGGGCATTTCGGGACGGCAACGACTTCCGCCGCCTCCGCGATCTCTGCGACGGCCAGCAAAGCCGCTTCTGTCGCTGTCAGCCTGACGGGCAGCGTCGCCCCCACTCTCACGGCGAGGAAGGGGGCAAGTAGTCCTGCCACCCTCACGGCAACCACTTCGCTGGGAGTGGTCGGGACAGCAGCAGAAGGGCACATTACGGCAGTAACCCTGTCTGGCGTCACGGCTCTTGTGGCGACGCAACAGAAGGGCGCGCTGTGCGTAACGGCGGTCTCTGCCACAGCAGCCCTGTCTGTCACAGGGGCTGCTTCGGTGCAGTACAGCGGGGCCGCTCTCCTGTCTGCCACTCCCGCCTTTACGGTGCAGGCGCAGGGCGCACGGCAGGCGACGATCTCCGAGTCGGCAGCCGTCAATGTGGTGGCGTTTGGTCGGGCAGCCAGACTTTCGTCTGCGGCTACCCTGAGCCTCACTGTCACGCCCACGGTAGGACATCTGACGGGGCGACAGGTATCGGTCAACCTCCCGGTAGCGGCTCTCGTGGAGGTGCTGGGGGGTAACCACACCGGCCAAGTCAGCATCACGCTGTCCGTGGGCAGCACTATCAATGTCCTTGCCAATGGAGCCGCTGCTGCTGACGTAGCCCTGTCGAGTACCCCCGCGATCAGCGCGGCAGGGGCGCGAGGGGCTAAATACGCTCTTTCGGTACTCAATACCACCAGTCTGGCAGCGGATGGGGTCACGGGGAGGCAGGCCGCCCCTGCGGTTACAGCCATCAGTGCCGTTACGGTACAGGCCCTGCGGGCGAGTAGTTCCCCTGCCATCACCATTCCAGCCACCATTACGGTAGCAGTGGTTGGATCACGGTCTAGGATTGGCACGGTCACAATTCAGAGTACTGCGACCCTCGTAACAGTCGGGGCTTTCGGGCACCCGGATCACATTGAAGAAGTGGTGTCCTGCAACGCAACGTGGGAAATCACGTTACAAGTCGAAGCCCTCTTTGAAGGATCTATAGTGGCCGCAGCAGTCCTGACGAAGAACGTCTCTGCCGTTGCGGTCATGAGTGAGGAGATTGCAGTGACCGCCATCACGGAGAAGTCCTTCCCAGTCACAGTTATCGTGGACAACGCAGCATGAGCACAGCCCCGGAACTGAACTTTTCAATGCATCAAGGCGATACGAAGCGCCTGTCCGTTGCGGTCAAAGATCCGGCGGGCGTGGCCATCTCGCTGGTAGCTGCTCAAAGTATCAAGTGGTGGGTCGCTCGCAAGGTGACCAGTACCACGAGGCTGCTGGAAAAGTCCGACGAAACGGACGAAGGAATCACGGTGACCAATGCCGCCGGGGGCTTACTCACTATTGAGATCGACCCGGACGATACGAAGACTGTTTCAGGCGATTACTACCACGAGTTGGAGGTCATAGACTCCGCAGGAGACATAGGCACGGTCCTGAGAGGAACTATGACTATCGTTCGTGCTCTGGTAACCAACCCCGTAACCCCTTGATTGGAGATGAACCATGGGTCTTTCAGCACTTGCCAAGAACAACATGCTCAACTGCGGCCTCGCCAATGTGTCGCCCAGCATCAGCATCACGTATGCCGGTCTGTTTACGGGTGATCCGGACCCGGACCTCGGCACGCAGCATGAAGTCTCACTTGGTACGCCGACCTACGCTCGCAAGAGCGTTACGTGGAACACTGCCACGACCAGCCAGATGACATCATCGAACGCCCCCGTATTTGACGTTGCGGCGGGCACCACAGTCACGCATGTCGGGTTTTTCTCGGCAGTCACTGCTGGCACGTACTTCGGTATGGCTGACGTGACGGACGAGGTTTTCGGTGCACAGGGAACATACACTTTGACTTCCATCACGGTTTCCCTGACTTAAAGGGGTATTTTGTGTTGGGGATTCAAGTACACTCCACGGACCAAAACCGTGGAGATGTACATGACGTTCACCAAAGGCCACAAAACTCTCGTTACGCATGGGCTGCGCAGGACACCGGAGTACAAGTCATGGGCCTCTGCTAAACAGAGATGTACTAACCCCAACGACATAGGCTGGAAGTTGTATGGCGGACGCGGGATCAAAATGTGCGACAGGTGGTTTAACGACTTCGCCGCGTTCTATGCAGATATGGGGCCGAAGCCATCCCCCGAGTACTCTCTTGATCGGATCAATACCAATCAGGATTACGCTCCGTACAACTGTCGCTGGGCGTCACCGAGGACACAGACTAGGAACTCCCGCAGAACCAAAGTCACTGAAGTGCTGGCGGAGCAGATCAAGGCTTCCCCTCTCTCGCATCGAGAGTTGTCTCAGAAACTCGGCCTCTCCTACCACACCATCTGGGACATTCGACATGGCCGAAGTTGGAAGGAGTAGCCCGTGACCATTAGCGTTGAAGACGGCACGGGTAAGACCGATGCCGTGAGCTACCTGTCGGCTGCGGATGCGCTGGCCTACCACGTCGCGCATGGCAACGATGCGTGGTCTGACGAAGACACGGCAACGCAAGAAGCTGCGCTGGTGCGAGCCACGACGGCTCTCGATTCGTGGTTACGAGGCAGCTGGAGCGGGAAGAAAAAGACGCAGGCACAGAGCTTGGCGTGGCCTCGCACGGGAGTCACGGATGAGGATGGGTACACGGTAATTGATACCGCTGTCCCTCTCGTGATCGAGCAGGCGTGTGCGGAAGTTGCCTTGATTGAACTGACGGAACGGTTCATTCAGCAGAGCGTGGATAACAGCAACGCTGTGGCGTCTGAGACGGTAGGACCCATCTCGGTGAGCTACCGGGCGGACGCTCCCACCAACAAGCGATATCCCCACATCGAAGCCATGCTGCGTGGAGTGGCGGCGGTGGGTGCGCCGCAGGTGAGCATGAATGTGTACCTCACCGACGCAGAAAAGGACGCACTGGACGATGACGGGGAATTCGACCCGTTCGACTACGAAGAGTACTTCGCGGAGATCAAGGGTTATTGAACCGTGCAGCCAGCTGCACCAACAGGACGTGACGTGTGGGGTTCTACGAGCAAAAACGTGACGTAACAGTCAAGAATTCCCTTGCGAAGTACGGCGTCGCAATGACCCTGATCGTGCCTCCAGCAGGCACGTTTGATGATGAAACGGGCAGCTTCACCCCCGGTACCGACCAGACTTACGCAGTACAGGGGCTGGTGGGGACCTACAGAAAAACCCGTAAGGCGGACACCGCCGTACAGGCGAAGTCCCGCTACATCTACCTGTCGCCTTCAGGCATGGCCGTCGAGCCTGCCGTAGGCAACAAATTGCTCATATCCGGCGTCGAGTACGAGATCCTGAGCGTGGAAAGCATTTCCCCGGCGGGCATTACCGTCCTCTACCAGCTGGAGGCGCAAATCCCGTGATTCCCAACCAAGTCAGCTTGAAGAAGTTCAAGGACTCGCTGAACAAGTTCGCGAGCAAGTCCGCTGAGGAGGTTGGCAAGGACATGCACTTGGCCGTAGGCCAGTACGTGTACGAAAAGATCATTCTGCGCACCCCCGTACTCACGGGGCACGCTCGCCACAACTGGTACGCAACGGTCAACACGCAGTGGGATATCGAGCGCGAGGGAGTGTTTGGCGGCAGTGTCACAGGGGAGCCCATCACGGGCAACGAGCGGGCCATGTGGGCAGATACCCGCAACCAGATCCGCCGGATGCCGCTGGGCCAGACTATCTGGATCTGCAACAACGTTCCGTACATTCTGCGACTGGAAAGTGGCACGTGGTCAGCCAAGGCTCCGCAAGGCATGGTAGAGATCACTTTGAGAGAAGTGCTGGAGGGCGTGTTCACGCAGCAGACGAAGATGATGTCTAGCGAGGACGCGCCATGACAGTCTGCGCGAAATGCCAAGGGCAAAAGCCCGCAGAGGCGTTTACGGCATGGTTGGGTGCAAAGTCATGTTTGGAGGGCGTATACAAACAACAGCCAAAGGTGATGAACGATGACGGCGGCACTTGAGCGAGAGGCGGTTGGCCACCTGCTGAGCAACTGGACGACGACTCAGATAGCGTGGCCCAACAAAGACTTCACGCCACCGTCAAAGGCGAGTTGGCTGCGGGTGGCTATCCAATCGGGAGATGCCGCCCAGATCGAGTTTGGATCACCCGGAGCCGCGACGCAGAGGCATCCGGGGATTGTGCTGATTCAGGTGTTTACGCCTGCGAACTGGGGCGACAAGACGGCTCTGGACATCGGGGATCAGGTGGCGGCCTTGTTCAGACGGCAGCGATCTGATTTCACGGATCTTGAGGGTAAGCATGGGTCGATAGTGTTTCGCTCCCCTGCTGTGAGGTCAATTGGAGTGGATGGTGCCTACTTTCAGGTGAACGTGAGCATCCCCTTCGTGAGAGATTATCTTTACTGAATCGAGGAGCATTGAGCCATGCCTACCGCCAATTACAGCGCCGCAATCGACACCAGTGACTTTGAAGTGTCCTACGCCAAGGAACTCACTTGGGGAGTCGCCTCCACTTCTGTGGCTTACAAGGCTTTGCGTCTGACGGGCGAGAGCCTGTCCGAGAACAAGCAGCGCAGCCGTCCGCAGGAAATCAATCCATCCGGCGTCGTGTCGCACGCCATCACCACGCAGGTGGGCGTGGAGGGGTCGCTGAACTTCGCACTCTCAGCCGACACCTTTGATGATTTCATCGCGGGCGCGCTCAACAGTGTGTTCGCTGGTACTCCCGGTTCCGTGTCGAACGGCGTGGTGATCAACACGCTCACGATCCAGAAGCGCCTTGGCCCTGCCGCAGGCAATCTGTGGCTGCAATACACCGGGTGCTACGTCACGCAGTTCCAGATCAATGCTTCGGTGGGAGCTTTCGTGGAGGGGTCTTTCACGGTGATGGCAAAGTCCGAAGTCAACGGGGTCACACAGCTGGGCACCAGCGTCACTGCCGCGCCCACCGGTCGCGTCATGGACACCGTGGCGGGCGTTGCCACCATCAAACTGAACGACGTGGCGTTCACTACGCCGCTCCAGTCGATCCAGTTGACAGTCCAGAAGCAGGGCGCGCGGGCTCAGTACGCCATCGGCTCTTCGGCTGCGCAGGGTATGGGTCGCGGCACCATTGACCTGAGTGGTACGGTGTCGATGTACTTCAAAGATTTCACCATGTACGACAAGTACAAGAGCGAGACGGACGTGAAACTGGAGTTCTCACTGGTCGATAACACGGGCGACGGCTACAAGTTCACGATCCCGGCGGCGAGCCTGATGAACCCAACCATCGTGGCCGGTGGCCCGGACACCGACGTGATGGCGGAGTTCCAGCTGGAAGGCAATCCGGTTGCGGGTGTCATCCTCACCATCGACGTTCTGGAAGTCTAAGTTTCGGCTGCACGGGGCTTGCATAACGCAAGCCCCTTCGGCCTTTCACGAAGAGAGGTTAGGCTACGATGGCAAATGCATATAAAATGTTCGACGTTGACAAGAAAGTCGAACAGGACGGAATTCTCCTCAACTACGGGGATTTCCGCTTTCGTATCGCCCGTGCGGGCGGCTCCAACCAGCGGTTCCGCAAACTCCTTCAGGCCAAGCTGAAGCCATACCGGCACCAGCTGGACAACGACACCATGGATGAGCAGGTGTCTGAACTCCTTTTTCGCGAGTGCTACGCGGAAGCGGTGGTGCTTGGCTGGGAGTCCAAGGTGGTTGCCGCAGACGGCACCGAGACGTGGGTGCCGACACTGGAAACTCCGGCTGGCAAGCTCCCGTATTCCGTTGCCAACTGTGTACAGGTTCTTACGGACCTTCCGGAGTTGTTCCGCGATCTCCAGAGCATGTCCAGCAAGGCCGCCAATTTCCGGCGCTTTGAGGAGGAAGAGGACGCAAAAAACTTGTAGCGGTCTTGGAGTGGGAATTTCAGTGGGGTGAGAAGCTCGACTTCCTAAAGACGCTCGCAGAGCAGGGGGAAGAGCCACCCGCACTGAAGGACAGGCCAAGACTGAAGCCATGGCTGGCTGAGTACATGGGAGCCTTCAAGCTCCTGAGTTCCAGCCGGTCAGTGGGGATGGGCGGGGTCGGTGCCATCCCTATCTCAGAGATGATGGCTTATTTCGCACTAAGCGAAATCTTCGACCCCGATGAGAGAGAAACCTACATCACGATGATGCAGTCTCTTGACTCGGCATACCTGAAACGAATGAACACGAAGTCTGACGAGCAGAGGCCGGAAGGGCCTGCAAAGCGACCCAGACGTAGAAGGTAGCCGATCATGTCAGAAGAATACCGTCTATCAGTGGGTATTGACGCCAACGGGGCTGCCGAGGGTGCCGCCACGTTCAAGAGTGCGACGCTGGAGATCCAGCGTTCTGCCGAAGACGCGATTGATTCCGTGTCCAAGCTGGAGGAGGGCTTACGTAAAGTCACTACGGCGACGGATGGCACAAAGGTTACGGAGATCACCCGCGACTTAACGTCGTTCAGCAAGGCAGCGGATGAGGGTGCGGAAAAAGCGGATGACCTTGGGGCGTCCGTCTCTAGAGTAGGCAGCAGTTACGGGGATGCTGGAGAGCGGGTTCAGTCTGCATCTGAGCAGATCAAAGAATCCACGACCACCATCACGGACCAGCTTCGCTCCCTGAACGATTTCGACGCATCTATTCGCGATATCGCGGAGGCATTGGCCTCGGTTGGCAACATCTCCGGGGCACAGGGCCTGACGGAGATGGTGGACCAGTTCCGCATGATGTACACCTCCATTCTGGAAATGCGTCCGGAGTTGGAAGCAACCTCTCAGGCCCTCTCTGAGATGACGAACGGAAGTACTTCACTCACGGAGTTGACAGACTCTTTCATCGACTTCAACAAAGAGGCCCTTGAAGCGCGAGCGGAATTGGAATCGGGGGCTATTTCCGTCGAGGACTACACCTCGAAACTGGATGAACTGGAGAAGCGAGCCACAGCGGCAGCTACAGAGATATTCGATTATCGCACGCAGCTGGTAGAGGCGATGAAAGCCGGGTCGGAGCACACCGACGAAATCACCAAGCTGATCCCCATTCTTGACCAGTTGGTCGTCGGGTACGGTAATGCAAAAGGGGCTATTGACGACTACCAAGAGTCGCTGAAACGCGCAGACGAACAGTCAGCCCAAGTACGTAAGAATGCCGCTGGAGGCGGGGGTGGCGGTGCTGGATTCGGAGACGTAGCTGGGCAGATAGGAGGCACGCTGGCTAGCGTGGCCGGTGTAGCCTTCGGCGCTACGGGCCTGCGGGCTGCTATCCGGGACGCGGCAGATTACGAGGCGCAGCTGGTGCGCCTCCAGAACGCCATGAATCTGACCAACGAGCAGACGAACAGCCTGTCCGACAGCATGAAGGACATGGCAAGCACCTTTGGTAACACCTACGCAGAGGAAGCGGCAGCGTCCATGCAGGTGGCCTCGCGCGGGTTTCTTGAGGCCAGCGATAACCTGAAGGTGCTGGCTGCGGTCAACCAGATGGCGGAGGCGTCGTTTATCGAAGTCAGTCAGGCAGCGCGCATCCTTCCACAGGTGATGTCTGCCTACAGCAAGAGCGCAAACGACGCGATAGATGTAGCGGAAACGCTTACGGTAGCAACCGGCGGTAATGCGGAGCAGTTGAACGTATTGTCCATGATGGCAGCACGTGCTGGCCCGCGTCTGCAACAAGCCGGTGTCTCTCTGGAAGATTTCACGGCGATATCCATCGCAGCAGCGCAGAGCATGGGCGGCGGTTCGCGCGGCCTGATGATGGCGATGTCCGGCGTGATGAGCTTGGCAGAAAAACTGACGAACATCACACCAGAGATGGTGGCCAAGTTTGACCAGTACAAGGTGAAGATATCCGCCTCTCGGGTTGCCTCCGAGGGGTTTGGCGCGGTCCTGAAGGACATGATCGAGAAGACCAAAGGCAGCAAGACGGCGCTGACAGACATGCTGGGATCGTCACAGCTAGCCACGGCAGCACTAAACGTGATGAAGGATTCCGGGGCCGCCTATGACAAGGTGCTGGAGAAGCTGACGGATAAGGAAAAGCTCTTCGCTGACATGCAGGCGAGGGTGAACGACACGTTCACCAAACAGCTGGAAATCCTGAACAAGGGTCTCGTCAATCGCATGACGGAGTTGGGGACGAGCATAAAGGACAAGCTCGTGCCTGCATTGAAGTGGGTGAACGAGCATCTGGATGGGTTCTTCGCTCTGTTGCGCGATACCACCATCATCGTTGCCACCATCAGTGCGTTCATGCTGATGTCGAAGATCATAACCACCATGTCCATGGCTTTCTCTGCTGCGCAGGCGGGGTTTGTTCTGATGACTCAAGCCATGGCGAGAGAAGCGGTTGTCACGGGGGCCGTGATCAAGGGGTCGTTAGGTGCAATAGGGGCGATGGTCATTGCTGGTCTAGTCGGGTACGAACTCGGTTCTGCGTTGCGGACGTGGTTGTTAAAGTCGGTACCCGCCTTTGATGAGTATTCGTCGCTGGTCGGCGCAATCATCATCGAGATGTTCCTAGAGATGGCTAAGTCTGCTGTGATCTACACCACCGCGCTCACGCATATCTTGACGGGGGCGGTAGGGTTGCTTCGTGAGTTTGCTGGCAAGGTGGTTCAGAGCATTGGTGAGTCCATGAAAGGGTCGAAACTCTTTTCATGGATGGCCGATGACGTTATTAGATTCGGCAAGGAGCTTGAAGAAAGTGGCATCAAGACCATGGAGAAGTTCTCCCAGACTTTAGGAGACGCGGCTCAACCGTGGCAAACCGCTATTGAGAGTAATCAGGCGTACCAGAAGGAGCTTGCGGCTGCCATCGTGTACCAGAATAGCGCCGCCGGGGCGGCGGAACGGGCAGCTATCGCCGCGAAAAAGCACGCAGCAGCCACGGGCGAAGAGGCAGCTGGTATCGCGGGTGTGAACGATGTGTCCGAGAACTACATCCAGAAGATGCGCGAGATTGCGGATGCCAGCCCTGTCAGGGGTATCCAGAAACAGATGCAGGCGCTCGACGCTCTGATCAAGGCAGCAGAGACCGCGACTAACCTGCCCGCTGGCCTGAAAAAAGAGTTTCTGGACGCGGCAAATCTCAAGATGGCTGAGCTTGGCAGGCAGATGGAGAGCACGGCGGTGGCCGCCGAGAGTCTGGCAACACAGCGTGGTCCTATGGAGGCGTTTCTGCTCATGCTGGCCTCGACAGGAGATCCCGCAGCGGCTGCGCTTGGAGCACTGGAAGACGAACTGCTGAAACTTAACGTGGCCCTGAAGAAAGGGTCAATAACGGATAAGCAGTACGTTGAAGCCATCAAGGCTGCGGAAGTTGCGCAGCTGAGTGCCGTATTGGCAGGCAGTAAATACGAGCAGCAGGTGCGCGCCCTGAAGGCTGCTATTGATCCCGCCGCTGCTGCGCAGGAAGAATTCAACATAAAGATGGCCAACGCTGTGATCCTGCTGGGCACGCAACCAGAGGCGTTGGCTCGGTACCAGCAGGTGATGCTGGCGAACCATCAGCGTAATTTGCAGATGATCGCGTTGGAGCAGGACGGGCTCGTGCAGCTAGCTGCAAAGTACGATCCGGTGATCGCCAAGGAGATGGAGCGCACCCGCTCACTCATCGACATGAAGGCGACCATCGACAGCTTAGAAGTCTCAGAGGCGCAGCGTATTGCACTGACCAAGGAGTTCACCGACCTCATCAATAAGCAGTACGACGAAGAGGCTCGACGTGCCAAAGGCAGCCTGAATCTGGCAGATGCGTGGAAAGAAGCGTGGCGTTCCGCCATTGAGCGCATCGACGGCATGTTCGTGGATTTGTGGAAGTCTGCGTTCAAGGGCGGCAACGCCTTCGTGGAGCAGCTGAAGGATGTTGCCAAGAGTGTGATGGCTGAGATAGCTCACGCCACCATAACCAGACCGTTGGTCATGAAGGCCGCCGAGTTTCTTACTGGAGAAAACCGGTCGGGAAGCACCGTGAGTGGCGGCATCATGAGCACGGTCATGGATTCCTTCGCCAAAGTACTGGGGATGCCTACCAGTTCTGACAGGAAGAATCCCTTCAGTACCCGCTCATCTGCTGAGGAAACCATCGCAGGCGGAATGCGGTTAGCCATGTCTGGTGGCGGCGGAGGAGGAGGGGGTGGGGGAGGAGGTCTATTTGGTGACGCCTTTAAGGGGGTCATGGATAGACTCACGGATGGATTATTCGGTGCTTCAGAGGATATGGGCTTGTCCCTCAGACAGGGGGCCGCTGCGATACAGGATGCTGCGGACTCCTTCGCAGATGGGTCTTTCTTTGCCGATGCTTACCTAAACCAGAACGGCGGGCGAGGAGGTGGACTACTCAGTCCCGCCACTCTCGATCTGGTTACCGGAGCACAGGACGCAGCAGCGGGTGGCACAACTGGCGGTGGTGCCAGCGGAGGTGGGATCAACATCGGGCAGATAACCACGGGTTTGAAGTCCATCAGTAAATTCAGCACAGCTTTTGCTGTCTTCAGTGAGAACTTCGGCAGTAGCCTCACTGCGTGGATGAGTGGGGCCGGGAGCTATTCTGCTAGCGGGTTGTGGAGTGCTGGAACTTCTGGAAATCCCGGACTGATGGGATCAGCAGCGGGGCAAGTCGTAGGCAGTGCCGGGTATGGCATGGTGGGTGGGTATGTCGCAGATCAGGCACTAGGGAGTCGTGGGCAGCCCACTCGCAATATGATCATGAGTGCTGTCGGGGGGGTCGTAGGGGCCATCATCGGGGCTTACTTTGGTATGCCCCAAGTGGGCGCAGTTATCGGTGGAGCCATTGGTTCATTGGTTGACAACATGATCGGTGGTGGAGAGGACATTAAGAGGTTCGGGTACAAAGTCAGCATGGCGGGGGACCAGATGGTCCTTGAGTCGTTCAAGAAGGTCCGGAAGTATGGGGCCATGTTTGATACAGACCGGACGACAATAGTAAAAAATATAGCGCCGGACACCGCCCTCTACAAAGCGTTCAGTGATCGAATCATGGGCACCAGAGAGGCCCTGTTGGCAATTGCGGATGCCTTGGGAGTCTCCAAAGCAGCCGTAGAAAATTTCACTGCGGAACTGACCATCTCTTTGAAGAACGTCAAGAAGAGTAAGCAGGATGCTTATATCCAGCAGAAGCTGATGAACCTGTCCGGTGCGCAGGTCATGAACTTCATGAACAATACGCCGGGGTTGTCTGATCGTTACAAGGGCATGATGGGGTACTACCAGAAGAAATACGCACCCTACAAGCAACTGAAGAAAAATGAGTATGGGAGAGCCTACTCAGAGGAGTTCCTGAAGTCGTTTGAAACGATGTCTACGCTGGAGGCGGCCATGACTACAGCGCCCACGAAGGGTGCTGATCTGTACATGAAGGAGGCCAACAAGTCGTTAACGGAGCAATACGCGGATCTTGCGGCTGGGGCACTCAAGGCAGCAGAGAGTTTTGACGGGTCGCTGGAGTCTTTGACAACGTTGACGGAAGCGTATTTGACGCAGAAAGAAGCGGCCATGCAGTTGGTACTCGCCCTGAAG
>Ga0315293_10004285_pt1 | contig 13609 bp, 21 predicted proteins | sample YL17G13_20_MG_FD_203071 | JGI IMG/M metagenome (GOLD analysis project Ga0315293, IMG submission 203071) | Sediment microbial communities from Yellowstone Lake, YNP, Wyoming, USA - YL17G13_20 | ecosystem: Environmental > Aquatic > Freshwater > Lake > Sediment | place: USA: Wyoming | collected... | reverse complement strand
CCTGTACGCACATAGTGGGGCGAGATCGTCCGCACTTACGGCGAAGCCCCCGGTCCCGGCTGTGATACTGATAGCCGCAGCGCTCTTGTCCTTCAAGTCGACAAATGACCCTCCGCTGGCCTGTGCAACCTGGAAGGTGACGGCGCCGGTCTCGATCGTCGGGATGATTAAGCCCACCAGCCCGTAACCTGCCAAATCCACCTCGGCGCTCAGTGTGGTGCTTACAGTTATGTCTAGCAGCACCGTCTTGACCGTTTGTTGTCTATAGAATCGCATTTCTACCTCCTAGTCCGCATATCCCAGCGCCCTCAGGCGGTCCACCACTACCGCCGCTTCCTCTTTCGTGACCCCCAGGACCTCTCGATACTGGTGCTCCCAGGCCTCCGCCGTATCCGGCCTGACGAAGTTCGTCTCCCTCCAGTGCGTGCCCGCCAGCGTGTGCGCCATCTTCAGCGTCCGCTCCGGGTCCTCCCGGGCCAGGTTCCTCCGCTCTTGTGGGTCCTCCTCCAGGTTGAACAGCTCGAACTTCGGCCCCTCCTCAATGTGCGCCGTGGCGATGTACTTCCAGGGCCACTCGATCAGCGCCCGGTGCTGCTGGTATGATTGCGAATACACCCCCTCACCCACGAAGGTCATGCGCTCCCTGAGCCTCTGGCCCTCCATCGCCCAGGTCATGGGCAGCCCATCCATCCCCGCCAGCATCTCCACCAGCGCCTCCCCCTCCGAGAAGCTGGCTCCCTCAGATCTCAGCCTAAAGGCTAGCTCCACCTTGGGAGCCCATTCGGGATCCGGAATCCACTGCGAGACATGGTGCGGTTTGCCATTCCGCTTGGTGCCGATCCTGACTTTCTGGACCTTGTAGCCCCTTGGAGGAAAGCCGCCCACCGAGTAGCCTTGCCGGGCGAGCTCGTGGAGGGTCCGCTTCACGTTGAGCGACAGGTCTTTGAGATACTGTTCATGCTTCCAGTCGTACAGGGCTTCGACAATGGCATCGAGATCCCCCCCGGGCAGATCATCGGTCATAGAGATGATCTGGAAGCCGCGCCGCCTCAGATCGGCTTTGTAGAACTGCGCGTCCAGGAGGTTCCTGGCAAAGCGACTAAAGCTCCACAGTACGATGGCCTCCACGAGCGGGGGGGCCTCGCGGGCGCCGCTCGCCAACGGGCAGCTGTTCACGCGACCTCACCTCCTCCGACAGCTTGATGATGCCATTCTCCACGATGTATCGCCCGCTGTCAAGGCCAGCCCGGACCACGTTGACCACGAGCTGCGCCAGGATGGGCACGGAGGCGTCTTGCGCGGCCTGCAGAGACCGATGCCGGCTGCCGCTGAGCTCTTCGATTTGCGGGCCCTCTGGTCGTTTGGTCCTCATGTTCTTGTGGCACAGATCATGATCGACACCAGCCGCAGCATGCCGGTGAGCACGTCACGAAGCTGCTCATATCTGAACCGCGCAGCACCAGGGCCAGGGATTCTACCGCGCGCTCGGTGGAATCGCTGCGATCCGCACCGGCTCGCAGGTCTCCTTCACCGCCACGACAACCGAACCTCCCGCGAAATCTGCCCTGACCTCTATGGAGCCCTCGCCAAGAGTCTCAATGCGGTCCTGGCGCTCAGCGATCGCTTCGATGATCGCTCCAGTGCGGGGCCCCACTGCGACGCGGGCACCAGTAGCAGTGATCACCGCGGCCACATGATCATCGCCCTCAGTCATTGGGGGTTACCCTTCCCGGCCAGAGCCAGTTTCTCCGCAGCATAGTCCCGCAGCAACAGTTGGCCTCTGTCAGTTGATGCCTTCCAGCGCCTCAGTGCTCTGTCGATCCCCTTGATTGCTCTTTTGTCACCGTTGGCCAGAGCGTCAACGCCTTTCACGATCTCGCGCAGGCGGTCAATGCCCCGATGGAGGATGAAGTGCACGATCCGAAGCCTCCGATCACAGGGCTTGGGGAGCTGCCCGACGGCTGCAGCAAACTCCTCAACGCTCTTGCCCAGCTCTGCGCGCCTGGCCACGAGCTGCTCGAGGGTCTGGCCCAACAGCAATGGATGGCCCGCAAAGTCTAGGACCACCGCTTTGTCTAGAAACGCCTGATCAGCAGCCCGCCGCTGTTCGGGCGACCTGGCCAATTCGCGGAGGCGTTGAAGCACCGTCACCTTCCCAGTCATGGTCCTCCGATGCTCCCGACGGTATGCCCTTCTGCTTTGGCTATCGCACTCAAGACCTGTTCCAGGCTGTTCATGCCGTAGACATTGATCTGGGCCCTCTGCGCGTACCGTCCGCCCTCGCTGGGCCCCATATAGGTCGCCGCATACTGGCCTGCCTCAGCCCGCCCCAGGTAACCCCTGGCCTCGGGAGGGGCCAGGTGCGCCGCCGTCCACTCATCGAGCGCCTTGATCCCTTCCAGGATCTCACTGATCCGACCCGCGATGCCCTGCAACGCATCCGTTGTCGCCTTGATCGCCCCTGGCAAGGTCTCCGCCAGCGCCGGCGCCAGGTCGTCCAGTATTGCATCCGCCAGCGGGATGATCAACTCATCGAGCAGTATCCCGAATGCCGGCAGGAGCGCCTCGCCCAGCTCATCCTCCACATTCTCAAACTTCGTTCTCAGCGCCTCCATCTTGTCCGCCGCCAGGGTGCCCGCCTCATCGCCCATCAGCGCCAGCTTCTCTTGCGAAACGTCCAGCGCCGCCTGCAGGAAGGCCTGCTGATCCGTCATGCCGGCATTTGCATCTTTCAGCTCTTTGGCCCTGGTCGTTACTTCCTCCTCACTGATACCGAACTCCTTCAGCGCCCTGGTGCTGCCCGTCATCAACATGTTGGTGAAACTTTCCACTGAGGGCATTGCCTCCATGCCCACGGCCCTGCCCAACCGCACGGCGGTCCCGGCGATCTCCGCCATCTCGTCTTTGTTGTCGGCCAGTCCCGAGGTCAGCAGCTTGACGCCTACCAGCGCCAGCTCATCGTTGTTCAGCAGGTTCGCCGTTGCCGGCGCCATCTCGTCCAGGATCACGTCGCTCGTGGTCCCGATGCTCTCCGCCAGATTCTCGAAGCTGTGCTCTAGCGCCTCTCCCTCGGCCGCGTCCATAGCCAGCTTACCCAGCACAGCGCCCACCGCTCCGATCGCGCCGACGCCCACCGCCCCCACGCTAAGCAAACCGCTCTGCAACTGGCCGAGGCCACCGCCGATCCCCTTCAGCGACTCGCTCATTTGGTCCTTCCCCTTGATGATGATCTCTACTACTCTCGCCATTCTAGCCTCCCATATCTAAGTGGAATCCGCGCCGGGCTCCTTCATCCCAGAGCATTGACAGGAGCCGCCCGGCAAAGTGCTCGGCTTGGACCTCGTGCCCCCCCATCAGTTTGACCAATGCCGCTCGGATCTCTGCAACCCGCGCCGGGTCCATACCCTCCAGCACGCCCTCCAGTGTCTTGTCCGGATGCTCTTGCCAATGAGTCCCAGCCCCAATAGCCACGTGGTTACAAGGTCCGATGTGGCTCATCTCGTGAGCAACTGTACCCCAGTCCGCCCGAGGCCCGAGCCTGATCAGGTAGGCGCACTTCTCAGGATGCCAGCCACTACCGCCTTTCAAGCCTTCTGGCAGCCCCCCGGCTTCGACGATCACCGGGATCCTTGGCCACTGGAGCAAGGCCCCCAGTATCCCCTTGACCATATCGGCCACGAGATCGCCCTGCTCGAGCGCCTGGCCTAGCGTGAGCGTTACCACTTCCCGCTAGCTTTCCAGACCCGCGTGTTCTCGAAGGATGCGGGCCGTGGCCCGATCCCCATCTTTGCGACTTTCTGGCGAAGCCAATTGCTAATGCCTGATTCGTCGCTCTCCAAAGCCCCGGACCTTTCGAGCCGCGCCAGGCACTTGGCAGCATCGTCGCACAGCTCCAAGCTTTTCAGTTGTGGCGCCAGTTTCGGCCCATGCTCGATGGCGATCAGCTCCGGGCTGTTAAAACCCAGCCCCTCCCTGAGCTCACCCTTTGGGCAATAGCGCCTCAGCTCTCCCCGCGCTCCCTCAAATCTTGTCTTGCCATCCTGGTACTCACAGTGGGCTTCAAGCAATTCCCTCGTTGCCACGCGGATCCTGTCGGCCGCCTGGCCACACTCATCCAGGATCCCCAACGCCTCCGCTGTCTTCTCTGCCCGGCGGGCATCCCTCAGCTCGCCCTCCCTGGCCGTCACGTTGGCCGCCAGCTTCTCGGAGAGGGCAGTCAAGTTCAGAATGAGGATCGCGTTTTCTGATTGCCGGACCTCTATGCTTTTGCGTTGACCTTCACTCGCGTCAACCCACTGTGCAACTAGCACATCGGTCAACTGCTTCTCTTTCTCCAGCCTGGACCGCGTTTGCTCCAGCTCCAGTCGCGCCGACTCTACTGCAGTAGCCGCTTCCTGGACGGCCTGGCTATCCTTTGGTTTCCCCACAGCTCCCTCCCTCACTGTCTATTTGGCTGCAAACGACCCGTCAAGGATCGCCGCCCTGAGCTCCTTGGCATCCTCCTGGCTCATCACCATCCGTGCCTTCATCCTTTGCAGGTCCCGGGTCCAGAGCATGAACTCATCTTCCCCCACCTGGATGATGTCGCCAGGTTGAAACCGCTTACCTGCATGGTCCATGGGAGAGATCGCCACGAAGATCATCCCTATGTCCCCCTCCCCTGTCTGGTTGTGCGTACACTCACCCGCGGCGGATGCGCCTCATCAGGCCTGCCACTGTGGGCGCCGGCTGATCCAAGCTCATGTCGCTCGTGATGGCAGACTTCTTTGCGTGGCCTTGTCCACCATGCCGGATCGTTTGTTGTTTCTGCGAGACCTTGGGCGAGAGCACAAAGCTCCCGTCCAGGATCGAGGCGCTCAGCGCCTCCGCCTCCTCCATGCTCTCTACCTGGCGCGGCCTGAAGGCCTCGATCTCCCTATTCCACTCAGGCAGCTCGGATTCCGAGATCTCGAAGATGTCCCCCGGCTCGAGCTTCTGGCGATCGTGATGCGCAATTGGATACACTGCGACGAAGATCATCATTACCATTCCCCTCTCTTGTGTTGGCACTCCTGGCATCTCACGCTCCGCCGCCTCCGGGACTTCTCGGGCCCCGTCTGAGGTAGCTCCACCGTCGCTGTCGATGCCCGCGCCTACAATCACAGCCCGTCTATTTGCCCGCTCCGCAGTCCTCACCGCGCTTCTCGGGCGCGGTCCTGATTGCTCCATCGGCGGACGTCTCACATGCGGTCATATCTGACGTGGCCCTGACCGCGGCTCCTTCCGGGAGTTCGCAACTCCCGTCTGAGGGCGCTCTCGCGTCGGACTCGTCGGGCATGGGGTCAATCGGCGGCAGCCAGATCACGAACCCGACACCCCACTCCTTTCGCATCTTCTCTGCCATCTCTCGTCCAGCTTCAGAATCAGGATCCCCGTCCACCCCTATAATGAGTGGCCTCGGGAAGCCGCCACCGCCAACCTTCAGCTTGCGGGCGATCCGTCCCAACGTCCCCTCCAAGCCCCGACGACGCTCACCCTGGCCATCAACCTCTGCCATGCGCCACTCCCTCCATTCCGACGCCGCCCGACACGTTGAACAGCGCGCCGGATCCGCCCAAGGCCTGCGCCAATTTCTCGGCGAACTCCGTGCATCTCTCGCTCGGCAGGTAGTCATACAGCAGCGTCACGATGATCGTCTCCAGCAGCTGGACCTCCCTCGCTGTGAGCGCCGTGGCGTTCTCCAGCCTGCCGATGCGCTCCACCATCCTCCCGATCTTGTCCAACCAAGAGACCATGCGCTCCACGTCCTCTCTGCCTGGCGCGCCTCCTTCCGGGATATTGCTCAGGTACTCGGCAAACAGCGCCCGCTCGATCGCGACCTCGCAGGCTAGATCGCGCCAGTTCTCATCGCCCAGAAAGTGCTGATACTTCTCGCGCAGGGCCCCTCGGGCGACCTCGCTGTACCGCCCGGTGATCGGCGGCCGCCCGGATCCTGGCGCGCCTCCGTGTAGATAGCATCGCTTGCCGTTCCACCTGGTGGGCCACTTGCGACAGGGCGTCCCTCGCCGTGTCTTGGCGTTGCATCTGCCCTTGATTGGCTCGCCTTCCATGGCCTTACGATCCACTGCCGGCCTCCATGGGGTTTGCCATCACCGCGCGTTCGGTGAACCCCTCCGTGGCCTGGCCGAGGGCAGCCGTTCCCTGGGCCCACGGTAGGTATTTGGCCCACCGTTCCTCCTGACTGAGCGGCAGCCCCGCACCCTTCCCTCGCATCACCTGCCTCTCGTGTCCATTGGGAACCGGAGCCGCTCCCTCGATTTGCCTGACCAAGAAGCCCGGTCCCAACTCGCGCCCCTCGGATCGTCGGCGCTCTAACCACTGCTCCCATTCCCGCAGATATTGAGGTGAGACGTGAGGCAGGGCCGCAAGACGCGACCGCTTCGGCTCAGTGATTCCGAGGTCCGACAGAGATTGCAGATTCTGATCAAAGAGACTAGCAGCAGCATCATGGCATGATGTAGTAGTCTCTGTCTCTGTGTTCTCTGGGTAGTCTATGTTATGAATCTGCCCTACAGGCCGATTCAGATCTGCCCCCTGGGGCATTTCCGATTTGCCCTCTAGGGCAAGTCGGGCTTCCTGTATCTCATCGCCCACCTTGATCACCAGGTGCCAAGATATGAGGAATGCGTCTTGACGAAGGTGGATATGCGTCTTGGGCGTCCCGTCGAAGCGATGGATTTCAGTTTCCACCAGGCCCTTCTTTCTGAGGATCTTCAGGGCATCCCGGGATTGCTTCGCGGTCAGCCTGATCTCAGACCACCACTCAGAGGCGGCCTTCACCAGCCATAGCCGGCCATCGCTGGTTTGCACGCGCAGCTTCGTCCGCCCCTTGCGATCGGGAAGGTGCCAATAGAGGATTTGGCTGAGGAGGAGGCCGGCACGGAGGTCGCCGGTCATGTCAACATAGGCGGTTTTGAAGTCGATGCTGTCGCGACTGGCCCGTTCCCATGCCAGGAATTCGTTGAAGGTCTCCATTATCTCACTCTGCCCGCTCGCCTCAGCCAGAGGATCACCCATCTCTCACCCTTACCCTCCCGTCGGGCGATCATTGGCAGAATGACCGTTGGCGCCGACAGGTGGCCACAGCCCGCGCTCGCGCGCCGCGTCTTTGATGAGGTTCCTTACGACGACTGCCACGGCCTCCCCTTCCCTCTTCGCAAGCTCTTCCAAAGCTGCTTTGTGGGCAGGTAGAATCCTCACATTGAGTCTCTGCGTTCTCTCCCGCAACATCATGTCTCCCGGAGCGGCAACAAAAAAGGGCGGCTACCGACTCGCAATCAGTATACCGCCCCGTTGGTGGTGGTAAACGCTATTCTACCGGTACTCTACCACACCAATTTTCCACGTGAAGGTCTTCCGGCTATCGAACTCGGTCCGCCCTCTCCCATTCCCATCCCATCGCTCTGTAAGCGTTTCTGACCGTGTCTGCAATGATGTCACTCTCTCCCAGACCGCCCTCGCTCTCGGGTCGGGCCGCTTCCATTGCGACCTTCTCCTGCGACCAAGCCGGGTGCCTGTCTTTCATCTTCTTGAAATAGTCTGCTCTCTCGAGCGTCTTGGGCCTAGGCCCGCGCGGCCGGCCCAGATTCTTCTGCGGCCTCAGCGCCGGGCCTTCCACCTGGCGCGCTTCAGAGATCACCACTTCGCTGAAGTCCTCCAGCACCTCTCGCATGGATCGATAGTCTGCGAGGTACCCGACCTGGGGATGATAGCCATCGATGAAGTCAACACGTAGTCCGCGAGGATCTTTGTAGGCTTCAATGCCAGCGGAGCTGCCTTCACCCCTGAGATACCAACTGCTGCGACTTGGCGGTGTCACGTCGCGGTACCGGTAGTGTTTCTCCATTATCGGCCCGCCCGTGAGATCTCTCATGCTAGACGGGCTGACGGCGACCAACTCAGATTCCATCCGCCTGTACTCGCTAATGAGCAGGCGCTCTCCGGTTCGTGCTATCCAGCCCTCCCTCGCCAAACGTTCCATCAGAGCCCGGAAGTCCTGGATACCGACCCCGGCAAAAGTCTCGCTGCGTACGTATCGATCGTCGGTCACGGCCTTCGTCTCAGTTCAGATATGGCGCGATCTCTAACGTCTCAGAGCTCGCAAAACGAAAGCCCCGCCCGGTGGCTAAGTAGAGAGGCGGAGCTTCCACGCACTTCGTGCAGAAGTGCCCTTTGCGACCATCTCGGCTGCCACCGTGGTCGTGTTCTCTTGTCTGGCCCGAGTCTACCACAAGGCGCAGGGGCCGTCAAACGCTCTACCGAGCGCTCGGTAGCGATCAGAGCTGTCGAGTCTCCTCCGTGCGGCCGACCGCCAGGATTCTGTCGGCCTTCGCGGCGCAGGCCCCGGGCGCCCGATCCTCTTCGCTATCCCCCCAGGCCAGCTCCTCGAGCGGCTGCTTTAAGACGGCTGCTGCATCTGCCATGGCGTTATCCAGGAGCCTCGGATCATCCAGGAGCCCGGCATGCTCCTGTGATTTCGATACCGCTCCGAGCTTGTGCCAAGCCCGATATACCTCTGCAGCCCCGGCGTTGGCCGCGTACGTCTCAATCGCGCGATCGAGGAGGTATGCCATGTCGCCTGGCAACAGCGCGCCGACGGTCTTTGCAAGATCGGCGATCGCGCCGGCGGCCTCCTCATTCAGCACGGCGTAGTCTTGGCGGCTGCAACCGCCGGGCGCGGAGTCAACGGTCAGCTCAGCGAAGAGGGAGAACGGCCCCCCGAATCTGATATGATCGTCCAGGGCTACGCGCGCCCTCACTGCCCGCCGCATTTCGGGGCACAGCGCCTCGAGGCGCTCACCCAGTCTGGTCAGCACACCCTCATAATCTTGCGAGTCGCTCATCTTCTCCTCTGTCATCTCTCCCTCCCAGTGACAGAATAAACCTCAGCATAGCCCGCCCGATCTCCTCATCGGAAAGCCCGGCCGAGATCGTGAGCCTTCCAGCATCGGCTTTGCTGGTGGCCGCCTCTGACGCTCATGCTACCTTCGCTCCTGCTTCCTTCATGCCATGACCCCTTTCAACACCTCTCATGATGCTGCCTCCAGCGCCCCCACCAGGAACTTTGCGGGGTTCTGAGCGGTTATGTCTACTATGTCCGCGTAGACTTGTGTCGTCGTCACACTCGCATGGCCCATGGTGCGACTGATTACGTCAAGCCGCGCCCCGGCCGCCAGGCTGAGCGTGGCGTAGGAGTGTCGCAGCGCATGGCAGGACATCCCCTCGCGCTTCAGGCCCAACTCCTCCAGGTAACCGTCCACCAACCTGTTGATGGAGGTGCGCGACATAGCGTGCCCGGGACCACCGTTGCCGCCACCGTGCGTGGCCACGAACACCGCCGTCTCTCCCTCGGCTGCCAGCCCCGGTCGCACCCTGAGCCAATCCTCGAGCTGCGTTTTGGTGGCCTCCACGAGGGGGATACGCCGCCTCTTCCGCCCCTTGCCCAGTACGCCCATGCTCGCCCGCTCCAGGTCCAGGTCGTGGAGCTGGAGGCCGGCCACTTCCATCCGGCGCAGGCCGTGGATCGCCAGGAGCATGAGGATCGCGCGATCGCGGATCCCCGTCGGCTTGCTCCGATCAGGGGCGTCCAGGAGGCGCTGGATCCCGCCCAGAGGTAGCCACTTGACCCTTTCCGCTCTGTCGCTGAGGTCCCTCGGCGCCTTCAATCCCTCGGCCGGGTTGTCATGGCGAAAGCCCCTGGCCCGGGCCATGGCGTAGAAGCGCCGGACGCTGTTCAGACGTCCGCCGATCGTGGATCTGGCATAGCCCTCATCGATCAGTGCTGCCCTGTACGCCTTCAGCTGGTCGTGGCTGGCCAGGGATGGCTCGATGCCCTGTCGTTCGCACCAACCCACGAAGGCGCCCACCTGGCCCCAGTACGTTCGCAGCGTCTCGGGACTGGCATCACCGTCGGCGATGTCCAGCCGCAGGAACTCGCCAAACGCCTCGAGCAGCTCATTGGTGGGCACCGCGGCCGCCAGGGGTCTCTGCTGGACTACCAGATCTCTCATGTTATCTCCCTTTTCTCTAGATCGTCCATCGCGAACAAGACCCGCATCTCGCTCTCGAATCCCCAGTTCGCAACCCGCCCCCAAATACCATCCTCCTGATCATCAATGCTCAGCTCGACAGGGACAACAAGGTGCGCCATCTCATGCGCAATGACGGCTACAGCTGCGTCCCACTCTGTACGATCCAACAACGGACTTAGCCAGATCAGCTTAGTACGAGGCTCGCGGCGCCTGATGTCTCCGGCAACCAATGCGTGTATGGATCCAAACTCTCGGAAGTCCGGTATGAACCAAAGCAGGCTCTTCGCCATCCCGACGAGGCTTCGGTAGTCCCGGTCGGGAATAGTGCAGAGGACATGGGCCGTGGCGAGACTCCTCTGGTTTTGCCTCGGGTCCAAGACACCATAGGGATTCCCCAGTTGGCGCTCCACGATCCCATCGACTTCCACCTCGGACAAGCTCCGAACGTGACGGGCCTGGAGCTCCCTCCAGAACTCATCGCATTTCATCGACTCGGCTACGCTGTGCTTCAGCACTTTCGCTATCTCCCCCTTCATCAGATCGGCTCCTTTCCCCACGTCAGATGTTAGGACGTCTGAGACGGAAAAGCGCCACTCCGCTGTTGGCAGAATGGCGCTCCTCGAGTACAATCCCCGTAGGCTCGCCGTTGCTTTGCCAGCGGCGGGTCAGGCCCGATCCCGATCTAATCCATCGGTGTCGGGCCGCTTCTCTTGTCATGGTTCCTTCGCCAGGTCTCTCAGGAAAGCCCTGATCGCCTCCGACAGACTCATGCCCTGACGTCGGGCAGCCTTCGTCGCTCGGCGCTTGACGTCGGCGCTCACCCTTATCGTGACCCTGGAGTCGTGTGTCCGTTCTCTCGTGTCTGACATTGGTCTTGCCTATAGTATACACCCGATTTCCCGTTTGTCAAGTGCCAATTTCGAGCTGGCTCCTCTGGGCTAGGCACCTCCTGGGTGTTACTGGCAGTGGCACCCACCAAGAGAGCCCGGCCCCTCTGGGCTAGGCTCTTCTCTCGGAGCGATTCGCTGTGGTGGCTTCTAAGCGGCCTCTTGCGCGAACCCTCACTTAGATCATGCGTTGGGGGAGAAAGGCCCGTCGGCTACGGGTCACGGACGGCCCTGGTAGCGTCTGGGGGCTGCTCGACAGCCATAGGGTCAGCCATCCTGGCGCCCTTGACCCACCTGGCCGGGGCGTGGTTTTTCCACGAGCTCTCCATCGACCAGAGCGAGGTTGCACTTCGGGATCACCAGGTGATCGTTCCTGAGAATGGTCCCTCGGATCGTCACCCCCTTGACATCATACCCTTGACCATGCAGCCTGCGTAATTCCTGAGCGAACTTGCGCGCGGTCGGAATCACATCGTGGGCGCCCTTGCATTGGCTCTCGAGCACTAGAACTTTGCCACCGAGATCGTCTTCGCCCCGACCCATGCTCACCGCACCAACTCGATCTGTGCGCAGACTAGGAGGTCCTTTAGATCGAACCCCCCTGGGGGCATGATATATAGACCCCGTCGGGCGAAGAGCGGGAAGGTGTACCAGACACTCGCCCGCTCTTTGTCTGCCTCGATGCGATCCACGAAACCGGCCAGCAACTTGCGCTTCTCCTGGATGGTGCCCCTGATCAGGCCATCTCTCATCTCGGAAAGGGCGTCCTCCAGCACCTCATCCAAGATCGTTAGCTGACTCTGGGCCCGCTGTGTCTCGAGCGCCTGCAGCTCTCCCGCCAGCCGCTCCTTCTGGCGCTCCCGCTCCATCAGCCGCTCTCTGGCAGCTTCGCCTTGAAGTGGCTGATCTGCGCGTACTCATTCATTGGCGGCCCTCCCGAATATCCGCTGGACCAATCCGCTGACACCTGATGCCACCCCGCTCACACCGCCCGCTGCGGCCTCGAACAAGGCCTGGCCTATCGGCGCGTTGGCTCTGCCACGATGCCCGCCTCCATGCTCAGCACCGCGCCCTCTACCGAGTGTCTAATGACCTTGCGCTGTTTCTCCCCGATGCCCTGGTCAACAGTGATAGCGTCCACGTTCCCCACCTTGGCATCGTGGTAGGTCCACGTCACTTCTTGCTGGCCCACCAGGTTCCCGTCGTAGCGGTTCCGTGTTATGTCCAACTGGTAGGTGCGGTTGTGGTAGGCGTCCTCCTCCACGGTGGTCACAGTATAGGTCTGGCCGTCCAGGATGCGCCTCACAACCTCTTCCGGCTGCTCCTTGATGAGCTTCCTGAGTTCGGTTGGGGTCATTGATTGCAGGTCTATCATGGGTGCCTCACGAGGGCGGTCAGAAAGGCGCTGGTCTTGAGGATGGTAATCATGTGTTCTGCGCCGCTGAAGCTGCTCATTACTGCATGAATCGTATTGCTGGCCCTAGTTGTGCTAGACCAATGGTAACCCGTTGACCACCCTGGAAATGCAATGGCATCTGGTAGATTGTTGGGTGCTTCTTGGTGCATTAACATCACCAATTCCGCGTCATTCGGCGGCACCCAATCCGTATATGTTGACAACGCCCCGCCGTTGGCCCCCGCCGCGTAGTTGTAGATGCTCCTGCAATTCAGGTATATGGTGTCGCCCACCGCGCCCTCGCCTATCAAGACCTCGTTGCCAGGGTTCACGGTGATGTCCAGATTACCAGCATTGGCCACTGCCGAGACCACGTAATAGTTCGGCAAGAGGTTGACCGCGTTGGCGAACCCCGCCGCCATGATGCAATCGCCCGCATGGAATTGCGTCAGTGCGGCCCCGCCGGTGATGCGGAAGATATTGCCGGGCATAATGACCGACACCGTGTTTGCCCCGGCATAGATGGTGAACCGCGTAGCCACGTCGTACCAGTTCAACAGCCCCGTGCTGAGTACGCCCACCCGCAAACCATTGCTCGTGTACCGCGCCCACATCAAGCCCGTCTTGGTGTCCTGCACCACCTCATTGGAGAGGGCGGCCACCTTGTAGAGGCTGACTACCGTGCCCGCCCCCTCGTTGACGATGGTGTTCTGCACCGTGGTGAAGGTGCCAGCCACGCCGCCAGCCAGGACATTGAACACGCCATTATTGGCCGGATTGACCGCGCCCTTGATGCGTATCCTATCCGTGGCCAGGATGGTCACCAGCCCAGCCCCGGCGTCGTTCACGGTGTTCGGAGCCACGAAGCTGATGCCGTTGTTGGCGTAGTGCGCCACCTCGATGTCCGTGTTGCCAGCCGTGGCGATGACGGTATAGGCTTTGTCTACGCCCGCCTCCACGTCGCCGTCATCGCCGATGGAGTAGCAGGCTATTTGGCCTGTCTTCAGTATAGCAGCCACCCATTCCCTCGCTTTAAACCACGCATCTGCCCTCAATCTCGCCATGAATCAGTTCACCGCCTGGCATCACTAGCCCTTGAGAACGAAGGCAAATGTGCGATTGGCCAACTGTGTGCCCGCCGTCTTGACCTTGATATACCTGTACGCACATAGTGGGGCGAGATCGTCCGCACTTACGGCGAAGCCCCCGGTCCCGGCTGTGATACTGATAGCCGCAGCGCTCTTGTCCTTCAAGTC
>Ga0315293_10004282_pt1 | contig 13615 bp, 16 predicted proteins | sample YL17G13_20_MG_FD_203071 | JGI IMG/M metagenome (GOLD analysis project Ga0315293, IMG submission 203071) | Sediment microbial communities from Yellowstone Lake, YNP, Wyoming, USA - YL17G13_20 | ecosystem: Environmental > Aquatic > Freshwater > Lake > Sediment | place: USA: Wyoming | collected... | reverse complement strand
TCAGCCCATACGGAATCTAATATCGTAGTCCATGTAAATATCGGTTCTCCGTCCGTACTCCTACTGGTGACCGATGGACTTCTTATGCTTATGATTCTGTTTAGTTTTCCTGCTCTCATGCGGTTGGCAACCTATAAGGATCTAGTAGTCCGTCAACGAAGTCTCGTTTTAGTTCACTCATGATCGTATCAGTAATCATTGGTTCCCGGTACTCGTACATTTGCCCAACACGCATCTGTATCCACTGCCTGATTGCTGCCGGAACAATCGTTGTAGGAGTAGTGAGACTGCTATATCCAGATCGATATATAATATGAACGGACCCAGGAGCGTCCTCTACATCGTCTGGCCATTCCCCATTATATGGGAGACGGATGATCGCTGGTTCAGATCTATAATCGACTACATAGCAGGTACTCGGAAGAGTTGTGGAATCCCCGGTAGATTTTCTATAGGTGATAACTACATCTGCAATCGATGTGGTAAGCGGCGCCCCCATCGGCAATTCAATGATTTCCGATTCGAACCCGTCGAGAGTGAGTTCCCATTCTGTATTAATTAGGGATCGTTTTGTGATTTGCTCGGCAACCTGTCTTGCTGCGGTAATATAACCTAATAGAAGGGGATCTTCATTGGTGTGAGAAATTCTAAGAAATGTTTTTATCTCCTCAACTGTGACTGGCTCTCTCGTCGAGATCGAGGATATCCTGAAAGTATACATTGTTTCGTCTCCCATTCGCAGGGGCAGAGGTCTTCGTTTCTACGGAACGGACATGAGCCTATCGACCGTCTACCCCTCCTCTCGTATGGTTCTAGGGCCTCCGTCTCTAGCAGATCGCCCCATCCCCTATGTACGCGCACGCGCCTCATGTCACCCGCCAGTCACGTTCTTGTAAATCTTGTCGATCTCGGCAGTCGCAGCCAGGGCTCCGTTGTACTCGAACATCTTCCTCTGAGCCAACTGCATCTCCTGCTCACTCTTCGCCCTGCGCTCGTGCATGGATTTCTGCATAGCTGAAATCTTATTCCTGAACGGTAGTTCGATAGGTTCTTGAGCACCATACAGGAACCGTGTCTTCAGCAAGTCGCAGGTATCAGGGATGAACACCTTGATGCCCTTGCCCACAGCCATCCCGAGGAAGTACTCGCACGAGGGGCGCTGGTGGAAATACTCCGAGTTGTGCGATAAGAAACCCTCGGCAACAAAAGTATTGCTGTCGGTTTCTATTCCAATAACTTCACGTTCCCCGGCTGATTCTACAGATACAACGGCCACATCTTCCTTGGATTGGCAAACTCCAAGACGCTCAACTGCGAAATTGTTTAATAGACGTTGTGGTCTGATCTGCCCTAGAAAACGCATAATCCCAGATCTACCACCAAGAATACTGACGGTTTTTACACAGTCACCATCCTTTACACTAAATCCGAATCCCTGCTCAGCAAGTTGGTTTGTCACAGTTTCAAGCATAGCATTGTCTTTTTGTGAGAACGAACAAGTAAATACATAACTTCCCTCAAAAGATGTTCCATGCCTAGCACTTTGAGCAATACAACCCTCTCCGTCAAAAGCAGCACTTAAATATCCAGACCCCCATGTATTCTTTGATTCCCATGGATCAACTGCTTTTACAATTCTTGTAGGTCTGTCTTTTCTGTGCCACCTAGTAATGAGTTCGTCTGTCGTTTTCCATCTATTGACGTTTTCTCCGTGGGTAAGCCACCCATGTTTATCGGACGCAAGGAATGATGTTCCATCCTCAAGCTGAACAACTGAACATGGTTTCAATACAGGAGAGATCTTCGTAACAATCGTTTTTCTCCATTTCCTGGATCTTCCATCAAATGGGTATTCATCAAATCCTAGCAATTCGTCCCCGATATTCAGATCACCGCATGGAACCCACCTGAGATCCGATGTTAGAACTCGTGAATCTGCTCCAAGGCAGTCAACCGCCATATCTACTCCGTAAATATGAATCTCCTTGAATCCTTCAGCCATAGCCAATGATATTTCCCAAGAAATCGTATTGGTGTAATAATTTCCGAATGCCTGCGCCAGTGCTGCGAACGGGAACATGATTGCATTAGGGACAAGAGGAATAGCCTGTTGCATATATATCGGGAACGGAAGTTTCCCAAGAGCTTCAAGATATTTGTCAACCGGCATTCCTCTGAAATCCTGCTTCCCTCGCCTGAACCATTTGCCGCCTTCCTGACTGAACTGGTGAATATCGAACCACCTCGTGAACGGTTTCTGGAACGTCAGGAACAGATTGTTAACTCCCCAGAACTCGAATTCTTCCGTCAGATGCCAAGGAGCCTCGCTCTTTGAATCCGCACAACCGATGATAGCAACCTTCTCTTTCTTTGGAACCTGCGTGATCTGAGAAACCGCATTTACAAATTCCATCTGATATCTCCTCGTCATAGAAAGTGGATATGGGGGAGGCCCACTATGGACACTCCCCCTCTAGCCCATTAGGAACTCAGTTTGCCGACAAATCCGCTAGGCATATACCTACCTTGTGAACGAATAACAGTGATATTAACTCCACCAGCCTGAGCGCAAGAGGACATCTTGACACCGATGAACCTCTTGTTGAGAGTACTCGTAAGCTGATCGGATCGAATGTCAAATCCACAGGCAATCTCCCCAGGCATGGCAAGAATTGTCTCCGTGGATGCCGTATTGCTGAAGAACCAGCATCCCTTGTTTGCATTCGCGATCTGGATCGACATGGAGTTTGTGCTTGGGGTAGAGAAGGTGAACATATTCGGACCACCGATACAGACCTGTGTTGACGCAAGAATCGCTCTGATATTGTCAAGGCACAGTGTCTCTCCGGTATTGGCACTTGAATCGATCGCGCTACCAGATCCGAAATATGCAGCCGTTGCTTTGATATTGGTGTTTGTGGCACCAACTGCGATCATGGTCGCCAGACTTGAGAATGTGAAAGTTACAATGTCCGTCCCAAGCCCGATATGGAATGTCTCTCCAGTAGTTGTTCCAGTACCCATTTTCAAGAAGACGGTCTTGCAACCGATGTTAGCCGCAATTGCCGTATTCCCCAAAGACCCGATCACGATTCCGGTCTTAGCTCCGCACGCGGAAGTCATTGCCGCAGTTACAGCAGAGGTTTCCATGAGATCTACCCATACGGTTGATAGAGTGGCAATAGAGGCAGGTCTGAGACCGATACTCACACCAATGAACGCCCTATCAAATCCACTCATATCATATGGAGCAGAAGTCGTACCTCCAGTTGTACTTGCCACCATGGTTTCGAAATCAATTTTCAAGGTTTCGCTTAGTTTCCCGTTGTTAATCATTTCCTATTCCTCCTTTATCAAATTATTAGTTAAGCACAACGAATGGGCTCACGGTGTTAGCTACGGACCCTTCCAGGCCCAGAGGAGCGTTCAGCCAGCTCTGCCCGTCCACGTTCCAGAAGATCTTGATGACCGTCTTATTGGTCGTGAAGTAGACATGAGGACTCGCAGCCACAAATGGGCCGGACCCGTCCTTGATGAGATAGTAGCTAAGGTCTACCAGGATGAGGTCACCTCTAGTCCCAAGCGCTACGGACCTCTCCGCGAAATACAGAGGAATTCCGTAAAGTGTACCCGGAGGCGATCCTGCAATACCCGTAAGGACAGGCAACCAGATCAAATGGTTTCCGGCATCTACCATCCCGATCAGCTGCGGGAGAATAGTCTGACTCGCAATCCATGCGAAGTTCCCGCCAAATTTAATGCGTGAGTACATGTTGTTGATGTCTGCAATCACGACTGCGCCCGCGCCCGCGCGAAATACATCAATCCTTGCCGGAGAGTTAATAACTCCCTGTGGCTGCCCAATGCCTGACCCGCTATAGAAAGCCGTGTCCTCTGCGCCCCTCATCGCCAGACGAAGCATCTGCGTTATAAGAGCGTCGGCAGAGGTCCAGTTCCTGATCAACTTATCGGATAGGATCGTATGCGCTGCAACCTCGTGAGGAGTAAGGCATACCTCGCGCAGGCGCAGGTCCGTCTCCGGCTTCGTAGCTCCTTCTGCGATCCACTGAACCACCATGCCACCATAGATGTTTCTCGCCGGACCCTGATCCAAACAAGGCATTGTTACCGAAGCATCGGGAGGAGTTCCTGCCGGAATCACCGTACACCTGGGCCGGAAGATCTCAGCCTGAGCATCAACCATTCTCAGTGTAGGCAGGAACTGGTTAGGAACCGCAAACCCACCCTCTACACCGACACCCATGGACTGCTCACGTTTCTCTGCATTTACCTCTACATAATTCAGTCTGGAATCGTTTTCGTTGAACCGGACCGAATACACGAACTCCCCAAGACTTTGAAATTCCTTGGGAGCTTCTGCCCTGATCGAAGTCCTGATTGTAGCCTTCGGAGCATCAAGGACGATATTGTCCTGAATCAACTTCCTGGTTCTTTCCTCCTCCTTCTTGGAACCGTCAACCGCCTTGTCGAGTTCTGTATACTGTTTTTCCTCATCCGCGGTAAGATCCCTCTTTTCCGTGTCAGCTGCATCCAGCATCACCTTCATCTTATCCGTCGCGTCACTTCTCTCTTTGATAAGATTGGACAGTCTTTCCTGAAGAGTCATTGTTCTTCCTCCTTGTTACGTTTTCCGCAGAAGAGCTAATCTCATCCTGCGTTGTTTCATTGCCCTCTGAATTTCATCCCTACCAATGCGTGACCGTAAAAAAACGTCCGTTGCCTCGTAAAATGGATATGTCACCGGAGACACATCGAATAGCCGCACCTTCTTGAGCACTCTGATATCGTCCTCACCCTCTGTTTCCCATCCTGCGTCAACCGTCTGGAACGCAAATGAAGCCTGCGTAATATCCCCCCTCTGAATACTCACCATGAGATCCCGGCCCACACTCGTATCGGGAGGGTCAATCTCCATCCACAACCCCTTGTCATCTTCATTCAGACGAAGAGTCCCCGATGAGGTACGTCCAAGGATATAGTCCGGGTTATGATTGAAGAGAGCCCGGATGTCGTCTACCTTGATAGAATCCATAAACGCACCCGGTTCGATCCGTTCCCGGAACCAGGAGGGACCATCCACGACGTTAAACACCGCAGCATGACCTATGATCCTCCTCGGTTTTCCGTCATCCCTAGTCTGGACCTCGAAGTCGAAGACGTTATACGTCCTCCTGTCCAGGTGGATGATCTGTTTGTCAGATCGTTCATTCTTCATCTGATTCGGGCTCTGACTCTGGTTTGGGTTCGGCATCGGGGCTCCCTCCTTTACCGGTCATATCTATAGCCGGATTTTCATAAACGTCACCTCCCGGAATCGGGTTCATTTCCTCTAATGCCCGAATCTCATTTGCGCTCATCCATTTATTCTGCCGCGCAACTGCATAGGCCGCGTACCTGGAAACGATATCACCTCTAAGAAGTGCATCCAGCTTAAACCTTGCAAAATACGATTTGCGTTCTTGGTCTGTAAGAAGGAATTTATTGATGCTCTGCTCAATCCGAACCAGCCACGGGCGCAAGGTATGAACAACGAAGGACATCATGAACTGCTCTGCGCTGGCATAGGTGCTGGATTTATCCGGGTGTCCGATAAGAATGGCCGGCACCCGGAAGATCCTTGCAATTTCCTCAACCTGGAATGCCCTAGTCTCTAGGTACTGGCTATCCTCGTTTGTCAGGGATAACTGCGTCCAGTCTAGACCCTGCTCGAAGACCACAACCTTGAACTTATTATCCCCGGACATCGCCTTCTGAAGGCTTTCCTGCAATCGGAGTTTCGCATCTGCCTTCAGAATACCGGGCAGTTTAGCGATACCTGACGCTCTAGCTCCGTTTGCAAAGTAGGTAGCCCCATGGTCCTCGGCTACGGAAGCCAGGTAAATCGCTCTACGTGCCATCTCAACAGGAGAAATACCTACAAACCCGTCTGAGGATAAACCCTTTAGATGCCAGATATCCTCTGCGTCGTATAGTGTCCGCTTACCAATATCGTCTGTATATTCATAGGCAAGAATCTGCTTTGAGGCATCCATCATTTTGGGAGTGATGCGGTCTGGGTGAAATGGAACGATGCGCAGGATCTGATTACGACCATCCCTCTCCAGGAACGAATAAGCATTCCCGCGTAGGCAGAGATGCCCCACGGCCATTTCAAAGAATTCAAGAGCTGTCTGGAAATTATTCGGGGTATCGTGGAGCATCGAGTATAGGTAATGATCCCTGGCTGGTTCCTTGCTATCTCCTTCCCCCCTCTTGTAAAGAATCAGGGGTAGGGATGCAATAGTCTCAGACAGTACACGCACGCACGCAAAGACGGCTGTCTGCCTCATGGCCCCGTCCCCGGTTACGTCCGCACCCGCGCGCGCGAGCGAATCCGTAAGCCGAACGATCCAATGCTCTGCACCTATGGAATCAGAGGCAGATATACGCTCTTCGATCTTCTCGGTAGGAACTGATGGTTTATCCGAGGATTTAAGACGCGACCAGAATGACATGATGCCATTCTGCGCATAATAGGCAGGAAAGTTCTACTACGGAAACTAAAGATGATACAGATACAAAACTACTTTGAGGAGCAATCGGCAGAAATAAAGATAATCTCGGCCCGTGGAATCCTGATCGTACCTCTGAACCGAACTGAATCCATCTCTCCCATTTCAACCCATTTATAGACAGTACCTACATGGACTCGGCAGAACGTAGCAACTTCTCTCGGTGTGAGTAAGGTTCTCTTCGGAAGGTCAGTCGATCCTTGTAAAGATGATATTTTCAACCTTTATGCCCTCCTGAGTCCGGCGTATCCGGGAGTGATTGGCCATATAATTCAATCGGCTTCCTCTGCTGTATCTCCCATTCTCGAAGGATCTTAGAACAAATGCCCTGTTTCTATCGTCAACCTCTAAGAGGCATGACTTGAATAACCCTTCTCGTAACGATACGCACATACCCAGGATAACCAAATCCTCCTCCCCATCAACGTCAATCTTGATATGATCGAATGGACCGAAGTCTTTTGTTAAACCATCTACGCTGTTTATTGCGATAGGGAATTGACTTGTTCCCTTCTTGATTAACCCCCCATCTGAAGATCCGGCCCCGGCATTTTCATATCTGAAAGTGCCTGTCTCCGAATTCATCCCGATTGCAGACCACAGTGTATTGACCGGACAATGCTTATTGTTCCGCTTGTTTATACACAAGGAAGCATAGTTTCCCGGATGCGGTTCCACAGCTAGAACCTTGCAACCCTTACTTGCTGCGTATAGAGAATAGAGACCGATATTCGCCCCTACGTCGAGAAGCGTTTCACCGGGAAGGAAGGAGTCGATCCAAGCAAGAGTCTCTGGTTCCTTCCATCGTGCGCTCTCTGCCCTCCAGCGTTCCAATTCGGTTTCACACTTTATTTTGATATCAGCATCATAATTTACTTTGATAAATTCCATATATTACCCCATTGCTAGTGATGGTTGAAATGGAGCGGACAATTTATCTCTTTTCCGAATATTTTCCTTTGCCCACATTGGCTGTAAATTACTCAAGCACCAACATTTTGAAAAATCTATATCTTCTGGTTTATCAAAGTTAAAAACTGATCTTGGTACTTTATGATCGATATGCCATGCATTTCCATAATTATCCCACGTCATTCCAGACTTGAAATATTTTTCCAAATGATTCCTAAGATCAGTAAGTGTATAGTTCACCAATGATTCCCATCTTCTCCTACCCTTTCTGGTTCCAATGGATCTACGAATGAGGACGGCCATGCTTTGATTTAATTTATTTTTGGGGTCCGTATATCTCATCCTAGCAGAATGATTTCTATCGATACGGTATTCTTTCCCATATATAACTTTTTGTGCAAGAATCTGTTCTCTGTTCACCTTATAATATTTCTTGACACAATCAATAATATCTAATCTTTTCTTCTTGTAATATTCTTTTCTCCTAATTTCTTTATCAATACGCTTCCTATCATATGAGGCATAATAATTCTCCCTATACCATATGATCCTGCATTTAGCACAACAGAATTTCTGAAAACTTCGGGAGGGATCAAATTCTAATCTACATTGTTGGCAATCTTTCATTCTTTCACCTCCTCGATTCCGGTCAATCCATACCGCCTTTCAGTGTCGCAAGTTCCACAACGCCATAGATGCTCGCGGACTCTTCCACCGATGCTATTTTTCACTCGGTCCTTCACTATGTTCTGCATGACCTTTAGATGCCCACCCTGTTCATCTACAAACTTGGGAACACCCATATATCCTTGATTGTACCGAGAGAATAGATGCTTCGTATGCCATCCGCATTTATCGCAGAGCAGATGTCTCATCGTCCGTTGCGGTTCCATGTCAATCTCCCATTGGTTCAGTTTTAGCAATTCCTTTACAAATCAACGTCTCTGCCAGTATCCAGTCCTCCTCTATATTCAAATCAAATCCCTCATTCAATTCAGTGTAAAATGGAAGTACGGTTTCACCGGTATAATCACCGAATGTTCGCACAATCTCTGCCTTTGCAATATGGATGCACCCATTCTGTATCAGCATCAACGGTAGTTCCTGAGTCGGCATATCATGAACCGGAGTCCCTTCAATCCGTTTATCAGACATTGGCAGCATCCAACGCTTAGCTCCGATCTTCCACATCTTGTACGGGTGTTGCCTAACGTGACTGACCGCACGCATGGAATCCGATGGTTGACCCATAGCCCACTCCCTCCATGCACGTTTGATGGTTTGTGCGGTTCTGAACGGGTTAGTTGGCCTTAGAATGATGAATGTATCGTCACTCTTCATTCTCAGACTGGAGATGAGATGCTTTACAAACTGGATGTCTGGACTGTCGGACCTGGCAAATTCTTCCAGTCTGAAGATTATCTCAGCCCCGTACATATTCGCAACATCCGCAATCTCTCCCGATTCTGTACTGACATAGATCCCATTGAAGATCCCGGAGTGCTTTGCGCCAGCGATGGCGTATGCGATCAGAGGATGCCCGGCCAGCATTCGAATGTTCTTTCCTGGAATGCGCTCGCTACCGCCACGGGCAGGAATGAAGGCGACCGTGCTCATTAGTAAGCTCCTAATTTAAGTTACATATCCTCCATCAATAACCCATGATGCACCTGCAAGATCTTCACAACAACAAGCATATAATAATGTCTGTTGAAGACTCCGCTTACTTATAAGCCGACACATTGGTATTTTAGGAGAAATCTTGTCTCTGAATTCTTGTGACAACTTCGGTGTCTCTACTGGTCCAAAACTCGGACATACGGCCCTTATACCAAATCGTCCATATTGCCGTGTCAGGCAAGCTGCAAAGTGACGGAGAGCAGCTTTACTTAGATTATATGCTACAGGTTTTTCAAACTCTCCACTATAATTTGTCCAATCAGCCGCCCTCCATCCCATGATAGATCCGATGAAGACGATAACACCGCCGCCGTTCTTGATCATTCCCGGAATCTTGGATTCAACGATCCTAGCATGAGCCGTCAAGTTGACCTTTATGATATCCTCGAAGTCCGTAAAGAACCTTGCATCTGTCTTGCTTGGAGGAATGTCTATGGCTGCGTTACAGACGATAATGTCCGGCTGGTATGGAGCATGTGAGGATTCAAATTCGGATAGCGTCTTCATATCTATGATCGAGAAATCAACTTGAGGCAGTCCCCATGTCCAGACTTTAGCACCTGCGTTCTCCAGCGTCTCCTTCCAGATCGGCCCGAGGTTCCCTTCTGCTCCGATGAGCAAAGCAACCTTACCATGCAAATCAAACATAGTTATTCCTCCTTCATAATCACGGCCTTTCCACATATCGGGCAGAAGTTCCAATTAAAAGAATTTATGGTTTGTAGACCTCCAACCGAGCAGCAAAATGGGCAACCCTTATCATTCTTCCCATGGCACTTCGCCTCTGGGTCTGACTCCATCGTCCCGCTTAACCTAGTTTGCGGCTCTGAATTATCTGTAGGACATCTATAGGGTGCTTCCATCCGCACTATGAAACCTCCGTGGCACTCCTCCAGGTGCTGACGGTCGTACTCCAGAAACGCATCAATTAAATCTTGATGAAAATCTTCATGACAGCCTCTACTTTGTATCTCCAGATATATCTTCTTCCAGTCCATGTCACTTCTCCTCCAGAAGATCTTTGGTTATCGGGACCGACGTTGAGCAGTCGCTCTTGAGGATCTTCCCTGCCAGTTCGTAAAGTCTATTCCCACGGATACCTTCTCTTGTGGCCGGAGACTTCAAAACAATGTCAGACAGTTCAATCACGGCCCCCTCCTTCAGCATCTTGTTCGGGTATCCAATCTTCTCCATCTTTTCTAGGGGCTTCTCCTCGTCTGGTATCCGCAGCTTCTCCCCGTGACCGTATGCGGGTTTCATCCTTCGAAGGTTTCGGACAAGGTTCTTCATCCCCTGCGGCTGAAGGGACAGCGCATGATCTGATCCCTTGGCCGTATGGTCCAGAGTGAAATGCTTTTCGATTATCCGCGCCCCATACATATAGGCCATCTCTGCGAGGAGGATTCCGTTGTAATGGCACGAATATCCGATTATGCAAGTCTGAAGCCTGTCCATCATTGTCTTGATAGCTGATATGTTTGCGATGTCCGCTCTTGTTGGATAACTGGCTACGCAGTGAAGGAACGCAACCTGAGCCTCATGGAGGAGTGCAATGGTATCAGCATCAACAACCTGATCCATATAAGCCCCTCCGGTAGAAATAATAATAGGCTTTCCCTTCTTACAGATATGGATAAGTAACGGTATATTTGTCAAATCCCCAGAGGCTATCTTGTAACAAGGAACATCCAGATCATCGAGGAAATCCACGGCCTCTTCGTCGAAGGCTGTCGCAAATAGGGTTATCCCTATTTCCTTGCAATAGGCCATGAGTTCCATGTATTCGACTGTTCCGAACTCAAGGGCTTCCCGGTGTTCCCCGTAGGTGCGCCCGAAGGCATGCTCAGAGTTGTAGGGAGTCGATAGGAACGTCTTCGTGTAACACCTGGATAAAGTCCTCTTCTGGAGTTTAACCGCGTCACAGCCGCATTCCTTGGCTACCCGGCACATCTCGATGGCCGTATCGAGCTTCCCACCGTGGTTGTGTCCGATCTCGGCAACTACCCAGGCATCCCCGTCCTGTGTGATCTGATGGCCGTCAATCATTATTGAGCGCATAACCCATCTCCCTTCGTCTTCTTTTTGCCTCCCATGATCTCCCTTCAACTTCTATCAATTTTCCCTCTCTGCAACATCCTTTACATATTTCTGTTTCTGTTTCAGCTTTATTCTTTATCTCTACGAACCATAAAAGATTACAACGTATACAGAAATAGTGCTCTACCAATTTATAGATATATACAGTCATCCTCATCAACCTATGTGTGCTCCGTCATAAACATCTCTTGTAATCCCGCACCTAACACATTCTTCCTTAGAACATCCATCGAAAACAATCTCCCACCATTTGCGCTTTCTATTGATTTTACTCCACAAATGGCCACCACCATGCAAGCATGGAGCTTTAGAACAAAGATATTCATGTATTGGTTCTCCGTTCTCTTCGTGATATCCGGTTGCTATTACATATGTTTTCTTACTGCCACAGACTCTACAATATACCATAACTCAATCCTCCAATTCATTCCAGAGTCAGGATTCCCCTTGATTCATAGATACTCACCATAGTTCCGATATTCGCAACGGCCTGGCTCCAGCCGATAAGCATTGCCACAAATAAGTCTATTCTGTCCGTGCTCTTGTCCTTCACGGGCCGGATATTTTCGTTTGCATCTGGCACCATTACGAGATTATCAGTGCACCAGCGCAGCACAGGATGTCCACCGTGCCGGATCCGGCCACCGAGCACAGCCTTCAGGATATCCTTCGATGGTTCGGATAACGACTTCGCTCCCTGCCGGACCTCTACCATCTGTATTCCGTGGTTGTTAAGCAGTTCGGTAGACAGCTGGGTAGCGTTCCACGGGTCAAAGCCAACCTCCCTCAAATCGTATTCGTCCGCAGCCTGGATGATGTCTCGCTTGATGTACTCGTAGTCGATGACATTCCCAGGCGTTGCGGTAATCCATCCGTCCTGAACCCACCGAGCGTAGTCTATCCTGTCTTGCCGGCTCCTTTGACGGATCGTGTCTTCCGGGCAGTAGGCTTTGACGATGACTTCCCAGTCCTCTTCTGCGCTGGTAGGCGGGAAGACAAGAATGAAGGCTGAAAGATCGGTAGTGCTCGAAAGGTCAAGACCCCCGAAAACGGGCCTGTTTTTAAGGAGATCGACTCCAGAGATAGGATTCGAACAGGAATCCCATTTATCCATTGGCATCCACCTTCGGATAACTTTAGCAGGTATATTGAGCCGGAACCGCTTGAAGTCTTCGAACTCGATGAGGTCTTGCTTGGCTTGCTCATAATCCCTCCTTATTCTGTCTAGGGTGAATATGTGACCTAGACTCGGGTTAACTCGCTTCCATAGTTCCTCATCGTGTGGGTCGTCGTGCTCCGGGTCCGCAATGTAGAGGATCGGCAAGAAGCTAGGATCTTCCACAATCCCGTCTTTTATCTGCCTGGCCTTCTCCCGGACTCTCCACCATATAGATTCGCGGTCGTAGATCCCGGCTGTAGTACAAACAAAGATGAGTTGCTGCTTTCGTGCATAATCGGTACCCGCCGTGAGAACACGCCAGAGTTCATCATTCGGCTGTGCATGTAATTCATCAAAAATTACACAAGACGGATTCAATCCGTGTTGCTTGCGGATTTCTGAAGAGAGTACTTGATAGAATCCATTGTTTTGCCGATTGATAATCCGCTTCCGAGAATCGCGAACTGAAAGCCGTTTACTCAACACTTCGCTATTCCGTACCATCTGCGCCGCTACGTTGTAAACCAAGCTGGCCTGATCTCTGTCCGCCGCTGCACCGTATATTTCTGGAGATTGTTCACCATCACTACACAGCATATATAATGCGATAGCTGCTGCGAATTCTGATTTTCCGGACTTTTTTGGAATTTCCACATAGCAGGTGCGGTACTGCCGGATGCCGTTTTCATCGACGGAACCGAACAGGGGCCGCAGAATCTCTTCTTCCCACGGAAGTATCGTAAACTTCTTCCCGGCCCATTCGCCTTTAGTGTGGGTCAAGTTGTTAATGAACCCCATGACGTTCTTGACTTTAGCTTCGTCCATTAGTCCATGAACTCCTCTATGCCTTCCTTCTTCTTAGCCTTGCTTATGAGACTGCCCAACTGAGCCAGCCCCGTTGACGATAACCCGAGCTTGTCGCTGCACTTACGGATCTGATCTGATAATCTATCGAGGCTAAACAGGAGCGGATTCATAATCATACGCTTCTTCTGCTCAACGATCATCCCGGTCGCATTGATCTGGTCGAGACAGGCACGCCACGCAGCAGAGTACGTCGCGATCATCTCCAGGTGCTTTTCGTTTGCGCAATTCAGCAATCCATAATTATGCAAAGCATCAGCAAATATCTTCCATTCTCGGCGTTGCTCGCGGGATAGGTGTTTTGGGCATCTCGGGACAAGATCCCTATCCG
>Ga0315293_10004279_pt1 | contig 13623 bp, 18 predicted proteins | sample YL17G13_20_MG_FD_203071 | JGI IMG/M metagenome (GOLD analysis project Ga0315293, IMG submission 203071) | Sediment microbial communities from Yellowstone Lake, YNP, Wyoming, USA - YL17G13_20 | ecosystem: Environmental > Aquatic > Freshwater > Lake > Sediment | place: USA: Wyoming | collected... | reverse complement strand
CGGCAGGGCGTGCGGCTTGGTGTCCGCATCAGATCGCAGCAGCCACCAGCCCCAACCCGATAAGGAAGAGAAGGAGCGCGCCTACGATCAGGCCGAGCCCAAGCCGGCGCATCGCATTGCCGAACGCGTTTGATTGGCCCGAGGCAATCGCGCCTTGCGCCACATAGGCATTGACGAAGGTCACGCCGCCGAGAAACAAGCCGATGCCGAACACCGCGAAGGCCCATTTCAGCAGCGAGATGTCGACGCGCAGGCCGCGCTGGGAAGCCGACCCTAAAATATTTGCCAAGAGCAGCAGCAGGGCGACCGCGGCGCCGCCATTGAGGAGAAGTGCCGACTGGATCGCCGACCGCGCCAGTCCGACGCGCAGCTCGATGAACAGCAGCTGCAATTGACTGGCTTGCCCGGACCTTTGCATGCGCCGCCTCTCAACCGCGCCGTCGCGGGAAATCGCCTGTTCTGAGCGGGCGCGTCATCGACTTGTCCGGCGGCGGAGAAACGGGCGCCCGCCCAAGGGGGCGGACACTCGCGATTCCTAGGCGCGTTTAGCCCTCGCAATCTTTCATGCCGGCCATGGCCTTGTGGGCCTCGTCTTCAGTCGCATAGGGGCCGCCCATGCTCTTCATGGGTGCCGCTGGCTGGCTGTGCATCATCGTGCACTTATGGCTCGCCGGGTCGAAGGCGACATAGAATTGCTCGGCGAGAGCCGGACCTGCGAAGGCGGTGACGAGAACGGCGGCTATCAGATATTTGCGCATGCGGGTAGTCTCCTAAGGGTGGTGGCCAGGTCCAAGTGCTGCCATCCGCGAGTTCGTCTTCCGCCGGGTTCTCGCTGCAAGAAAGATCGCAGCTGCCCAGCAAGGTTTCACTCCGGCGGCAAGCTCCTATCTCCGAAGCAGGGGAACGCTTCTTTGAGACCAGGAATTCCGGTCCGGCTAGCCAATCACCCGGCCCGGAATGGAGGAACGGTAGAAGCACGAGGCACCGCTTCCCAATACTTTCTAGCTATCGTCGCGTTGTTGTAAGCACACGGCATGCCTTGCTCTCGTGCGACAGTAGAAAAAACATCCACAAAAAAACGGGCACCCGCATGGCGTGCGAGTGCCCGAAGCTTGGGAGGAGTGAGGTGGCCCGACTGAGGCCACGGGTCGGCTACCTGCAGGACTCGCAGGTCGGGGCGAAAGGATTGTCGAAATTCTGAGCCATGGCGGGCGCCGCGAAGGCGACGACCAGGGCGACGGCGATCAGGATCTTCTTCATGGGGGTCTCCGTGTTTAGAGGGCTTGAGCGTTACGGGTTAACGGCCGAGCGTCGAGGCGTACTGGTTGGCGAAATTCTCGGCCATGGCGGGCGCGGCGAAGGCGACGACCAAAGCGACTGCGAGCAGGATCTTCTTCATCGGGGTCTCTCCTAATCTGGCTGGCCTTGGGACAGAGAAGTTCCGACCGGCTGGCCATTGGCTCGATCGGAATGAGCGTTAGGTAATGGCGCCCACCCCTGTTTGCCCAATACCTGTTCGCTATCGAGTTGGTGCATGAAACGCGCGGAATAGCGTTCGGCTATCGAGTTCAAAGCCAACCGGCATTTCCGTTAGACGCCGCTTGGGCCGATTCTCCTTGGCATCGTCGCGGCCGTTCCTTCCCGGCCGAAGCCATAGCCACAAGGAGTCAATGGAGATGTTTCACTTCACACGCGAAAGCGGAATTGGTCGCGGCCTTCTTCTTGCCGCTGTCGTCGCAGGCGCAAGCACCATCGGGCTGTCTGCATTTGCCGGCGAGTGCCCTGCCGATCAGAAGAAAGAGAATGCGCGCGAGGCGGTCGACTTGAAGCCGGTCGGCGTCACCGACACGGTCATCGCCTCGATCGACGTCGCCAAGGCGCCGTTCAACATCAACGACCGTCTGTTCCGCATGCGCAAGCTCACAGTCGAGCCGGGCGGCATCGTGCCTTGGCACAGCCACGCCGATCGTCCCGCCATCATCTACATCACCGAAGGCGAGATCATCGAATATGCGAGCAATTGCGCCGTGCCGCTCGTGCACAAAACGGGCGACGTCGTGGCCGAGACCCCCGAAGTCTCGCATTGGTGGAAAAATCTCGGCGACAAGACCGCCGTGTTGCTCTCCGCCGATCTGTTGAAGGACAAGGGCGACCACAACATGTGAGCGCGCGCCTCGCCTTTGGACGTGACGCTCCGCCTGTCCCTCCCCCGGCGGGGCGTCACCTCCAGCTTGCAACGCCTCTGCGCAGGAGCTCGCGCCATGTCGGACGTCAGTCACGCGATCGCAGCCTCGCCAAGCCAGAGCCAGGCCCATTCCGCCGGGGCGTTCTTCCGCTCAATGGTCATCGCGCTCACGGCGTTTTTGAGCCTGGTCGATCTGTTCGCTACCCAAGCCATCCTGCCCTCGCTCACCAAGCATTACGGCGTGACGCCGGGCGCCATGGGGCTTGCCTCCAATGCGAGCACCTTCGGCATGCTGATCTCCGGTCTTGCCGTCGGTTATTTCTCGAGCAGCATCGACCGGCGGATCGGCATCCTGGTCAGCCTCGTGCTGTTGGCCATTCCGACCACGCTGCTGGCTTATGCGCCGAACCTCACCGTCTTTGCCACGCTCCGTGTGATGCAGGGCCTCTGCATGGCTTCGGCCTTCACCCTCACGCTGGCCTATCTCGGCGAGAATTACAGCGCTGCGGATTCAGCTTCCGTCTTCGCCGCCTACATCACCGGCAATGTTGCGAGCAACCTGATCGGGCGTCTGATCTCTGCGGCGATCGCCGACCATTTCGGCCTCGCTGCCAATTTCTATTTCTTCGCCATTCTCAACCTGCTGGGAGCGGTGCTCGTCTATTGCACCGTGCGGAAGACGCCGCCGATGCAGCAGCATGAAGCCGGCATGAGCTCCCGCTTCGCCGCCTGGATCATGCATATGAAGAACCCGTCCTTGCGCGCGAGCTTCGCCATCGGCTTCTGCATCCTGTTCGCCTTCATCGGGACCTTCACCTACGTAAACTTCGTCCTGGTGCAGCCTCCCTTCGGCGTGGGGGCGATGACGCTCGGCTTCGTCTATTTTGTGTTCCTGCCCTCCATCCTCACGACACCGCTCGCCGGCCGGGCGGTGAAGCGCTTCGGCACGCGGGCGACCTTCTGGATGGCCTTGGGCGTTGCCGCCCTCGGCTTGCCCTTGATGCTGCTGTCAAGCTTGCCTGCCTTCATGATCGGCATGGTGCTGGTGGGCGTCGGCACCTTCTTCGCGCAGGCCACGGCCACCGGTTTCGTCAGCCGTGCGGCGGCGTCCGACCGCGGCTCCGCGAGCGGGCTCTATCTCGCCTTCTACTTTTTCGGCGGCCTTGCTGGCGCGGCTGTCCTCGGCCAGGTGTTCGACCATTTCGGCTGGGCCGCCTGCGTCGCCGGCATCGGCGTGTCGCTCGCCGTCGCCGCGCTGCTCGCCCTCTTCCTGGAGACGCCCCTGGAGCCGGAGGCGATGAAGCATGGCGGCCATCGCCCGTGAGCCGCGGCGAAGCTTGCAGCGAGCCGCGTTGCTTCACGCATAAAAAAACCGGCAGGCTAGGCCTGCCGGTTCAAAACCAGACGCTAAAGCGAAAGGGTTAGTCGAGCTGCACGTTCGCAGCCTGCTTGCCGCGACCGCGCTGGTCGTCCTCGATCTCGAAGGAGACTTTGTCACCTTCGTTCAGCGAGGGAACGCCAGAGCGCTCGAGCGCGGACGCATGGACGAACACGTCCTTGTCGCCACCCTCCGGCGAGATAAAGCCGAAGCCGCGCGTATGATTGAAGAATTTCACTGTGCCATTGACACGAGCCATTGGGGAATTCCTTTCCCGTTCGAAGTTTCACATAACGGGCCGTTCGCCTTAAGCGGGCGTTCGGCGTCTTCAGATGGTTCGGGAAAGGTCGTCGTGCTCGTATTCGGCGCGATAGTCTTTGCCGTCACTCTTTAGTCCGCGCCCACCTCGGGCGCGCCGATGCCAATCATATGGAGGAGGCGGAGGACTATTGCAAGGCAAGATTCGAGCGAAGGTTATCATTACAGCCGTTTTTGATCTGGCGCAAAGCCTGTCCGGCATTGGCCGATATTTGTTAGCGCTGGCAGGGCAGTCACTTTTCCGTGGTGGTCTCCTGCATCTGCCTTGGTGGCCTCGACCGAACGGCACCAACCGCTCCGGTCGGGGCCTCTTCACGTTTCGCGTGCCAAGGGGCGCCGGCGGCGAACGCCGTCGCGCTTCGACAGAACCGCCGCCTGTGCATGGGCACAACATCGCCAACAGGAGGCCCTCTTTTGGTCGGCTTCTTGGCGGAACGATTATGGCTAACGCCGGTTTAAAATGAGTCGCCCGTTAATCCTTTTCTAAGAGGCGGTGATGTAGAAAACCGGCAGTATCGTTTAGGGGGATCAGTTCATGCGGACCGTTGTTGCATTCATCATCCTCGCCGCCGCTTCCACCTTGCTGGGCGGCTGCTTCCACCACAATCAGGCCGTTTACGCGGAGCCGCTGCCGCCTCCGCCGCTCAGCCATCCGCCCCTGAAATAGTTCAGGCGTTAGGTCTGCTCGTAGCGCAGGCGCTGGGGCTAGCCGCTGGTTGCTTAGCGAGATTGAGGTTCGGAAAGCTGGAGGGGTGACCCTCCGGCTGTTCTGGCCTGTCTGGAGTCAACCGTTGCGCTGCTGCCGGCCGCAGGTGGTAGCGTCAGACCCCGCAGCTGCTCACCCAGATCCGCGGCATCACTGCGGCCCCCATGGCGCCGAGTGCGACGAACATGTTCAGCCAGCTCTGCTTCTTCAGCGTGGGCGCAAGGTCGCCGCGTTGCAGCTCCTGCGGCAGCTTGACCCAGGACATGTCGAGCAAGATCACCGTGAAGGGAAAGCTCAGTCCGGCGAGCTGCAGCGCGGAGGCCCCGGTGCAGACTTGGGCGCCCATGGCGGCCTCCCCTACTCGGCCGCGAGCTTATACGGCGGTGGAACCGGTGCGGCGAGCGGATCGCCCGGCTGGATATCCGATGCTGGGTCCGCATCCGGCGTGGGCTCATGCAGAATCACCCCATCGAGCAGACCGAACTCGCCGAGCCATGCCTGCCTGGCGAGCGCGCGCTTGGTTTCCTCATAGCCTGCCTCCCACCGCGTGCGGATGCCTGCCGGCGAGAAGTCGATGTCCTTGGTGTGGCTCTCACGGTCGAGGCGGGGGGCCAGCAGCCGCACCACATGCATGCGCGTGTCGCAATGATATTGGGCAAGCTCCTGCAACAGCGGATCTTGCTTCTCTTCCTCCGGCACAAATTCGAGCAGCTTGGTGATGACGTGGCGGAGCTTGTGCGCCTCGCGCTGGCGCACGATGTGGCTCGCGATGCGGCTTGAATATTGGATGTCCTTGGCGCGGTTCAGGATCTCCCAGATGGTCTGTGGCTCGTCGCCGGTCGGGTTCCACAGATGCACCGCGAAGATCAGCGAATTCCGCCGCGGATGGTCGTCGAAGATGCGCTCCGTCGGCGTGTTGGAGAGGATGCCGCCGTCCCAATAGAGCTCGCCGTCGATGCGCACGGCGGGAAAGGCCGGCGGGAGCGCGCCCGACGCCATGACATGGGACGGCGAGAGGTCCATCTCCTTGGAATCGAAATAATGCATCATGCTCGTGCGCACATGCGCGGCTCCCACGGTGAGCCGCGGGTGATCCTGATTGATGAGCGAGAAGTCAACCAGCTTCTCCAGCGTCTTGCGCAACGGCTCGGTCGAATAATAGCCGGCGTGGTCGGCGCCGAGCGGAACCTGGGACCCGAGGAAAGCGCGTGGATTGGTCTCGAAGAAGCCGGGGATGCCCCTCGTCAGCGTCGTCCATGACGACAGCGCGTCCGCCACTCCCGTCCATGCCGGAAAGGCGCCCCAGAGGCTGCTGCTCTCCACGAGCCGCCAGAACTCCTGAAGCTTGGCGAGCCGGTCCTCGACCCGGTTGCCGGCGATGATGCTGGCATTGATGGCGCCGATCGAGGTGCCGATCAGCCAGTCGGGCTCGACGCCCGCCTCATGCAGCGCCTGATAGACGCCACCCTGAAAGGCGCCGAGCGCGCCGCCGCCCTGCAGGACGAGCACCACCTGACCGTCATTGTTGTTGCGGATCTCGTTGACCGCCTCGAGCGAGTTGAGAGCTTGGGTGGCCGGCATGACTTTTCCTCCAGAATTTCTTGGTTACGAGTGCCTAAGCTCCCTCAATGTGCGGTCCAGCCGCCGTCGACGGCGAGCGCCGTCCCCGTAATGGAGCCGGCAGCATTCGAGGCGAGGAACACGGCAATGCCACCGAGTTCTTCCACCGTGGCGAAGCGCTTGTTGGGTTGCTGCGCGAGCAACACCTCGCGGATCACTTGCTCGCGCGGGATGCCATGGGCCTTCGCCTGACCCTCGATCTGCGCCTCGACCAGCGGCGTGTAGACATAGCCGGGGCAGATGGCGTTGCAGGTGATGCCCTGCTCCGCCGTCTCGAGCGCCGTCACCTTGGTGAGGCCGAGCATGCCGTGCTTCGCCGCCACGTAGGCGGATTTGTAGGGGGAGCCGACCAGCCCATGGGCCGAGGCGATGTTGATGATGCGGCCCCATTTGTTGGCGAGCATCGACGGCAGCGCGAGACGCGTGGTGTGGAACGCGGAGCTGAGATTGATGGCGAGGATCGCGTCCCATTTCGCCACCGGAAATTCCTGCACGGGCGCCACATGCTGGATGCCGGCGTTGTTGACGAGGATGTCGATCGCGCCGAACTTGTCGAGCGCCATCGCCATCATCTCGGCGATCGAGTCTGGCTTGGACATGTCGGCGCCGGAATAGGCAACCTTGACGCCGAAATCCGAGGCGATGCCGTCTTGCGCGGCGGCGATCTCGTCCGGCTTGCCAAAGCCGTTGAGGATGACGGACGACCCTGCACCCGCAAGCGCCCGGGCAATGCCGAGGCCGATGCCGCTGGTCGAGCCGGTGACGAGCGAAACCTTGTTTTGCAGCGGCTGCGCGGCAGCCATGCCGTGCTCCGTCATGGCGATGTTCATGGCCTGGGCTCCTCGCTTGTGACACACTTTCTACGTGTGGGGCCACGTTTCAGTAGTCGAGATCATGCCCATGCGGGCGCCCAGACGGGAAATGCCTGTTGGCTAAGAAATCCATAGGGGAGAGCTATCGCGGAGGCTCAGGTCGGGCATCCAAACCCGGTTGTGGGCCCATTTTTCGATGCTGCCTAAAAAGTAGGCACGCATCAAAGCGTCTCGACGCGAGAGTTGCCGTGCCGGCGGCTCATGCATTATCTTGCCGATATCCGGCCAAATTTGCGGCTAGCGTAGGAAGCGGGGCTCCTCTCGCATGGAAATGCATCAGGTCCGCTACTTCCTGGCCGTCGCCCGGCAGCTCAATTTCACCCGCGCGGCCGAGGAATGCCACGTCGCCCAACCCTCGCTCACGCGCGCCATACGGCAGCTCGAGGGCGAGCTTGGCGGTGATTTGTTCCGGCGCGAGCGGCCACAAGCGCAGTTGACCGAGCTCGGCCAGCGCATGCTGCCACTACTGAAGCAATGCTACGACAGCGCCATCAATGCGCGATCGCTAGCTTCCGCGATCAAGCGCGGAGAGGTGGGCTCCCTCCGGCTGGCGCTGTCGCAAACCATCGATCCGTCGGTGGTCATGCCCCAAATTCTCGAGCTCGGAAAACTGTTCAGCGGGCTGGAGCTGAAACTCTATCGCGGCACGAGCGCCGACGTGCTGGGCTATCTCAAGCGCGGCGACGCGGAGCTTGGGCTTGCCGCCGGCCTCGGCGACGAATGGGAGCGCCTCGACGGCTGGCCGCTGTTCACCGAGGACTTCCAACTCACGGTCAACACCAGGCACCGTCTTGCCAACTCGCCGGCGGTTGCCCTTGGCGATCTGAAGGAGGAGCGCTTCGTGGTGCGGACCTGTTGCGAGTCCACGCCAGCGCTGCTCGAGCTCCTGCGCGCGCAGGACTTCGACGTCGGCCGCTGCCATGAGACGGGGGCGGACTCCGATCTGATTGCATTGGTCGAGGCGGGCGTTGGCGTGGCGCTCATGCCGCGCAGCGCCAAGGTTCCGGACACGCTGATGCGGATCGCGGTGGAGCGGCTCGAGCTCAGCCGAACCATCTACCTCTATGGCGTGGCCGGACGGCAGCGCACCGCGGTCGCCTCCGCTCTGATGAACATGCTTCGGGCCTACGACTGGTCGCGCTACGCGACGGCTTAGCGAGGTCCGATAGGGATCGGCTTCCGCCGGCGCTTCAAGCAGCTCTCCGCGCCGAAAGCACAATGATGCATACCGCGACACCACAGCCGGTCACCATAACCGTCGATGACGCCCACCGCGTCTCCGGCCTGCTGCAAGCGCCAAGGCAAGCGCGAACCTGCTCTGTGCTGGCGCACGGCGCGGGGGCCGGCATGTTGCACCCGTTCATGGCGGCGGCCGCGGACGGGCTGGCGCTGCGCGGCATCGCCAGCTTGCGTTATCAGTTCCCCTATATGGAGCAGGGCTCCAAGCGGCCGGACGCGCCCAAACTGGCTGAAGCCACCGTTCGCGCCGCGGTCAGCGAAGCCTCCCGTCTGGTTCCAGGGCTTGCCTTTGTCGCAGGCGGCAAGTCGTTTGGCGGCCGCATGACGTCGCAAGCGCAGGCCACGTCACCGTTGCCGGGCGTCAACGGGCTGGTGTTTCTCGGCTTCCCGCTCCATGCCGCCGGGCGTCCATCGGACGAGCGCGGCAATCATTTGTTCGAGGTTGCAGTCCCGATGCTGTTCTTGCAGGGAACGCGCGATGCGCTTGCGGACATCACGTTGATGCAGCGCCTCGTCCAAGAGCTCGGCCCGCGCGCAACCCTCAAGCTGTTTCCGGATGCCGATCATTCTTTCCATGTGCCCGCACGCAGCGGACGCAAGGATGCCGAAATCAGAGCCGAGATGCTGGATGCGTTGGCAGCGTGGATCAAAATCGTTGCCGTCAGTCGCCCGGAATCAAGGCGCACTCCCTAACCGGGAGCGCTGCGCGTTGGCGTGGCTTGGCTTCGGCTCTGTGGGCGGCCGCCGAGATTTTAGCCCCTGTTGAGCCCTATTTCAGAGGCGGAAGCGGTTGCGGTGCGACCGTGACGACCTGACTGTGATGAAAGCATCCACCCAATGCAAACGACGCGGCGAGGATCGCCGCAACAACGATGATACGCATAACTGCCCCCTCATACTCGTAACTGTCACGCTTGCCGCAAGGCAAGGTACTCACATTGAAATCCAATCATAGTTTGAGGGGCATTTGGTGATGTAATTGCAACAGCGATTGCGCGCTCTTTCGGGTGCCTATCTAGCCTTCGGCCCAGGCGGCTTGATGTCCGGGGACCCGGCACCGGCAATAGCAGCATTGGACCGGAGTCCTCGACTCAGATAATCCGGAATCGGCGTAACGGGCTCAGTCGACGCACTCTCGCAACCCTAACCCCTGCTGCCGTGTCCAATCGAGAGCGATCAAAACTATCTCTTTGGGTGCTTGGCGCCGGCGCCATCCTGCTTGGCGCCGCGGTACTCCAATCCGCGCTGATCGTGGTGCCTGGATCTCGCAATCGCAGCGCTAACCCGGGGAGCGAGGCGCCGGCCGCGGCGGCGAGCGCCTCCACAAGCGCCGACCAAGATCACGCCGATCATCCCCAGGCTGAGCCGACGGCAAAAGCTACGGCGCCGGAGCCGGCAACAAGCGAGCCGCCCCAGACCGGCGCACTGCCTGATGTCGCGCCAGCCGCGGACCGGCCCGCGGCGGATGCGGCCAATCCCGCAACGCCCGCGCCCAACGCGGCCGATCCGGCTGCGAGCGAGCGCGCCGAGCCGCCCACACCTCCCATTGCCTCCGCCCCTGGAATCGAGCCCGCGCCTCCTTCAGCCGCGCCGGCCCAATCCGCCGAGGCGCCCAACGGCCCGTCCGAGCCCACATCGGCGAACCAGACGGTGAGCACCGAGACCCAAGCGGCGGCAACACCCGAGAGCGAGCCGATCGTCGGAGACGCGAAGGCGGAGGCGCCGTCCGAGGTGCAGTCCGGCGCGGCGCCATCGCAACAGGCCGAGCCACCGGCGATGGAGGGCGCAAGCGAAGCAAAGCCCGAGCCAGCCCAGGTGCCGGCAACGCCCTATAACGCCCCGATGGTCAGAAGCGCGAACGCGGAGACATCGTCCGAGGTGCAGCCTAGCGCGGCGACGTCGCAACCGACCGAGCCGCCGCCGTTGGCAAAAAGCGTGCCGAGCGAGCAGCAGTCTGAGCCACCGCAGGCAGGTCGCGCCGAGAAGGCCAAGCAGGCAGATCGCGCCGAGAAGGCCAAGCAGGCAGGCCGCGCCGAGAAGGCCAAGGAGACCCTAGCTCCCCAAGCCCAGGGCAAGCCGAAGAGCAAGCCCATGACCCTTGGCGCGGGGCTCGCCTCATCGAAATCGCTTTTCGACGCTGCCCGCAGAGGGGCTGCAGGCTATGGGGCAAAGGTGCGAGCGGCGATCGGCCGCCACAAACCCAAGACCGTGGGCGCCAGCGGTAGCGCGACCGTGTCCTTCGCCATCGGGCCGGCCGGCGGTCTCCAGTCCTTACGGATCAACCGCTCAAGCGGAAAAGCGCAACTCGATGAGGCCGCGCTTGCCAGCGTGCGGAATGCAGCGCCGTTTGCGCCACCCCCTGCAGGGATCCGCCCCAGCTATTCGATCCAGATCTTTTTCCGCTGACGCGAGCCAGCCCATTGCCCTTTTGGCTAATGAGCGCTCCTGAGCGCGGCGATCAAAGCCTCGACCGCCATCCGTTTCCGATAATCGGGGTCGACGAAGCGCGCCTTGACCTCCCCATCGGTGCCGACGACGAAGGTGGCGGGGATCGGAAGCAACCAAGTGTTGCTGCCCTGAGACCGCGAGACGTCCCACCCCGCGCCGGTCATGAGTTGCTGCATCTCCGCCCCCACCCAGAACGCCAGGTTCAAGGACAGCGCGTAGCCATTGTCGATGTCGGTCAGGATCGGAAACGGCGCATCGGACTCCGCCTTGAGCTCCGCCGTGAAATGTTGCTGATCGGGCATGATGGCGGCGATCTGCCCGCCACCGGCTTCGATCTCTCCTTGCGCTTCGGCGAGCGCCCGCGTGTTGATGCGGCAATAGGGGCACCAATGACCACGGTGGAAGGTGATGGCGAGCGGTCCCCGCTTCAACAGCTCTTCGAGGCTCACCAGGTGACCGGTCTCGTCGGGAAGGACGAAGGAGGGCATCGGCTCACCGGGCCGCGGAGCGTTCTCGCCCACATCATGCTCGCGGAGCCTCGACACCAGCCGGTCCACGGCATCCTGAAAATGCGGGCCAAGCCTCCTTACCCCGTCGGCGAAGGCTTGCAGCCGCTCAGCCAAAGACGCATCCATGTCGCAAGACTGGATGAACACCTCTTCGAGGGCCTCGGAAAGCGGTTTCGAATTCATGTGCAAGCTCCCCTCGCCATGGCGGCCACGGGCTGGCCTCCATCCTGCACGGACCCTGGATTCTCCAGCCTTACCCCAAGCTTGTCCATATCACCTGGCACCCCGAGTGGGTAGGCGCGATCCGGTCCTATTGGCCTAATTACCAAGGGTCGTGGCTCGTTCCGTGAGCATTGCGAAGCGCCGCAAGCAAGTCCTCGATGGCCATCCGCCTCCTGTAGTCGGGGTCGATGAAGCGGGCTTGGACATAGCCGTCCCCGTCCACGACGAAGCTGGCCGGGATAGGAAGCACCCAGGCCTCGTTGCCCTGATAACGCGGCAGATCGCGCCCCGAGACCGCCATCAAGCCTTGCACTTCGGCACCGACCCAAATGGCGAGGTTGAGCGACATCGCGTAGCCATTGTCCATGTCGGTAAGCACGGGATAATACACCTTCGCTTCCGACTTGAAGGTGGCGGCAAATTGATGCCGATCCGGCATGATCGCCACGATCTGGGCGCCTGCTGCCGCGATCCTGGCTTGCGTCTCGGCGAGCGCCTTGGTGCTAATGCGGCAATAGGGGCACCAATGACCGCGATGAAAGGTGACCGCTACCGGGCCCACCTTCAACAAGCTCGCGAGGCTCACGAGATCGCCCCTCTCGTTTGGCAAGAAGAAGGGCGGCATGACATCGCCAATTTGCGGAGCGGCCGCGCCGGCATCGTGCGTCGCGAGCCTCGCCACCATTCGGTCGACGGCCTCCTGCATCTCCGGACGCAAAGTCCGCGCCGCGGCGGAGAAGGTCTCGAGCCTCTCGCGCAAGGATGCATCCATGTCGCGGCAATAACTGAAAGCCTCGTCGACGTTTCGGAAGACTGGTGTCGTCATGGCGCAGCTCCGCCGCCGATGCGTCGCAACCCACGGCAGCACTGCCGGGCCTCGCTCACGAGGTTCATCCGGCAACACGCGGTCTGGTGGCGGGTGTCACTCACCCCACGCTAAGCATAAGCTGAGCCGATGGAGGGCTATGTTGAGGTCTTGGCATGTCCTCCATCCGCGAGCCGGAAATGCCGGTGATCAACCGTGTTCCCCGCTCGAACGTCAAATAGTTCCACCCCCAGTTCACGGCGACGCTCAGACGGGACCTGAAACCGAGCCCCACCATAATGACGACGCGCGGGTGGGGCAGAGGCTCTCGCCTAGCATCGGCGTCCAGCATGGTTCCTTCTCCAAGGTCCTATTCGTAACCGCCGCAGCCGAGCCGCGGAGAGAGCATTTCAGCGGGCCGTTTGTATCGGTCCCCCAGGGCTTTTCAGGTCTTCGATTAGGCGCCGAAGGAGGGCCGAGGTCCAATAGCGAGCCGCTATGGTGTCGATCATCGATCGGCATTTCACCAAAGACCCCGTTCAGGCTTTGATTTAGCGGGTGAAATGATGTTTGGCGGCGAGCGGCCGAGCGAAGCCCAAGGTCTACCTGAGCCTCGGCCCTCACCGCTTAAGCGGAACAAGGAGAAGGTCCATGTGGCTGATCAATCTGCTTGAAGCGGGCCGAGCGCTCGCCGAGCGTATTCCCTACAGTCTCGTTGCGCTCATCGCGCGTTTTTCCGTTGCTAGCGTGTTCTGGCGCTCTGGCCAAACCAAGGTCGAGGGCTTCTTCATGATCAAGGACAACACGTTCTATCTGTTCCGTGAGGAGTATAAGGTCCCGCTGCTGCCGCCCGACGTCGCGGCGTATCTGTCGACCGCCGCGGAGCACGTCTTTCCGGTGCTGCTCATGATCGGCCTTGCCTCGCGTCTGTCAGCGCTCGGCCTCCTGTGCATGACGGCGGTGATCCAGCTCTTCGTCTATCCCGACGGCTGGCCCGACCACATCCTTTGGATCTCGCTGCTGCTCTTGATCATCGCCCGTGGTCCGGGCGCGATCTCGCTCGATCATTTGATCTGGGGCCGCGTGCAGCTTGTGCCGGCGCGCCAGCGCGCCTAGCGCCGCCAGGATGATTGTTCATTGGCCGGGCTTGTCCCCGGCCATGCACGCTGCTCCCTGCGGCCTTTGAGACGCGTGTGCCCGGCGCGAGGCCGGACCTGACAATTCAGCTTGGTGCAACGACATCACGACGGTCCACCCGACTTCAGGCCGGGGTGGTCAAGCCACATTTCGCTGCCGAGTGTGGCAATATTGCATGGCGTGC
>Ga0315293_10004277_pt1 | contig 13627 bp, 12 predicted proteins | sample YL17G13_20_MG_FD_203071 | JGI IMG/M metagenome (GOLD analysis project Ga0315293, IMG submission 203071) | Sediment microbial communities from Yellowstone Lake, YNP, Wyoming, USA - YL17G13_20 | ecosystem: Environmental > Aquatic > Freshwater > Lake > Sediment | place: USA: Wyoming | collected... | reverse complement strand
AGACCCATCGTAACAAACCGCGTTTTCGTGCAGAAAAAGCTGATTTGACTGCTCTTTTCCAAAACGGGTAATCGCGTGACTCTTATTTATATTGACACCAACAGACAAGAGCAGGCGGACGCAGCTTATCAACAATTACTTGCCGGCTTCTCCGGCCATAAGGATATAGCACAGGCAGTCTATCAGATAGCGAGGGAGTATTATGAGTTGAAGAAATACGAAAAGGCAGACCCGATTTATAAATATGTTTTGGACACCTGGCCTGAGGACACGTACGCAATATGGTCGCAGGCGGACCTGGTGAAGTTAAATATCGTCTTTGGCAATGAAGATGCGGCGAATGCTGCTGTTAAAAAATTGCTTGCCACGGCTTCCACGCACAAAGACACAGCAAAAGCGGTCTATCAGGTAGCACGGAAGTATTACGATTTGAAGAAATACGAAAAGGCCGAGCCGGTTTATAAATATGTTCTGGACACCTGGCCAGAGGACAAGTATGCAGTTTGGTCGCAAGCGGACCTGGTGAAGTTAAATATTTTGTTTGGCAATGAAGCCGCGGATGCTGCTGAGTATTTTGAGCTATTTCTCCAGAAAAGCCCCAATGACCCAAGAGTGCCTGGTGTGTTATATGATTTAGGCCGAGCTTACGAAAAAATGGGCGAATTGAGGTTGGCAGCAGAAATGTATCGCATATTTATAGAGATGGCTGACCCAAATGACCTACGTATAAAAACTGTAAAGGCGGGACTTGAGAAATTGGAAGGACCGACAAAATGAAGACAAAATCTTTAGCATTCACTCTGACTTGCTTATTATCTTGTCTTGCTGTGCCGGTGTTAGCGTGTTGCCCTCCTCCTCAACCACCCTGTTATAGATGTGAAGATGGCGTATGGGTATGGAACTGTAGTTCCGGACAAATCTGTTGTAACGGAACTTGTTGCAGTAACACCTGTTGCAATAACAGCGGAACTTGTTGCAGTAACGTATGTTGCAATGGCGTTTGCTGTGCCGCCGGAAAAATCTGTTGTAACGGCACCTGTTGTAAAAGCACCTGTTGCATTAGTAACACGTGCTGTAATGGCAACTGTTGGGATGCCGGTAATGCAATTTCGGGGTCTATAAGCGTCCAAAATGCGAAACTCTGCGAACAGAAAACCCATACCTCCTCGATTTCAGATAATGACCATCGGATTGTTTGTTCGTCTTCCTCGGAAAGTTTTCCATCCGATTCCATTGTCTATTCCTGGAGCAAGACCGTCGGCACCAATCCCGGTGGCAGCGGAACATTCATAGGCCCCACAAATCAAGCCAGCGTTACCTGGCAAGCGCCTCCTTGCACCGGCACAGTTATTATAAAGCTTACGGCTGATGATGTGCCAGATTCGATGGATGACCCTTGCCCCGGCAGTACACGTAACGATGCTCCTAAGGATTTCCAGGGCACCTCAGCCGTCTCTTTGCCAGCCGGGTGCAGTAATGCCGGTCCGCATGATTCCAGCGTCCACTGGATTAACCCTGATGATGATTATTCTTCCTCAACTGCGCCCAGTTTGCCCCGAGTTGGGCTATTCAACAATATTTATGCCACCACCAAAGACGTCGATTTCAAATACCAAAATTGCACGTGGGTATGTGAAATCAGTAACGTTATAGCCAAAGACAGAATCTTGGTACGCTCCCCATTTTCCCTATTGCCGGACCATGTTTCGGTAGAGAGCGCATCTGATGTTCCATGTGATGAAGCCGAGTTTGCGAAGTTTGACCTGGACGATACTGATTTAACTGATGATGAAGGTCCCCCTTACTGCAAGTATTGGTGCTATACTGCTGCTGTTGTTCATGAGGAAAAACATCGATTTGACTGGCGGCTTTTTTACGAACAAAAGTTAACTTCCGCCATAGCCTACTTGGAATCCTCCTGCCAGAGCAGTATAGATTGTGGAAACCCAGACACCATTACTTGCCAAGCTGCGGAGAGCTATTGGCAATTAACGATACAGCAATGGTTTGCTTTAGCTTTTACTGAAGCCCAAGGGCTGATGGATAACCCAGATACCACCGAACTTAATGAGGCCGAACAGCGGGCGTATGAGGTACAGTATGAAATCGATCACCCTATTTCTGCAGCATTGCCAGAGGGCTGCACACCATAATAGATGTTAGAAACGGTAAACTAAAAAAATAAATGTTGGCGAAGTGAAGAAATAATAATATAATGGTAAGAAAGGGATACAAGATGTTTACAAAACGTCCAAGCAAAATTATTTTCTGGTTTTTCTCGTGTGCACTGTTATCAAATATCTCTATTGCCACAGATGCTCCGAAGACCTCTGCGGGTCGTCGTCCCTGTGTGCAGGCTGAGAAAGACTTTCTCACCCTGCTTGGGCTCAGAGAAGATGCCAATGATACCGAAATCATTCAATTGCTGGATATTCCTGAGAAACAGATTTTCGCTACCGCATTGGTCAGCTATAGAAAAACGTATTCCGCTGTGCCAAAACTTTTGCAAATCGTCAACGACAGCAATACACTCCTTCCAGCAAAAATAGCTGCTGCTGATACGCTTTGTTATCTCGGCAACAAAGAATGGATGGCGGTTATAAAACCACTATCACTGGACCCAAACGGTTTCATTGCCCGCACTCCGCTCAAAATCAAAGTTGCTGGCTTACTTGCTCGTGCTGGAGACTACTCACAGTTCGAAATCGTTGCAGCCGCTGTTAGCGATAGGAGAGAGTATGTGCGATTCAGCGGTATATGGGAGCTGGCAAATTTTAGACACAAAACTGAGCCAGTTACGGACTTAGCGGTAGAACTATTGGTATCTGTTGCAACTACTAATCCAGATCTCAGATTACGCGAACAGGCTATCCTCTCGCTGGAGAAAATAGCGAAGATAAAAACCGAGGTAACCTCGAAAGTTATTAATGTTGTCGAGGCTAACCTTGATTCTTCTGACGAGATGTTTCGCTTGGTCTGCAGGGCAAAGCTCAAAAAATACGGCATACGCACGAAAAAAGATTAATTTTCACCGATGTTTAATTGCCGCAGCAAATAGTCTCATCAGGCTACGGTAGGGCCTTCGCCCTGACGAGTTCAAAAAATCCGCAGTTGTTTTCCGCACTGCCTGTGGGGGAACCACAAATGCGAGTGTGGGGGTATCCTGATAGGCGAAGCCTGCTAATATCAACCGGTGACAGCATAGATACAGTAGAGTGGCCTTCGGGGTCGGTGCCTACCGAGGTGTATGTTGAAGCGTCATCTTACGCTAGTTTTTTTATTGACAGCCGGTACCTGTTGTTGTACTACACCGGGGTCGATTGCAACACAATCCCACCGACCAAGTACATTGTGGACCGTGTTCCTCAGGCCGAAATTTATTTTACCTTTGTAGAAGTGGATATGGATATGGACGGGGTGAAGGACGATTATTATAGAGAGGGGCCCGTAACGGAGGAAACAAGGCCGGGCGGGTTTATTGTCCTAAACGATGATGATGACAATAACAATGAAACGCCGGACAAAGATGAAGGCGGGGTTGTGGCCGGCGAAGACGACCTTGTGAAGATAATACTAAGGAAAGTTGTTCCTACCGATATTCAAGGCGTTGTGACGCTCAATGCGATTGCGGGCGGGTCAAAGATTAAAGTGTGGGAAAGCGCTACAAAAGGCACGCTTGTAACATTGCCGAAGATTTATGCCACGCCGACGGAATTGCCGAAGGAGCTTTGGGTGGAAGGCGTAGAGACAAGTTCAACCGCTCGGGACATCACCCTTGCGCTGCAATGTGGCGGATTCGACGACAGGATAAGAGCAACGGTCTTTGATGTAGATTTGCTTGTCAATAATACTACGGCGCAAACAGATGATTATGTGGTAATGCAAAAATCTGCTGATGAACGTGAAATCCCTAAGAACTGGCCTGTAGGAGCACCAGATAACCATATTCCTATGAAGGTTCACCTTGAGGGTCCTTCTGGATTTTCCTGCAAGGTAAAGCTCACCACCAATTCTGGGGGAGGTGAAATTATCATAAAGAAGACAGATGGCTCCCAATACCCAGCAGAAGGAGAATCAGTTACGGTTGGAACTGATTTGTTGGTGCGTATCTTCGGTACATTACCAAGCACAGACCTGGACGACGTAATAATTACAGTGAAAACTGACAAAACAAATGACCGAATCTGTGCGCAGGAAGACTTGACAGTAATTTACGTCTATAGTTTTAAGATGCTTTTCCGAGGGTCTCCTTATCAAGGCGAAGCCCTGACAGCTTGTAGCACCGCTAAATTTACTGACTTCCAGCCATGGCGTCAAGACCAAGTCGGAAAGTTCATTTATCACAAACCGACTGGAGGAAACTTCGATGTTGCAAGTTATCAAATGGAATTTAACATTCTCCCAACACCACACAAGGTGATTAGTGACGTAGAGTGGGACATAAAACGAGAAGCTTCCGCCGCTTATTGGGGACCAGGCACAGATCCCCGACCACGTACTGTCTTCAAAGGAGAAACAGATTGGGCAGATGATGATTCTGCCAATGCTGACGAAGACTTGACACAATGTCCTGACTGTAAGAAAATATTTGTTATCGATTGTCCAGGCTGGGGAGATAGCAATGGCGGCCTGTCATACACAATGGGATATAAGTACAGCGAAAAGAACAAGTTTCGTGAGTGGGTTGAGGTAAAGATTGGAAACGATTGGTTCGTCTGCTCCCAGTACAGAGAGTGGCGCTCCATCATGCATGTCAAATTTGAGGATGCTGCAACCGGATGGATTGAGGATACTTCAAAAACGAATGAGATTGTTGTTGGCACCATAAGTGGTTTTGCAGGTTCATGGTCTGAAAATTAACCAGGAGAACTAAGATGAGAAAAGAAAAAATTAACATTTATATTATTATAATAATTATTTCAAGTTTGCTTTTGTTACTAAATTGTAAGCCCAAAAAATCGTCTGATGGAGGAAAGGCACAAGACTGGAGAACGCTTATCACGTCAGACAATGAGAAAGAGAGAATGTCTGCTCAGCGGAAGTGGCTGATTGATAGGCAAGAAACAATTGAATATTTACTGTCGGTGATAAAAACACCTATCAAAGATGGTGAACCATTTTATAGCTCTACCACATCCCGAAATATAGCTATTTTTCTTTTGGGCAAACTTCGTGCAAAGGAAGCCGTGACAGAATTAACCAAGTGGCTAATTCCAAAACCCGGACAATCGCTAGTAATTTCAGAGGAACAAATGTTTAGCCCTGCTGGGTGTGCGCTGGTTGATATTGGATTGCCATCTATTCCACCCTTATTAGAACTTTTAAAATCTGAGGAGGCTTCTATTCTACGTGAACAATGTATCAAGATTATCGTGAGTATAAAAGGGCTTCGAGAGACCGAACTTCTGTTTGAAGATGTGGTGTCAAAGGAAACTAACACCGCAAAGAGAGAAAATCTTAAGGTAGCACAAGATATGTTGAAAGATCCGAAATTCCGTGAGATACTGTGGAATGTTTATAAGAAAATAAATCAACTGGAATAAAATTTTCGCATATCTTGGTTTTGCTGCCGAATAAAAAGGCAAGCAGCCGCGGCAAATGGCATCATTAAAAAATCCGCAGTCGTTTTCCGCACTGTTTATAATAGTGGGTTAAAGCCGCACTCGCTCTTTGACAAGTTCAGATGCTCCTCTCATTCTCAGCGCGGGTGGCTGTCGAGAAGCTCCTTGAGGTATTTGCGATTGCCGGCGACGGAGGGGAGAAAGGTTGTGTCGCCGTGCCGGCGACTCCGCCAAATCCGCCACAAGGATGGCGGAGCGGACAAGGGAATTGGCGGGCTGACTCGTGCTGCGCAGCGGAGCTACTTCGCAGAGCAGCAAGGCCACCCTGCCAAAAGCTATTCGACGCCTATCAGCCAGTTTTCGACAAACTGCTGCAAATCATTCACATCAACATTGCCATCGCCGCCGACAAGGTCCGCGCCGCCGCACTTGCCGCAGGCGGTATGCTCCCAGTAATTAGCGAAGAGGGCAAAATCGATGAAGTCAATATCGTAGTCCTTATCCAAATCACCGGCAGGTATGGTCTGATACAAATGCACCTTTCCATCCCCTGCCCCGATGAGAACATCAAGGTATCCGTCCAACGTCCAGTCGCACACAAACGGCCTGGAACGCGGAGTGCCTGCGAGGTCAATCGGAACGCCGTTGGAATCAACGCGCACATATCCTGAAAAGGCCGGCGCTATGTCGGTGGCGACATTATTGTAAAACAATAGTTCGCCGTTGGTATTGCCTGTAAGGATGTCTTTTTTGCCGTCGCCATCCAGGTCTAAAATCACCGGACTTGAACGCTGCGAAGGCACAATCAAATCCGATGGAGGCGGGCCGGCAAGTTGTGCAAATATCTTGACCAGAAAGTCCGGGGCCGTATCCGTTCCTGCATTTATGAATATATGAATCTTGCCATCGAGCGCCCCGACGACAAGGTCCTTTTTGCCATCGTTATTCCAGTCCACAACAGAGGGGGTAGCTCGGCCTCCCACATTGATGTTGGTCTTCAAGCCGGGCTGACCTACCTGGAGAAATGTTCCGCCATCGAATGTCGGATTTTCGTCGGTTCCGATGTTCAGGAATATCTTGATGGTGCCATTACCGTGGCCTGCCAGCAAGTCCTTGCGTGCATCCGCATCCCAGTAAATTACGCGGGGAAAGCATCCCAGGCATCCGGCAGGTACGCAATAAAGGTCAGAGCCATTGGATTGCGCATAAAAGTATGTGGAAAATTGCGGATTGGATTCGGTTCCTACATTGAGATACACGCGGACCTTGCCATCGCCGCTACCAATTACCAGGTCTCTTAAGCCATCATTATTCCAGTCCACGAAGGACGGCACAGAGTACGTGCCCACACCGATGTCAACGCCATTAGCTTCGACAAACTGCTCAGGCCCAAGAACCAGCTCCAAGCCGTCTGCAAATCCTGCGTTCGCACCCACCAGCAACACGCAAACAACCAAAACCGCCCCAGCTATACTCTTCATATCACACCCCCCCGTGCAGATTTGCAATTGCAAATCTAACCGCAGGGGCACGGGGACCCCCTGCACAAATAAAAACAGCAGGTGCAAACAGCCCTGCTTTTTCTGGAGTCCGCCAAGACGGCGAGGCGGATTCACCGCTCATCCTTGAATAATAATAGTCTATCCGATTTGAAGGAAAATGTCAAGAAAAAACTATGGCAGTTTGGTGGGCAAGCCGGTTTTGAGCACTATCCCACTTTTATTATCGGCATCTTTGGACCTTAAAGCGTGGGTGATTTATGCCGGCAAAGACCCATTTCGGCATGCCGGCCTTGCCGCCCGCTTGCGGTTTTTACGGCTTGCCGGGCCGGACTACTTTTCGTGGGCGTCGAGCCGACGACGAATACCTCGCAACTGCCTGTCCAAGTAAAACAGATATACAAAATAAATCAGCCACGCCGCCGTAAATGCCAGGCATAAATATCGCATCGATAATATCTCCGGAACTTCCGACTTATAGTTTGTGTCTTACATCGACTTGCTCACAGCCGGTCTGTCTGGATTTTCAATATGTCGGCCCTAATCCAAACGAGGACCGCTGCAAGAAGTATCACGCCGCCGACAGCCAGGCCGAAAGCCGCGATTTGCCATCCGCTTTCAAAATTAAAACTAGGGCGGTGGATGTCTGTAATGTAACGAGCGCTGATATACACAAGAGGAACATCCACAAAACTGATAATCCCAAAGACCGCGCAAATCCGTCCCTTTCGCTGTTCGGCAGACAAGCTCGCCCTCAATATCAAATACGCCACATACAAAAACCACAGCATTGCCGAGCTGAGCAGCCGCAGACTCGGCGTCCACCATACCCCCCAGGCGGCATACGCAAAAATAGAACCTGTGACGTTCAAAACCGTCGCAAAGACCAATCCCACCTCACCGCAGGCCGCCGCTGTGCAATCCCATATCTCGCTCTTTGTTCTCAAATACTGTATCGAGCAGAAGAATAATGCAGCGAAACAAACAAGCGATGAAATCGCCGCCGGCACGTGAACGTAAACGATATTGTATTCCACCGGCACAACAGCAGCAGCCGAGAAGACCAGCCAGCCGGAGATAAGCGTCAGGCCCACACTAATGCCCAATAAAAGTAATCGCATTACTTCTCCTACTCACCCGCCACCAAGCCGAACAACAGCCAGCACACAGTTACAAATATCGCATCGAAAGCCGCCATATATCCGACAGCCGACCCGAAATCCCCTGCCGCACCGAACATTCCGGCGCCCGCCGCCTGGCCGGACGCAGGACCAAACACCGCCGTCAGAGCGCCGACAGCCGGTATCATCATCGGCATAAGCACAGCCATAACAAGTATGCTCAGAAGCGAGCCCGCGGCCTTTACCCTGTGGACAAGACAGCCCAAAAGCGTTCCTACGCCCGAAATGCCGATATTGCCGAGCAATAATATCGTAATCATTTCGAGCCGCCTGCCGCCGATACTTACGTCGAAAAGCACAAGGGCCGCCGGCACGGCAACAATCTCAAAAATGCAAAGTATGACGGTATTTACAAGCAGCTTCGCAATGTATATGTCCCCTGCATCAACCGGCGCAAGCAGCAGCGCACTGATGCAATCGTTTTCCTGCTCGACTGCGAAACTTTTGTCGCTGGCAAGGATTCCCGAAAATAATATCGCCACAAATAATACCGCACCTGCCGTAACCGACATATCCGCCGACGCCCCCGCAGCCACGCGGAAAATCCACGCAATAAGAATCCCGAGGCAAATCTGCACCGGCAGCAGCTGCCTGGCGCGAAGCTCCGTCAGCAAATCCTTAACGAATATCGCTCTTATGACGTTTGCAATTTCGCCCAACTATTTTCCCTCGCATACAAAAGATAATCCCTCGCAAATGCGGCAGCATCCATTTCGCAAACCTTCGCCGCGAAAATCAGCTTTCCCTCATCCAAGACCGCCGCCCGCGGGCAGCACTGCAAAGACAAATCAACGTTGTGACTTGTCATCACGATAGTTCCGCCGCCGTCTCTAAAGTCATTCAACATAGCGACAAGATGCCTGCTCGCATCGGCATCCAGAGCGGCAAAAGGTTCGTCCGCCAACAAAACCGGCGGCCTGTGCACCAGCGCCCTTGCGATAGCCAGCCGCTGAAGCATCCCACGCGAAAGCACGCCCGCTCTGTCATATCGATACGGCGTCAAACCGGTCTGCTCCAGAAGCTCCTGTATATCGGCTTTGCTGTTGCTAACGCCATACAATCTCGCAAAGAATTGAAGATTCTCGATGACCGTCAACTGCGGATACGCCATACTCCTGTGAAATATCGCACCAAGTTTTGCCTTCGCCTGCCTGGCCTTTGACCTGACATCGAACCCGCAAATTTGCACCGCTCCCGCACTCGGCTGTAAAAGCCCGGCCATTATCCGAAGCAGGGTCGTCTTGCCGGCCGCGTTCGGACCGCAAATACAAAGACCCCCCCCCCCCGCCAGGCGAAAGCCGACATCCTCCAGCACAACCTGGCTGCCGAAAGATTTGCGCACTCCTGCAACATCAACTGCGGTCTGCGAGAATTTTTGCGGCTCTTCAGCCATACTTCACATCCGGCCCCCCCCCATGCACACTGCCTCGCAAGAGACTAACTACCGTTCGATTTTGCATCCAGTTTCACTTTGTATTTCGATTCGCAGCGGGTCAAAATCTTATCGGCCACAAACACCCCCCCATCAGCAACCCTGCCTTCGACAACCACCTCTTTGCCGCCGGCAAAGTTCTTCGGCGCCGCACCATAAAACCTCACCGGCACCGAACTATTCCGCCCGGCCAACTCAAAATCAAGCTGCATCTTTTCCACATTATGCACAACGCTGCCGTCCTTCACGATACCGGCAAGCCGAATGATACGACTGCCGTCAATTTTTGACGCTCCTCTCGCGCTATTTTCCGGGGCCGCGCCGGACACGGCCTTAACAAACTCATCCACCGAATAATAGTACGCCCAGGAAGATTTTATCGTCTGGTGCAGAAGATACCCGCCCGCCGCGCCAATAACAACAACGGCGATGATAACCTTTGTCAGCCTTGTGCCGTCCAACAAACACCCTTTCAAACTGAAACTGTCCGCTTAACAATCTATGCGAAATCGCCGACAATTGCAACCCGGCAATCCCGACCAAAATTCAAAACGGCAGATGCAGGATTTGTTTGACAAGTTTCGCCGGATTGTAAATAATAGGCCGAAACTAAAACGTAGGCCAGCGGAGAAAAACCGATGCGGCTTGTCGTAAAACAAAAAGGTCGAACCGTAAACCAGTTCCAGTTCAGCCAGGGACCTGTTTATATCGGCAGGAACACCGACAGCCAGGTATTCCTGTCCGATAGAGCGGTCTCAAGGCAGCACGCCATAATCTTTCCAACAGCCGACGGCAAGTGGATGGTCGAGGACCTGGACTCGGCCAACAAAACGTATCTCAACGATAAGGCCATTCACAAGGCCGACCTCAAATCCGGCGATTGCCTTCGCATAGGGGATTTTGTAATCGAAATTCACCTCGAAGACCGCCCCGAGACCAGCAAGGCAATTCACCTCGAAGATACGCTCGTAACCACCTCATCCAAACCGCAGATTATAATAAGAAGCCCCGGCGCCGAACACGCCCCGGACATCAGACTGCCTGCGAAAAGGGTAAAAGACTTTCTCGAAGCGACCGAAACAATCTGCAAGGCAGGCGGCCCGGACGAAATGCTCAAGGCCCTGCTAAACATCGTAATGAAGCAACTTGGCGCATCGCGATGCTGGTGCGCTTTGAGAAATGAGCCGACGGGACCTATGACTTCTCACACAGGCAAAACACACGCCGGCCAAAAAATTGAGCTGCAAGATATAAAACTGGCCGCAAAAATCACCCAGGCGGTGGAAAAAAAACAATTCCTGCTTTTGCCGCAGCTTCCAGCCGAAATGGAACAGCAAGGCATGCGCTCCGCAATGATAGCGCCCATTATGGACCCGACCGGCTGCTTCGGCGTGATATACATGGACAACGCCGGGGAGCAGCAGCCTTACACCCTGAGTGACTTAGATTATCTTATGATGCTCGCCATCCACACGGCAGCCATTTTGGAAAACTTCTAAACTCCGCAAGTCCGCCCCCCCGCTCCTGTCTTCCGACAGGAAGACGCGGGGGGTCATGATTCGACATTCGACAGGTCCCTGCAATATAGTAAGAGCCTATTGCCGGACCCGCTGGCCGGTCAGTGAGACGTTTCGGATTCTAAAAGGAATCTCGTTCTTCTTAAGCTCCTCAAAGACACTTAATACGACCCTCGCACTCTTCGGCACCTGGCCTTTGACCGAAAACTTAAGCATAGACCCGCCGCCAAGAGACACGGAGCTCCGCAGGGCTATATCCAGCTTCGTGCCGCTGTCCGTGGAGAACGCCACAGACCCTATCGCCTCAGGCGGCAAATCCACCCTTATGCCCAGCATCGTCGCATTATTCTGCCACGGGTCAGCCTCGATTGAGCTGATGACGGCGCCGCAGGCGGCGCCTCTAGCGCCAACCTCAAGCGCAATTACGCCCAAATCCGCCTCTTTGGAACCGCCGGCCGTCAGATACTCCAGAACCCCCGAAACCTCTTCCAAACCGCGGGCGGTCTCATCGGGCAAAAGTAAATCAACATCAAACACCGCCGTCTTATTGTCGCCGGCGAGCATCGGGTATTTTATCTTGCGGTCCCACTGCTCCTTCGGCAGAAGGTCCTTGCCGCTATCGGTCAGAGCTTTCTCCACCCTGCCGCCTGATATTTTAATCACAGGCTCAGGCAGCTCGGCTATCAGCGACAAAGTGTAGCCGCTGTTCCGGCCAAGAGGCATTATCCCACGCCCGAAGTCCGAAACCATCACCAGCCGCACGCCTCCAACCACCACCTTCATCCCCGTCTCTTCTTCCTCGGGTTCAGGTGCAGGAGTAATTTCACTGACCGTTGGTTCCGGTGCAGTCTCAACAAGCTTTTCCGCCTCGGCTTCAACTCCCTCCAGCCCCAACTGGCCGAGCATCGCCTGGTAGTTCGCCCTGGCGGCAGTCACCTCGGCATTGTAATCAAAAACGGCACCCGCAGCCGGCTCCACAACAACCCGAATCGGCGCCCTCTGCCCGAAAAGCATTTCATTTATAGCCAAATCGCTCTCCGGCCCGGAGGAGAAGGGGTCCTTGCCCGTGCGGATTTGCTCTTTCAGCCACGTCTCATCCTGCATCAGGCGGTCCGCAATCGCCAGCAGCCTCGGACCATCGACGGTCAGGCGGACGGTGCGGTCATCGACTTGTTCAAAATTGGATACCTCTTTAATCCGTCCGGGCACGTGCAATATTGTCTCGCTTTTAAGGCCCGCAAAAAAGCCCTGCAGCATTACCCTGCCCTGCTCGTATTGTGTCCTTGCCTGCCGAACAAGCTCGTTCAATTTCTCCTCCGAAACCGCCGGCGGAGGAGTCCGCCCACCCGCCTGGTCCGCCAAAGAAGTGGCGGCGGATTTATTCTTCATTTCAATAGCAATCTCGCCCAATGCGTTTCGCGTGAGATTTATCTGCGTATCACCTTCGGAGATGCCGCTATGAAGACTCAGATTGTTGATGTCCACAAAATATGCGGTGCCCCGGAAATGTATCTTTCCCTGGTCGGTCAGGTTGTAAGAGACATCCTTCCAAGCATCCACCCCCGTGGATTTGCCTAATATCTCTTTGACGCTCTGCTTCAGTTGCGTCTGACTATCAGACCCGCCCACACCTGCCTGCCCCGCTGGGGCGGTAGGCAGGCCTCCCGGCTGGCCCCCGAACGTCGTTGTCGGGGGCTGGTCCGCAGGAGCGGGGGCCCCGCCGATGACCTGACCGAGATTCATCGGCACAAAGGTAAGTTCATGAAGCACTTTTCCGGAGCCATTGGGATTTACTGTAAATTCATCTTTTGTTTCAATACAGCCGACAATGACTGTAAGACCGATAATCAAAAGAATCCGGCTAAGCCTGCCCATATACCAACCTCCTTATCCGGGAAATGGTTAATCTGTCTAAAAACCTAATATATGATACCGTTTTCTGCCGGGATTGTCAATGATAATCGCACCCCTGCATCGGAGCGTTATTTCTGGAATCTCCACATATCAATGGTCATTTCCGCAGCGGCCGCCCAATCAACGTGCCAATCGAGAAACAGGCAGTTGCAGCCGTTTTTGTGCCGGTTCCCTGCCACCCGCCTGCCTCTATAAGTATCCTGGCTATTGGAGGTCGGCATATGCCCCGGATTCCACACATCGCACAGGTCCGTTCCGGGGTCATCCTCGGTTTTTATAATCGGCCGCCACGGGCCATCCTCATTATCAGCAAGATAGATTGTGTACGCCCGCCGTGTGCAAGCAGTCAATCTGGTCGGGGCAACTACCTCATGACCCACCATATCACGTTCATCGTTGAAATCCCACCCGTTGATTACAAAGCAAACGGTCTGGCCCTTGTTCGGGTAACCGGGGCAGCGAAAGATTTTTACGGCACGGTAGTCATTGCCAATCGGCCTCTGGGCCAAAAACGGCATAAAGA
>Ga0315293_10004275_pt1 | contig 13630 bp, 13 predicted proteins | sample YL17G13_20_MG_FD_203071 | JGI IMG/M metagenome (GOLD analysis project Ga0315293, IMG submission 203071) | Sediment microbial communities from Yellowstone Lake, YNP, Wyoming, USA - YL17G13_20 | ecosystem: Environmental > Aquatic > Freshwater > Lake > Sediment | place: USA: Wyoming | collected... | reverse complement strand
CTGCTGCCCACCGAACGTGATCGACGTGTTTCAAGCCGCGCTACGGCCTCGCCAAGCAAGAGGTTGGTGCATCGAAGGGACTCGCCCATTGCGCACCGTCGCCCTTTCCCTCTGCGACGCGATGGGGTTAAAGGTGCATCCCGTCGATGATCCCAACCCGGGCGTGGGCATGGCCAAGGCGGCGGGCGGGGACGCCACGGCAGCCGGCTGGAGCCACAACATCCCCGCGATCCCCGACTTCATGAAGCGGGCGTGCGTGGCGTACTTCGCCACAATCCCCGAGTTTGCCGAGTTTATCCTCCGGTAGGGCCGGCGCTCCGGATAAATACCTACCTGGTCTGCGACATTGACGGGTCCCTTTCGGGCCCGGGACCTCGCTGTTCTCTTTTGATTCTGTCGTGCCTTGATCGTTTGAGTTCTCGCCCGGTGGCCCGGACCCAACCAGCTCGGGACGCAAGGTTGGGCCAAGACTACAAGGTGAGCTCATGTTACCTAGCTTCAATCTCCATCTCAGCGAGTAGCTCAACGCGAATCAAAATGCGAAATCAGGGCCACTGGTTTGAGCCGGCCTCGCCTTATACTGCTTTCGAAGACAACCAGGTGTCCTGTCGTACCCTGGAATTGGGAGGCCGAGATGGGTCTCTGGCAAGGTAAAAAGGCGTTGGTAACTGGCGGTGCTTCTTTCATCGGATCGCACCTGACCGACGCTCTCGTGGAACGAGGCGCCTCCGTACGCGTCGTGGACGATTTGTCCAGTGGGAGACTTGAGAATATCGAGCGTCGGATCGCGGAACGTACGGTTGAGTTCATCCAAGCGGATCTCCGGGAGCCCGGTGTCGCACGCCTTGCTGTGCGGGACATGGAGTATGTGTTCCATCTGGCTGCGGATCACGGTGGGCGCGGCTACGTAGATCTGCACCAGGCCGGGCCGGGCTCGAATCTCTATCTTGACGGGCTCGTCTTCGCGGAGGCGAGGCGCGCCAAAGTCGCGAAGGTGATCTTCGCGTCATCCGGCTGCGTATATCCGAACTATCTTCAGGGCAATCCAAACGAAACCGTCTACTTGACTGAGGACCTCGTCAGGCCACCCTATGACGCTGACAACCTTTACGGATGGGCGAAGCTCATGGCCGAGCTGACGCTGAAAGCCTACTACAAAGAGTTCGGCATGAAGGCGGCGTCAGCCCGCTACTTCACGGTGTATGGCCCACGAGGTGTCGAGAACCATGCCGTCATAGCGTTGATCGCGAAGGCATTTATCAAGCAAGACCCGTTCGAAGTGTGGGGCGATGGCACGCAAGTGCGGAACTGGACCTACATCGACGACATCGTGCGAGGAACGATACTCGCTGCGGAGAAGATTGAGGACGGCACTGCAGTGAATCTGGGCACCATGGAGAGGATCACCGTAATGGATGCCGTCAACATGGTGTTCGAGTACACCGGCCACAAGGCCCGGATCCAACTGCACCCTGAAATGCCCACTGGCCCCCTGAATCGCGTTGCTGACAACTCGTTGGCAAAGCAACTCCTGGGGTGGGAGCCCGAGGTGAGCTTCCGGGAAGGGCTGAGGAGAACAAAGGAATGGTACTTCGCCAATAAGCGCCCAGACCAGGTGAAGGTGGCGCTCGCGTCGATGTTGACGGAACGCTGATGCAGGAGCCGCCTGCGCGAGTCAACATACTCGGCGTAGGGGTGAGTACCATCACACTGCCACAGGCAGTGCCTATCAGGGAGAAATGGATTACCGGAAAGACTGTGCAATAGGTCCGTGTAACGTGCGTCCACGGCGTGATGGGAAACCACCGCGATCGAGAGCTTCGTCAAATCCACAATAAAGCAGGGCTCGTCACTCCGCACGCTCGAATTTGAGTAGCCCAATCACCTGAAGACCGAACACCACGACGAAAATCAGGTTGTAGACGATGTATCTGACCCAGAGCCGGCGAAAGTCCTTCGTCAACCTGTACAACCATTCGAAGCCGGCTTTGCGAATCCACCGTGGTGCCTGTTTGATCCTGCCGCTGAAGAAGTCGAAGGTCGCTCCCGACGCGACCATGATCGTCCCCCTTATCCTCTCCCGGTGCTCACTAATCCACACATCCTGCTTCGGCGACCCGAGCCCCACCCAGAGGAAGTCAGGCCGCGCCCGGTTGATCATGTCGCACACTGCCTCATCTTCTTCTTCGGTCGGTGATCGGAAAGGCGGAGAGTACTTGCCGACCACTCTCACCTCCTCGAAGCGTTGGCTGAGATACGCCTCGATCTTGTCCGGCGCGTCGGGCGACCCCCCGCACAGGAAGAACGTGTAACCGTTGTCCTTAGCCTTGCTGCTGACCTCGAGCATCAGGTCAGGGGCGTAAAATCGGTCGCTGTTCTTGTTGTAGAATGCACGGGCCCACCGGAGAAACGGCATGCTGTCGATTCCGACGATGTCTGCCGAGTTGTAAAGACGCAGAAGCCGTCGGTCGAAGAGAGCTGACACACAGCAGTTCACATTGATCAACGCGAGGGAATGTGATCGCGACTGCTTGTCGGACAGCCAATCCTTGAACATCCGATGCATGTCTTCATACGAGAGACAGTCCATGTTGATGCCGAGGATGTTCATCTTGAGCATGATGACCCCATTCCAAGGACGCTGGCGCAAGGTGACCGACGGACGGGCGCCGTCGGGCCCAAAAGGATCAGCATGGCGAGGCCGCTTCACCGTTTCGGGAGTGATGGTTTGCCATCTGGTAGACCTGCACCAGATTGTGGAAGTGCGCTTCCTGGCTGTATTGCTGGATGACCTTCTCGCGGCCCGCCCTCCCCATCCGATGGCGGAGTTGGAGATCTTCCCACAGACGGCGCACGTTCCCCGTCAGATCCGTTGCATTGACGGGCTGGAAAAGGACACCAGTCACGCCCTCCCCCACGATCCCGGCTAGGCCCTCGATCCTCGACGCAATCATGGACAATCCCAGCGCCATCGTCTTGACAGACGGCCACCGGGGACTGCTCAAAGCACACGCTTGGCCCGACCGCGGGAACCTCCTTCGCCTGGCCTCAATGTCGAACACAGACTAGCCAATCATTAAGAAAACCCATAAACGGCCTCCGCCCGGTGACCGCAACACCCCGCGGGGGAACAGCATCAGTTGAGATCGAACCCCGCAGGGTGGATAATAGCGCAAAGCCGGAAGGCAGCTATGCGGCGCAAAGTATCGATTCCGCCACGTGCAAACCGGGCCGTGCAGCCCGACGGGGCGGGCCCCCTCGCGCGCGTCACGCCACACCGTAGGCAATCCGCGCTCGACAAGCGCTGCGCCAAAAGGCCTGGGACTGGCTTCTTGGGGCAGTCCATGCCGCATTGAGGATCTGGCGTGATGGAATTCCCGCAACGGTTTGCCATCATGATGTCTTCCGAAGCGATCGGGGGGCTAGAGCGCTACCTAGTCGACCTAGCGGTTGCCATGAAACGGACGTCCTGTGAACCCACCCTGCTCAATCTGAAAAGCAAAACCCCCTATGAGGCGGACCTTCGATCCGCTGGCGTGACCCTCCACGCCAGCCTCGCACCCAGCAGGTTCTCCGCAAGTGGTCCGACGGCTCTTTTAAGACTCCTCCGGACTTGTGCCCCTGATGTACTTCTGATTGGCGTAAATCGCCAAGCGATGCTTCTAGGAGCGCCCCTGGGGCGTCTCTGCCAGGTACCCGTGACGGCCCTCTACTCGCATACGCACATGGGACAGCACCGTTTTACGCTCAGAGTGGCTGCCAGGCTTGTCGATGCGGTTGTCGCTGCCGGCGACAGGCATCGCTCGTATCTTTCCGGCTTGGTTAGGCATGGGCACGTGGTGAGCATCTGTCCAGGCCTCAATCTGCAAAGGACGTCTGCCGCGGGTGACATCGGCGATACGCCCCGCGGCTCCGAGTCCCCATCGATTGCCATTGTCGCAGCTTTGAGACCTGAGAAGGACCACGGAACGTTTCTTCGAGCAGCAGCAATAGTCAAAGAGCATCTTTCTCAGGCGCAATTCCTTATCATCGGCGACGGGGCGGCGCGTAGCACCTTGGAGGGCCTAGCGAGGAGTCTCGCTATCGACCGATGTACGCAGTTTCTTGGTTGGAGGACGGTCGGCGGTGAGCTCCTGAAGCAAATAGATGTCCTTGTTCTGGCGTCGATAAGCGAGGTGTTTCCGGCTGTCATCATTGAGGCGTTCGGTGCGGGCGTGCCCGTGGTGGCGACAGATGTCGGTTCCGTTTCTGAACTCATGGGTGCTGAGGAGGCGTGTGGTCTTCTTGTGCCTCCGCGTGAGCCTAGCCAGCTCGCCGCCGCCATCATCAGAGTGGTACAGGAGCCGGGCTTGGCGCGAGCGATGTCGAACAATGCTCGGGTTCGGGCGCAATTGTTCACTGCGGAGCGCTTCTGTTCGGACATGCTCGGACTAGCCCGGCAGATCCGGGCTAACAAGGCAGATCGCGCTTCAGGGCCGGAGAATCGGTAGCACTAACGGATGCGAAAGACCCGACTGGCCGCAGAGAAACGCCCGAGGGTGCTCATTCTGGGCCACCTCCCGCCAAGCCAGGGCGGTCCAGCAACGTATCTGTCGGCCATCCTCTCATCGAGGCTTACGGAGCAGTTCGAGCTCCGGCCATACAATATCGGGCGTCCCCCGAAGGCTGGGGTGCACAACAATTTTGGCTACTCCGTGTTGTGGAATGCCGGTATGCGACGGATGCTCCTTGCGATCGCCATTACCCTCCGGCACCTGCTCCTGTTTCCGCTGGAGCTCCTGAGGTTCCGGCCGGCCATTGTCCACATCCACACGGCTCCCTACTGGGTGTTCTGGGAGACGTCCATCTACATCACTCTGTGCAACATCTTCCGTATTCCCTGTGCACTGCAGCTGCATTACTCATTCCGCTTGTTCTACTCTTCTTGCTCTGCGATTCCACGACGATTGATCCTGTCGGTTCTGCGCCGGGTCTCCGTGTTCGTGGTTATTTGCAGGGACGACCAACGGTTCCTGAATGACCTCGGCGTCACCAAGATAAAAAGCACCTATCTGCCCAACTGCATCGACGTGGAGGGGGTGCGGTTAAGCTCGGGCGAGACGGCGCGGGCTCGAGCACATGAGGAGGACTTGGAGATCCTTTTTCTGGGTGGCAGCGATACGGTCCGCAAAGGCCTGCGTGACCTGCTGAAAGCGATTCCTACCATCGCGCAGCGCTTCCCGGAGGCCAGATTCCGTCTGGTTGCGGTTCCAGGTGATCTGGTTGAATCCATACTGCCCAACGACCACCTCGGTCGATGCGTCATCGAGGGCTGGGTTAGCGGTCGAGACAAAAACGAGAGGCTGGCGCGGGCGGACATCTTTGTGCTACCCAGCCATGGGGAGGGTATGCCAATCGCCATTCTGGAGGCGATGGCAGCTAGCCTTCCAATTGTGGCGACCGATGTGGCCGGAATCCCGGACATGATCCGGCATGAGCAGGAGGCCCTTCTGATCCCCCCGGGGGATGTGCCCGCGCTCGCAGCTGCCATCAATCGGCTACTCGGGTCTTCTGAGCTCAGGAAGGCGCTTGGCGGCCGCGCAGGGGAGCGTGTCACCCGGGAGTATGACCTGCCAAGGGGCGTGGAACGCTGGGAGAGCCTCTATCGGTCTCTCCTCGGGGACGCCTCCCTGGCGCGCGGTGAGCAAGGACGTGGGCCCAATGAGGCGTCGGGACGAGGAGGACGGCGGTGAGGCTCGTCGTTGTCGGACCTTATCCCACCGACCCGAACAGGATCACGACTGGCGTCGAGGCCGTGATCGTGTACCTGCTGGAGGGACTGCGTGAGATCACGGAACTGAACGTCGAGGTGATCTCGTGCCAGAAGGGAATGGGCAGGCAGGAAACCCGGCTCCTTGAAGGTTTGGCCGTCTACTACTTGCCGTCTCCCAGGAGATTCGGGAACCTGACACTTGACATCGTAGAGAAGGCCCGGGTGGCCAGGAAGATAGAGGAACTGCGGCCGGACATCGTCCACGTCCACAATCACGCCAATTATCCGTATCTCTTCGCAGCGCCCAGGCACCCGACGGTGACCACGGTGCACGGCCTGGTCTTCAGAGAAGTATCCTACGACAACGAACGCCTGGACGTCCTCCGCCGACCGGCCCGGAGGTTCCTCGAGCGACTTGTCCTGCGAAAGGCCCATGACCTGATCGCTGTGACTCGGTACGTCAGCGAGATGGTCAGACCTCTCACCTCGGCCCGAATTCACGTCGTCGAAAATCCCGTGAGTGAGCGTTACTTCGATGTGGCCGGCTCTGAGCGTGAGCGACCGGACACACTGCTGTTCGCGGGATCGATCATGGAGCGCAAGAACATACTTGGCCTACTGAGAGCAACCTGCGTCCTCAGGGACCGGATACCTTCGCTGCAGCTACGCATAGCAGGAGGCGTGGCACAACTCAACTATTTCCACCTGCTGTCGGCTTTCGTCGCCGCGAACGAGCTCCACAAGAACGTTGTATTCCTGGGCCACCTCTCCGAAACCGAGCTTCTGCACGAATACTCGCAAAGCACTCTGGTGGTTTCGTGTTCCCGCGAGGAGACTTCTGGAATGGTTGTCCAGCAAGCGATGGCCGCTGGGAAGGCGTCCGTCGTGTCACGGATCGGCGGTTTCTCCTGCATAGTCAAGGACGGTGAGACCGGATTCCTCGTCGACCCGGAAAACATCGAGGGCTTTGCGGAGAGAATTCATCTTCTTCTCCTTGATGGTGAATTGCGCAGGAGTGTGGGTGAAAAAGCCCGCGCGGAAGCTTTTCGTAGATTCACCCCGGCGGTGATCGCGAAGAAGACGCACGACCTCTACAAGCGCCTCGTCAGCGAGGCCCCCCGATTCGCCGAGCAGCGATAGAGGATCACGGCGCCGATGCTCACGTAGACCAGGGCCGCAAGAAGCGTGGCCAGGGCCGCACCGATCCCTCCAAGCGGAGGAATCAGGATAAAGTTTGAAAGAACGTTGACAAGCAATGCGATTGCCGTGAGCTTGAGCTGGGCGTGCTCTCGACCGATGCTGGTCAGGCCGATTCCAACCACAGCACCGACGCAAAGCAGCAAGCTCGCCGGGGTCAGGATGCGCAGGATGCCCATGGCTGGCGCATAGGAAGACCCATAGAGCTTCTGAATAAGCACGCCGGGTACCGTCGCGAACACCAGGATGGGCGGGCCGATCAGCACGGTGAGGAAGCCCAGCGCGTGCGTCCACTCCTTCCTCCAACTGCTTGTGGAGTCTGCCCAGGCCCGGGAAAGGCGCGGCAGTGCCGTGAAGCAAAGCACCATCGCCACCGAATAGAGTCCCTCTACCAGGCGGTAGGGGGCACCATAAAGGCCGGTGTCCAGATTGCCTCGCAGATAGAAGAGCATCGCCGCATCGATTCTCATGTACAGATCAGCAAGGAACCAGACCAGCGCCAAAGGGATTGTCCCTTTCAGCGTACGCAGAACTTGGTTGGTGCTTCCCGGGACGCGCGGCGGTCCCGTCGTCTTCCAAACTGCGGCGAACCCAACGATTACGCCCGCAGATTGCCCGAGTAGGAAGCCGCCTGCGGCTGCCCCGGGGGTTGGCGAGTTAGGTACGACGGTAACGACAAACAGCAGGAAGAGGGCTGACTGGACAGCGTCCAGAAGACCAGCTTGGCCCGGGTGGGCTGATGTGACGAGAGCGGCCCTCCACGTCTGGGTGATCGCCAACAGGGCGAAGGCGGGCCCCACGTACCAGGAAGCGCTTCGGGCTGATACATCGTTTGTAGTTAGCAGGAGCCCGCCGACATAAAGACCAAGGAAGAGGACACTTCCTAGGCCCTTGAGAGCGAGGTTCACGCCCAGCAGATCCTGCGCGTCGGCACGACCTGCCGACACCTCCCGCGTGTAGAACGGATCGGCCCCCATGCTCGGGATGAAAATCAAGAGTGAGCCCAGGGTGAACGCGAATGTGAAACCACCGTACTGCTCTGGACCAAGCCAGCGAGCAATCAGCACGAATGCGGCAAAGCTCAACAGCTTGCTGGCGCCGTGACCCGTGAGCAGCGACAGCGTCTGCCGCACGAGCGGTTGCGTGACTAAACGCGAAAGTGCATTGAATGCTGCCTTCACGGGCGTGCCGCGTCGGCCGATCGGCTATCGGCTGCACCTGCCGAAGTGTCACCCTGCCTGACGACGGGCGGCGCCTGGGCCACCGCAGGATTCCAAAGCGACCCGCGATACGTCTCGATGAGACCGGCACAGACCCAGAACAATGCGTTCGGCGTCAGCGTATAGCGAAGCTCGACGAAGAGTGTATTGACTACGAAAGCGATGCACACCAAGGTGCAGCAAAGCAAGGGAGGCGCGCCGCCATGCGCAGCCGTGAGTCTGGCTTGACGCGACCGGGCGAGACCAAGCCACAAAATCCGCAGCACCAGGAGTAAGAACAAACCACCTACGACGATGCCGAGCTCGGCAAACGGGGTCAGGAGCGTGTTGTGCGTTCCGCCACTCCAAAAGGTCCCTTCCGTAAGTTGCGCCACCATCCTGGCGCTCGGGTCAAAAAAACCTTCCTGGCGCAAGTCGAAGTTGCCGAAGCCAATCCCTGTCAGAGGATGGCCGCGGATCATGTTGAGCGTCACAGATGTCAGCTTCAATCGGTCCTGGATCGGGCCGATCTCGTCGAGGCGAGGAATGGCAGGAGGGCCGAGCAACTGCTTCCCCGAGACCGCAAGCAGCGCAAGGGCCAGGAACATGGCGTAGACGCGTCTCTGGGGCCCTCGGTGACCGACGCCGATGACGAGCACCACAAGCAGGCTCAAGAGCACAGCGCGAGTTTCGGTGAGATACGCCCCCAGACACAGAAGACCCCCGGCCACAATGCCGAGAGCGCGATACCAACCGCGGCGAAGAGTCGCCAGATGGAGCGCCACTGGGACCAACTGGACCATCACCACACCGTTGAACTCCGCTTGAAGGAAAGGGCCTCGCGCGCGCCCCCAGTGTTGCGCGATTTGAGGGTCGACGATCGTGGCTGGGAATACCAGCGAATGGACTCCCGAACTCTCAAGTATGGCGGTCAGACCGAGGTAGACGCCAAACCCACCGAGGATCCCGAAGAGGACATCCAAGTCTCGGGGGGACCACCTGGTTCGCAAGACAACGGAGTAGGCGATTGCCGGCAGCAGGAGCAGATTCAGAAGAATGGTGATCTCTGCTCCGGGGTACCCGCTCGCGAAGCCGCCGTATGCCACCCCCGATACGGCTGCGAGGCCGGCTGTCATCCACAAGCCCCACTCGGGCCACCGGACGGGGCCGATCGATCCTTTCTGGTGCGCCATTGCTGTGCCCGCCACGAGTATCAAAAGAAGGAACGAGAGCCGCTCGAAAGTGACGTCAGGAAATCCCTCCAGTTTGGGAAACCCAAAGGATCTCGAGCACGAGAAGGCCAACCAAAGGCCGAGCAGTAGCATCACCAGGCGTCCGGGGATCTGGGCCGGCGGCACGCGGCTCCCAGGCGCAGCGCCCGCAGAATCCTTCAAGCTTGACCGTTCGAGGTAGCTGGTCACTCGAGGAGATGCCGGCTCACGATCAGGTCGTTCGCCGCCTTTGCGATCAGTACGTGCCCCTCAGCGTTAGGGTGACCGTCCAGGAGGTTGATCCAGAGCCGTCTGGCTTCCCGCCCCCGAAAGTAGTCGAACGCGTTCACGACAGGCACGTTTTTTGAGGTGCAGAAATCCACGACCACCTGGTACGCGCCGAGGCTCGGGTGCCTATCGGTCAGATCGACAACGTATGGAACAACGACGACACCCAGCCGCCAGTGCCACGTATTGGCGAGCGCGAATAACTCCTTGAGGGTTTTCTGATTTTCCCTCCACGCTGGCCCGTCAGTCAGATACTCCTCGACCTCTGCGGAGGCCGTGCTCGGCACCTGGTGGAACCCAACCGACCTGGCGAGGGCCGCCATCCGCGGAAGCAGGAGCCGCAAGAGATGGAAGTGAGAATCCGCACGCCGGAGTGCGTCTTTGAAGCCGCTGCGAGGCCCGTGCTCGTCGCTATTCGTGCGTTCGATGTCGTTCAGATGATAGGCGAGCAGCACGACCGCTGGCTTGAGGTTCGGGCCGATCTCGGCGAGCGTCGCTAGCTCTTGGAGGGTGTCGTAACCGGGAATGGCGAGATTGACCACCCGGATGCGGTTGGAAGGATAGTGCTGCTGAAGCCTGTCCTGCAGAACCGTGGGAAAGGCGTCCTCGCAGCGGACTCCGTAGCCGAAGGCGTAGGAATCCCCGAGTACGACCACGAGTGTACTCTCCCTCTCGCGGGCCTCGTGAGGGTTGCAGGTTCTGAACCCCAAGGAGTCCGTCATGAACTCCACTCCACCCGCGTACCCAACCGATTCCCTCGCGAAGCCGTATCGCCGAGCCGAACCGGGCAGTGGAATCCCCTTGGTGTCAGGCCGCGGCTCCACAGCACGGACGAAAGCCTCTCCGAGCAGGATTGCCAGACAGAGCCCGGCAGCCATCGAGGCCAACTTGAGGCGCGTTTTTCTGTGTCGGCCGGTCATTGGCTCATGAAAGTCCTGAGACGGGCAACGAGTTCCCTGGAAACCAGTCGATGCCCGTCGTCGTCCCAGTGACCGTCCAATTTCAAGTGATGGGATAGCCCCGTTTCCTGCTGCGCCTGGCCAAAGACGGTTTGCAGTCCCAAGTACTCAACGCCGTTCGCGCGCGCGAACCCCGCCAGATCTCGCTCGAAGAACCCGAGATCGAAGCTGGGGTCGCTCGACGGAGATTCCGCCTCGTCCTGCGCTGTCATGTACACGTCAACGCAGACCAGCAGGAAGCGGACCTTGTGCTCCTTGCAGAGTTGCGCCATTGCCTGAATGAGCCGCTTCGCCAGCGCATAGTTCTCAAGGAACACTGGGTCGGGATGCGAAGTGCACAGGCTAAGGTATCCGGGAATCCGTGTGGCCGAGGTTTGAGACCGTTGGCCGCGCATTTCCTGCGATTTGTTCGCCGCGTAGGCGGCATAACGTGCCGACATAAGAGAAAGAAGGACTGAATGTGGCCTCAGGAGACTGATCCACTGTCGGAGCTTGAAACCCACAGTTTTCGAGAAACTGTTATCGAGAAGCAACTCACCGCCCTTTGAGACGGTGAAGAATGGCCGCCGGGTATCAAAGGCAGTATCCCTGCGGACATCAGCGATGTCATTGCTTGGACAGAAGAACAGAATGACTAGGTCGGGAGAAAACCGCATTGCATGATTCCTGAGAACCAGAAGTTCCTCGCTGGGAGAATAGCCTGAGCGGCCAAAGTTCATCAATTCGACTGGGTGCCCGGTTTCCCTCGTGAGTTGCCTCTCGGTACGAGCAAGAAAAGTACGCCCAATGTCGACTTGAAACGCCTCTACGAAGCTGTCACCCAACACCGCGATCCGGTAGCTGTTGTGCGGCTTGGCCAGGGGCCGTTCGTTGTCTCGCCACCCGTAACTATTGATCCTTCCGGTGATAGCCTGGCGGGTCGGTCCCAGGTACCAGTACTGCCGGCCGGGCAGGAAGGAGTAGCCGAGTCCTGGGTCCGGACGTGTCCAGGCTGTCCTCGCGCCAAAGGCATGCGTCGTCCGCAGGATCAACTCGACAGCTGCCACGCAGGCCAGGAAAGCGGCCAACGCCAACAGGGCTTTGCGCAGGACGTCGTTCCTCCGCGTGCGCTTCAACAGGTACCGTCTCCTCGCTGCCTTCCCTGCGTCGCCAGCAATCCGACCGGCCGCAACACTATCCTCAACCATCTAGGGCGCGCCGCACACGCGCTTGGGTGCTCGCGCACCGCTCTAGCTTGCCCCGGCGCCTCGCAACACAGCCGGGATCGTTTTGAGGGCAATCTCGAGATCCAGTCCGAGCGACCATGAGTCAATGTACTGCAGGTCGAGCTCCATCCAGTGGTCGAAGTCAATCTCGTGGCGACCGTTGACCTGCCATAGACACGTCAGCCCAGGCTTCATCGAAAAGCGGCGAAATTGCCAGCCATTGGAAATCTTCTCCACGTCCCTCAAAGGAAGAGGTCGCGGTCCGACCAGGCTCATCTCCCCGATGAGCACGTTGAACAACTGAGGTAGCTCGTCGAGGCTCAGCTTCCTCAGAACTAGGCCCACACGAGTCACGCGAGGATCCTTCTTCATCTTGAAGGCGGCACCGTGGACTTCGTTGAGTCGCTCCAGCTTCGGAAGCTGGGACTCGGCGTCTTTGACCATGCTTCGGAACTTCCACATCCGGAACTTCCTTCGCCCGAAACCCACTCGCTCCTGGCTGAAGAAGACTGGGCCGCGAGACTCCAGCTTGATGGCCACCGCGATGATCAGGAACAGCGGCGCCAGAAGGACAAGCGCAACGCCGGCGAAGACCGCGTCCACCACTCGCTTCAGGACAAGGCCCAAGGATGACGGAGCGGACTCAGCGAGGGTGACAATCGGGATCTTGTCCAGGTGCTCGACCTCGGCGTGCGCCAGCTTGAGCTCGAAGAAGTCCGCGGGGATCCGAACGATGAGCCCCATCTCCGTGGCCACGGCGATGATCCGCGCGATTGTCTCGTACTGTGAGCGCAGCGGGAGACAGATCATCACCTCGTCCACTTCCATGTGGCCCAAGAGCCCAGCAGCGTCCTTTAGCCCGCCCAGGAGCTTCTCCGGTTGACCGTGGAGTGAACTCCTAGGAGGGGGGATGTCGTCGATGTAGCCCAGCAGGAGGTAGCCGAGATCGGGCCTCTTCCAGATCTCGGCCCCCAGCCGCGCGCCTCGCGGCCCGCACCCTACGATGACGAGGTTGCGAAGGTTTCGCCCTTTCCGCCGGACTTCACCCAGGACCAGGCGAAGGACACTGCGCGTCAGGACCGTGCCGACGAGGCCCGCAACAAAAAAGACGGCCAGAAAGCGGCGGTCCACCGCTATGAGTCGAAGAACCACGGCCAGCCCGGCAAGAATAAGCGCGCCCAGGGCGACCGCCTTCGCGATGTCCCACCACTCCGACACCAGGAGTCCGATGCGCCGGGATCGGTACAGGCCGCGTGCCCGAAAAATCACGTGCCACAGGGCCGCAAACCCCATGAAGAGGAGCGCGTTCGATAGCTTGATCCTGACCGCGAGGAACTCGGCTGGATTGTTCGGGCTCGCCGCACCGGCCGACACCAGCAGTGCCAGGCCGAAGGCCGCGGTCATGGCGCACAGGTCCGCCGCGCGAAAGGCGTCGAGCAGCAGCCGTCGCCTCAGTGGCTGCATGACCGCTCTCCTGTGCGCCGTGCCAAAGCCACTGCCACCCCCTACAGCAACCCGTACAAAGCTTCCGGGATGTGGAAACGCCGGCGGCTGAGAACCGCCCCCAGCAGCCGGGCGCCCGACTCCTCGAGAGTCCGCTTGGCCTGCTCGGCCACCTGCCATCGTGTCTTCTCCGCCTGGACGACCAGGACCACGCCATCCACCAGCGGGGCGAGGATGCCGGCGTCGCTGTAAACCGTGGTGGGCGGACCGTCCACGATCACCCAGCCGTACCTTGAACGGAGGCCTTCGAGGGCCGTGCGGAGCCCCGGGGCGCTGAGAACCCCGGTCGGGTGGCTCGCATGGCGCCCGGACGTCA
>Ga0315293_10004271_pt1 | contig 13635 bp, 13 predicted proteins | sample YL17G13_20_MG_FD_203071 | JGI IMG/M metagenome (GOLD analysis project Ga0315293, IMG submission 203071) | Sediment microbial communities from Yellowstone Lake, YNP, Wyoming, USA - YL17G13_20 | ecosystem: Environmental > Aquatic > Freshwater > Lake > Sediment | place: USA: Wyoming | collected... | reverse complement strand
CGGTCACCACGTCCCGCACCTGTACGTCGTCGAGCACGGTGATGCTGATGAGGTCGGCTGTCGCCACGTCGGTCACCGCCGCGGCGACGGCGGCACCCGCTTCGGCGAACGGCGCCATGGCGTCGGCACGCACGTCGTAAACCACCAGGCCGCCGGTCCAGCCGACCAGTCGCATAGCCATCGGGGCGCCCATGCTGCCCAGGCCGATGTAGCCGAGTCTCATGTCAGCCACCAGAGCCGCTCCTCCTCGTCACGCATCATCGTCACCTTACGACCGGATGATCTGTCCGCCGTCGACGTTGAAGATCTGTCCGGTGATCCACTTCGCCTGATCGGAAAGCAGGAACAGGCACATCCCGACCAGATCCTCGGGTTGACCCAACCGGCTCAGCGGGATCCGCTGCACGATGTCGGCGACGATCTTCTGCGGGGTGGTGGTGCGGTTGGCCTCGGTGTCGATCGGGCCGGGCGCGATGGCGTTGATCCGGATGTTCTGCCAGCCCAGTTCACGGGAAAGCTGTTGGGTCAGAGCGTTGACCCCAGCCTTGGCCAGGCCGTAATAGTTGGCGTACAGCCATGCCGCCGTGGACGATTGGTTGACGATCGCGCCGCCGCCGCGCTGCGCCATCGACTTGTAGACGGCCCGGGTGCAGACCAGTGCACCGTCGAGATTGACGCTCATGAACTTCTTGTAGTAGTCCCAGTCGACGGTGAGCAGCATGTCCAGTTTCATGCCGCCGAAGATGGCGGCGTTGTTCACCAGGTAGTCGACGCCGCCGAACTCCGCCTGGGTGCGGTCGGCCATCGCCCCGGCCGACTCCGGGTCGGACACGTCGACGGTTGCGGCGATCGCGGTGCCGCCCTCGGCGACGATCCCGGCGGCCACCCGGTCAGCCCCTTCGGTGTTGATGTCGGCCACCACCACCGCCGCACCCTCGCGGGCCAGTGCCTCGGCATAGGCCTGACCGATCCCGCCGCCGGCACCGGTGACGATCGCTACCTTCTCGGTGAACTGCATGTCACTCCTTCGCCCGGACTGCACTTGTTTGCGGCTTTGCTCGTGATTCGCGTGCATCAAGTGCACTCCCGGCGAGGGTCATACCGCTGTCGCGATGACCTTGAGTTCCAGGTACTCCTCGAACCCGGCCACACCCATCTCCCGGCCGACCCCGGACTGCTTGTATCCGCCGAAGGGCACGTCGGCGGAGTACCAGACACCGCCGTTGACGTTGACGGTTCCGACCCGAAGCCGCGAGGCGACGGCCTGCGCGCGGTCCGGGTCGGCGCTGAACACGCTGCCGGACAGCCCGTAGGGCGAATCATTGGCGATGCGGACGGCGTCGTCGTCGCCGTCGTGGGCGATCACCGTCAGCACCGGTCCGAAGATCTCCTCCCGGGCCACCCGGGCGTCATTGGTGAGGCCCGCGACCACGGTCGGCTCGATGAAGTAACCCCGGTCCCGGTCGGCGGGCCGGCCGCCACCGCAGGCGAAGGTCCCACCCTCGGCGATGGCCAGGTCGAGGTAGGACTGCACGCGGTCGCGCTGACGCGCGGAAATGACTGGGCCGCAGATGGTTCCGGGCTTGGTCGGGTCGCCGGGTTTGATCCCGGACATGGTCGCGGCTGCTGCGGCAACGGCATCGTCGTAGCGGCCGCGGGGCACCACCAGACGGGTGGTGATGGCGCAACCCTGCCCGGCGTGGATCGACGCCGTGAAGGCGGCCATCGCGCAGGCGGCAGCCAGGTCGGCGTCGTCGAGGACCAGGAACGCCGACTTGCCGCCCAGTTCCAGGAAAACCTTCTTGATGGTCGCCGCACCCGCGGCCATCACGGCCCGGCCGGTCGCCGTCGATCCGGTGAACGAGACCATGTCGACCCGCGGGTCGGCAGAGAGCATGGCGCCGATCGCAATGGCATCAGAGGTGACGATGTTGAGCACACCCGGCGGGATATCGGTGTGCTCGGCCACCAGTTCGCCGAGAACCGCTGCGCACCAGGGAGTGTCGGGCGCCGGCTTGAGGACGACGGTGTTCCCGGCTGCCAGCGCGGGGCCGATCTTGGCGAGATTGATCTGGTGCGGGAAGTTCCACGGGGTGATGGCGCCGACGACGCCGACTCCTTCCCGGACCAGGATGCGCCGGGTCGAGATTCCCATCGGCGCGGCGACGCCGAGGTCGGTCCGCCACGGGTAGGAATCCGCGGTGTCCGCGGAGAAGCCGAGATCGTCGACCGGTCCCTCCAACTGGGCGGCCGCGGTGAGCATCCGCGGGGCGCCGGCCTCGGAAATGGTGATCTCGCGCAGTTCCTCGATGTGTTCACCCATGGCGTCGCGCAACTGGCGGATGCAGCGCACCCGCAGTCCGGTGTCGGTAGACCAGTCGCCGGTGTCGAACGCGCGCCTGGCCGCCGCGATGGCCCGGTCCATATCCGCGATGTCGGCGTTGGCGGCGGTGCCCAGCACCTCCTCGGTGGCAGGGTTGATGGTCGGATAGCGCCCCCCACCGCCGGCAACGAGTTCGCCGTCGATGAACAGATCGCTGTTGCGCTCGGCTGCTATCGCCATCCGCCACTCCTCGCCGGCCGCCCGAATCTGGGTGGACACCTGTCCGGTCTATCCCTGCGGAACCCTAGCCGCAGCATCCTCGAGGGCGCAAGGTACTACCCGCCGATGACGACTCCGACATGGTATTTCATTGCCCGGCCTTGCATCGAAACGAGACGCCGCACTACGGTGGACATGTGTCCAGAGATGTGGCGGCGACGGCGTCCGGCGACGGCGCCGGTACACGTCGGCCGCGTCAGGAGGAGACGTTCCGCAGATTGGTGGGCGCCGCACTGGTGACGCTGCGCGTCTCGTCGTACGCCGACCTGACGGTGCGAGCCGTGGCGGCGCGCGCCCAGGTGGCGCCGGCCACCGCCTACACCTATTTCTCGTCGAAGAACCATCTAGTCGCCGAGGTGTACCTCGACCTGGTGCGCCAGGTGCCCTACTTCACCGACGTCAACGACACCCGGCTCAACCGGGTCCAGCAGGCCCTGCGCGCCCTGGCCCTCGTCGTCGCCGACGAACCGGAGGTCGCGGCCGCCTGCACGACTGCCTTACTGAGCAACGACGCCGCGGTGCGCCAGGTCCGCGACCGCATCGGCGCCGAGATCCACAAACGGATCAAATCCGCTCTGGGTCCGGAAGCCGACACCAGAACCGTTGCCGCGCTGGAGATGAGCTATTTCGGCGCACTGGTGCACGCCGGGAGCGGGGCGTTCACCTACCGGCAGATCGCCGATCGGCTGGGCTATGTCGTGGGCCTGATCCTCACGCCCGGGCCCGGGCGATCAGACGGAGACGAGCCATGACCGCCGGGACCGTCGAGCTGGTTCTCGATCCCTACGACTACCACTTTCACGAGGATCCGTACCCGTACTACAAACGGCTGCGCGACGAGGCGCCGCTCTACCGCAATGACGAATTGAATTTCTGGGCTCTCACCCGGCATTCGGACGTGCACAAGGGATTCCGCAACAGCACCGCGCTGTCGAACAAGCTCGGGGTGTCCCTGGATCCGATCTCGCGCACTCCCGAGGCCTACCGCACGATGTCGTTCCTGGCGATGGACGACCCCGGGCATCTGCGGCTGCGAACCCTGGTCTCGAAGGGCTTCACGCCTCGGCGTATCCGCGAACTGGAGTCGCGGGTGCTGGAATTGACCCGGGAGCATCTCGACACCGCTCTGCAGTCCGACAGCTTCGACTTCATCAGCGACTTCGCCGGCCTGCTGCCGATGGACGTCATCTCCGAACTCGTCGGGGTGCCCACCGAGGACCGCCGGCATCTGCGTGCACTGGCGGACGCGGTCATGCACCGCGAGGACGGCGTGACCGACGTTCCGCGCTCGGCACTCGCCGCGGCGATGGACCTGCTGGTGTACTACGCCGACATGGTCACCCAGCGGCGCCGCACACCCACCGGCGATCTCACCTCCGCGCTGCTGGAGGCCGAGATCGACGGCGATCGACTCGGCGACGACGAGATCATGGCGTTCCTGTTCCTGATGGTCGTCGCGGGCAACGAGACCACCACGAAACTGCTTGGCAATGCGGTGTATTGGGGCGCACGGAATCCCGACCAGCTCGCCGGCACATACGCCGACCACTCCCTGATCCCGCTGTGGGTGGAGGAGACGCTGCGCTACGACACCTCCAGCCAGTTGCTGGCCCGGGTGGTGGCCGAGGACATCGAGTTCCACGGCACCACCTTGCACGCCGGCGACACGCTGCTGCTGGTGCCGGGTTCCGCGCATCGCGACGAGCGGGTGTTCGATTCCCCCGACGAGTTCCGGATCGGCCGCGACATCGGTTCCAAGCTGCTCAGCTTCGGAAGCGGCGCGCACTTCTGTCTCGGCGCGCACCTCGCCCGGATGGAGGCCCGCGTGGCGCTGACCGAACTGTTCACCCGCATTCGCGGATATGAGGTCGACGAGGCCGACGCCGAGCGGGTGCACTCCAGCAGCGTGCGCGGCTTCGCGAAGCTGCCCGTCACGGTGAGGAAGGCCTGATGCCCCGTTTCGATCCGCACCCGGCACGCCGTCCCACCCTTGTCGCCGGCGCCTCCTCGGGAATCGGCGCCGCCACCGCCGTCAAACTCGCCGGACGGGGATTCCCGGTCGCACTCGGGGCCCGCCGCATCGAGAAGTGCGAGGAGCTCGCCGGGCAGATCCGGGGCAGCGGTGGTGAGGCCATCGCGTTGCCACTGGACGTCACCGATCCCGACTCGGTGACAGCCTTTGTGCACCGTGCCACTGAGGAACTCGGCGATATCGAACTGCTGGTCGCCGGGGCCGGAGACACGTTCTTCGGGCGGATCCACGAGATCGGCGCCGAGGATTTCGAAGCGCAGATTCAGATCCACCTCATCGGCGCCAACCGGCTTGCCGCCGCCGTGCTCCCCGGCATGGTCAAGCGGCAACGGGGCGATGTGATCTTCGTCGGCTCCGATGTGGCGCTGCGCCAGCGCCCGCACATGGGCGCCTACGGCGCGGCCAAGGCCGGGCTGGCGGCCATGGTGAACAACCTGCAGATGGAACTGGAAGGCACCGGCGTGCGCGCCTCCGTCGTCCACCCCGGCCCCACCCAGACCTCGATGGGCTGGAGCCTGCCGCCCGACGCGATCGCCGCGGCCCTGGCGGACTGGGCCAAGTGGGGTCACGCCCGGCACTCGTACTTCCTGCGCGCCGCGGACCTCGCGCGGGCCATCGCGTTCGTCGCCGAGACCCCGCGGGGCGGTCTCATCGCGTCGATGGAGGTGCAGCCGGAGGCGCCACTGTCGGATGCACCCAAGGAACGTCAGCGACTCAACTACCCGGAGGAATCGTGACCGCACTGCAAGAAGTTCAGCGGGTCTCCGGCGGCGAGGACGAGCACGGGCACCTCGAGGAGTTCCGCACCGACCCGATCGGGCTGATGCGGCGACTGCGCGCCGAGTGCGGCGACGTGGGGTACTTCCAGTTGGCCGGGAAGAAGGTGATCCTGCTGACCGGCGCGGAGGCGAACGAGTTCTTCTTCCGGGCCGCCGACGAGGACCTCGACCAGGCGCAGGCCTACCCGTTCATGACGCCGATCTTCGGCAAGGGCGTGGTGTTCGACGCCAGCCCGGATCGGCGCAAGGAGATGCTGCACAACTCGGCGCTGCGCGGAGACCACATGAAGAGCCACGCCACCACCATCGAGCGCGAAGTGCGCAGGATGATCGAGAACTGGGGCGACTCAGGGGAAATCGACCTGCTGGACTTCTTCGCCGAACTGACCATCTACACCTCGACGGCCTGCCTGATCGGACGCAAGTTCCGCGAGCAACTCGATTCCCGCTTCGCCGACTTCTACCACCTGCTAGAGCGCGGCACCGACCCGCTGTGTTACGTCGACCCCTATCTGCCGATCGAGAGTTTCCGGATCCGCGACGAGGCCCGCGCAGGCCTGGTCGGGCTGGTCCAGGAGATCATGAACCAGCGGATCGCCAACCCGCCCAGGGACAAAGCCGGCCGCGACATGCTCGACGTGCTGGTGTCGATCAAAGACGACGACGGCAACCTCCGGTTCTCGGCCGACGAGATCACCGGGATGTTCATCTCACTGATGTTCGCCGGGCACCACACCAGCGCCGGAACCTCGTCGTGGACGCTGATCGAACTCATGCGCCACCCGGAGATTCACGCCGAGGTGAGCCGGGAACTCGATGAGCTCTACGCCGACGGCCAGGAGGTGAGTTTTCACGCGCTGCGCCAGATCCCGAAGCTGGAGAACGTCATCAAGGAGACGCTGCGGCTGCACCCACCGCTGATCATCCTCATGCGGGTCGCCCAGGACGAGTTCGAAGTGCAGGGCCATCCGATTCACCGGGGCGAATTCGTCGCGGCCTCCCCGGCGATCTCCAACCGCATCGCCGAGGACTTCCCCGATCCGGAGTCATTCGACCCGGACCGCTACAACAAGCCGCGCGAGGAGGACGTGCTGCACCGGTGGACCTGGATTCCCTTCGGCGCCGGCCGGCACCGCTGCGTCGGCGCTGCGTTCGGCACCATGCAGATCAAGGCGATCTTCTCGGTTCTGCTGCGCGAGTTCGAGTTCGAGATGGCCCAGCCACCGGAGAGCTACCGCAACGACCACTCCAAGATGGTTGTGCAGCTCGCCCGGCCCGCCCGGGTCCGTTACCGCAGGCGCACCGGCTAGGAGTCAGCTCATGGGCAGCTACCGCATCGAGGCCGATCTGGACCTGTGCCAGGGCCACGCCATGTGCGCGCTGGAGGCACCGGATCACTTCCGGGTCCCCAAACGCGGCACCGTCGAGATCCTCGACGCCGAGCCGCCCGACGACGTCCGGCCCGACATCGGACGGGCCGTCGAAAGTTGTCCCACCCGAGCGTTATTCATCACCGAAGTTGACGAAGCCTGAGCGAGGCACGAGCTCAGGTGAGGAAACGAGTATCCATCACCGAAGTTGACGAAGCCTGAGCGAGGCACGAGCTCAGGCGAGGAAACGAGTATCAATCACCGAGAAAGAGGACGAGCGATGGCAGCGTTGCAGCGAGAGCAGCTGGAGGACTTCGTTCAGCGGTGGCTGGACGCCAATCGCGAGGCCGAACGCACGGGCGACTGGACTCCGCTGGCCGACTTCTACGCCGACGACGCCACCTATGGCTGGAACATCGGCCCCAAAGAGGATGTCATGTGCGTCGGCAAGGGCGAGATCCGCGACATCGCCCTGGGCCTGGAGATGACCGGGCTGCAGGGCTGGAGTTACCCATACCAGAAGGTGATCATCGACGAGAAGATCGGCGAGGTCGTCGGCTTCTGGAAGCAGGTGGCCAAACCAGGAGAAGCTGCCGATGCCGAACAGTTCGAAATCTACGGAATCGGCGGCAGCTGGTTCCGCCTCGACGGCGACGGGCTGATCGAGTGGCAGCGGGACTTCTTCGATTTCGGCCACGTGCAGAAGCTGTATCTGGAACTCATGAAGGCCGGCAAGCTGTCCAAGGGTATGCAGGAGCGCATCCAGCGCAGCCTGGCCGGTGAGACGCTGCCCGGCTACTACCCGCTGGGGCAGGCGCCGGTTCCCATCTGGTGACTGGACAACTGTCAAATTTTCCAGGGACACTCTCCCACCCCCCGTGACCCAGGTCATAGGATGGCGGCAAGCAGCGGGAACAGGTTCCAGTCAGCCCAACCAGGCGGAGGTTTGCAGTGAAGACAAAAGGCGCGCTCATCTGGGAGTTCAACCAGCCGTGGTCAATCGAGGAGATCGAGATCGGAGACCCGCAGAAGGGCGAGGTCAAGGTCCAGATGGAAGCGTCCGGCATGTGCCACTCCGACCACCACCTGGTGACCGGCGGCATCCCGATGCTGGGCTTCCCGGTCCTCGGCGGACACGAGGGCGCCGGCATCGTCATCGAGGTGGGTGAGGGCGTGGAGGGCGTCGCCCCCGGCGATCACGTGGTGATGTCGTTCATTCCGTCGTGCGGCAAGTGTCCGTCGTGCCAGGCCGGCCTGCGCAACCTCTGCGACCTCGGCGCCGGACTGCTCGGCGGCGTCGCGATCGCCGACGGCACCCACCGCATCACCGCCAAGGGCCAGCCGGTGTTCCCGATGACGCTGCTGGGCACCTTCTCGCCGTACATGGTGGTGCACGAGTCGTCGGTTGTGAAGATCGACCCCTCCATCCCGTTCGAGGTGGCCTGCCTCGTCGGCTGCGGTGTCACCACCGGCTACGGATCGGCCACCCACACCGCCCAGATCAAGCCCGGCGAGGACGTGGCGATCGCCGGTGTCGGCGGTGTCGGCATGTCGGCGCTGCAAGGTGCGGTCATCTCCGGCGCCCGCCATATCTTCGTGATCGACCCGGTTGAGTGGAAGCGCGACCAGGCCCTGAAGTTCGGTGCCACCCATGTCTACCCGGACATCGAATCCGCCTTGATGGGCATCGCCGAGGTGACCCAGGGCTTCATGGCCAAGAAGGTGATCGTCACCGTTGGTGAGTTGCACGGTGCCGACATCGAGAACTACATGATGATCACCTCGAAGTCGGGCACCTGCGTGCTGACGGCCATCGGCAGCATGGTCGACACCCAGGTGACCCTCAACCTGGCGATGATGACGCTGATGCAGAAGAACCTGCAGGGCACCATCTTCGGCGGCGGCAACCCCTACTACGACATCCCGCAGATCCTCTCGATGTACAAGGCCGGCAAGATCAACCTCGACGACATGGTGACCCGCCAGTACCGCCTCGAGCAGATCAACGACGGGTACGCCGACATGCTGGAGGGCCGCAACATCCGCGGCGTCATCCGCTACACCGACGACGATCGCTGAGCCGGCCGGCGAAGCCGATGGCACAGAAAGGGACTGAGCTGACGCCCGCAGTGGCCGCCTCCCAGGCGTCCTGGCGGTGCGTGCAGACCCACGACCGCGACGGCTGGCTGGCGTTGATGGCACCCGACGTCGTCATCGAGGATCCGATCGGGAAATCGATCACCAACCCCGACGGACAGGGTGTGCGGGGCAAGGACGCCGTCGCCGCCTTCTACGACACCAACATCGCCGCCAACACTTTGCGGGTGACCTGCGAGGAGACCTTCCCGTCCAGTTCGCCCAACGAAGTGGCCCATATCCTGGTGCTGCGCAGCGAGTTTGAGGGTGGCTTCACCAGCACCGTGCGCGGGGTGTTCTGCTATCGCGTCGACGACGACGGACTGATCACCAACATGCGCGGCTATTGGAACCTGGAAGGTATGCAGTTCGGGCAGCGCGACTGACTTGCCAGTGCGCGGTTCACCGCCGTGGTCATTGAGAGAGATCGAGCGGATGCCGGCCTGCGCCGGACCCTATGCTGAGCGAATGGCGTCCGTCTTCACGATGATCATCAACGGCGAACTGCCGGGCCGATTCGTCTACGAAGACGATGAGGTCGTGGCGTTCCTCACCATCGAGCCGATGACACCCGGGCACACCCTGGTGGTTCCCCGTGCCGAGGCCGACAAGTGGCAGGACGTGGAGCCGGAGTTGTTCGGCAGAGTCATGGACGTCGCGCAGCGGATCGGCAAGGCGGTGTGCGCGGCCTTCGGCGCCGACCGCGCCGGGATGATCATCGCCGGGCTCGAGGTCCCGCACCTGCACGTGCACGTGTTCCCGGCCTACAACCTCACCGACTTCGGCTTCGCCCACGTCGACCGCAGCCCATCAGCCGAATCCCTCGACGAGGCACAATTCAAGATCAAAGCCGCTCTGGCAGAACTGGACTGAGTCATCCGGCCGGAGGAGTCGGCGCGGTGGAACCCCTCGAATACCCGCTGCGCAGTCCGAAGCCCCCTGATCCCGGGCGATGCCGCCCTACACTTGGGCCATGAATCTGGCGAAGGTGTTGGTGGACATCGCGACCACACCGGTGAAGGTGGGACTGGCTGCGGCCGACGCCGGGCTGGAGGTCGCCGAGGCGGCCATTGACATGGCCAAACGAAGCCTCGGGGATATGACGGTGCCGTCCGCACGGGACTCAGTCACCCACCTGCTGGGTCTGGACGAGACCATCGAGCGGGCGAACCGATTCGCCTCCCTGATCGATGAGGAAGCCCCGCTGGGCCGCGCGCTCGCACCCGACGGAGCCGCAGACCGGCTGATGCGGCCCGGTGGACTGATCGACCGGCTCACCGCTCCGGACGGAGTGCTGGAACGGCTGACCGCCGAGGGGGGCGGAGTGGACCGGGCACTGGCACCCGGCGGGCTGGTGGACCAACTGCTGGACGAGAACGGGTTGCTCGAGCGGGTGCTCGCCGAGGACGGCCTGGCTGACCGGCTGCTGGCCGAGGGCGGGCTGGTGGACAAACTGACCTCGAAGGACGGGCCGCTCGAGCAGTTGACCACGGTCACCGAGTCGCTCAACCGCCTTGCCCCCGGCATGGAGGTGCTCGCCCCGACCATCGAGACACTGGTTGAAGCCGTCGCGGCGATGACCCTGGTCGTCAATCCGCTGAGTAGTATCGCCGAACGCATCCCGCTTCCGAGTCGCCGCTGGGGCATCTTCGGCGCTGAGGACGATTGACCCGATAGGCTCTGCGAGTCGGCGGACCGCCCACACCGGCGTCGCCACGCCTCCTTAGCTCAGTGGTAGAGCACTCGCCTTGTAAGCGAAAGGTCGTCAGTTCAATCCTGACAGGGGGCTCCAGCTGACTGCCCATCACGCTCGCTTCGCGGCGGCATTGATCGAAGCCGCTGACCACATCGACAGATTCACCCCGCTTAGACCATCATCTCGGATTTGGGCACCTTCGGCATCTCGCTGGTGATGCGCGCCATGGTGCCGAGGAAGAGGCGCAGTTCGGGGTAGACGATCGGCTTACCGCTATTGAGCACCGCCACCGAGATCGCACGTTCGGGATCGGCCCAGGCGAGCATGTTCGTGAACCCCATGTGTCCGAAGGCGTGCTGGGTGTCGAGGCCGTAGAGGCTCACGACCCGTGCGCCGAGCATGAGGCCGTAGGAAAAGCGGGTGGGATAGCCCAGCGAGAAGTCGATCTCCAGGTGGGACCGCTCCAGAAGTGCGCGATGGATGGTCTGAGCATCGATGACGCGTACGCCGTCGAGTTCGCCTCCGCGGCGCATGATTTCGAAGAAGCGCGACAACTCCCAAGCGGTGGTGACCGTGTTGGCCGCCGGGACGATGCCGGTCAGGAAGCGAGGGTCGTTGGTGAGTGTCACCAGGCTGTCGAGGCTGACACCGAGTGCCCGGCTGAGCAGGGTGGAGAGCGGCGGGGCGGTCGGCGGCCCGGTGACGTAGTTGCGTGCGACGGTCTCGACATCGCCGGGGGCGACGCCATAGTTGGTCCAGCGGAACCCGAGTGGGTCGAGGAACTCCTCGGCGACCACTTCGCGAATGTTCTTGCCGGTGACTGCGTGGACGATCTCACCGAGGATGAAGCCCCCGGAGACGGCGTGGTAGGCCAGATATCGGCCGGCCTTCGCGAATGGTGCGGCGTTGACCAGGATGTCGCTCATGTACTGGCGGTCACCGAGATTGTTCAGATCCAGGGCGCTGCTGGGCAGGTTGGGAACTCCGGAGCGGTGGGCCAGCACGTGGCCGATGGTGATCTCGTGCTTGCCGTTCTTCTCGTATCCGGGGATGTAGTCGGCCACGGGATCGTCGAGTGCGAGCAGGCCCCGCTCGATGAGCTTGTGCACCAGGAAGGCGGTGATGGCCTTCGACATCGAGTAGACGCAGAACGGGGTGTCGACGGTCGCGGGCACCCGCTCAGCGCTCTTCTTGTCGTTGGGCCCGTTGCCGCGGGCGTGACCGATCGCACGGTTGAGGATCACCGCTCCGTGGCGGCGCACGCAGACCTGCAAAGCGGGATGGACGCCGCTGCGATACCAGTCGAGGACGGAGTCCCAGATCGCTTCCACCCGGCGCGGGCTGACATCCCCTGCCTCGGCAGGGTCCTCGTGGCCGACATCCGTCACCGAGTCGAGGTCCTTGGGAACGTGGATGCGCCGAAGGGGGTCAGGCAGTCCCAGCGGAGGTTTGGGCAGTTGCGGGATCAGCGACGGCATGGACCATCGTAGGCGCCTGGGGTCGGCGGCTCGGGCCTGTGCGCGTTCTGCCGACCGCACCTGGCGCGCTGAGGAAACTAGGCCGGCCCGATCCGCTCGGAGTCGTAGATCAGCAACTGCCCGTCGCGCGGCACCACACTGAGCCAGCGGTTCTCGGTGTCGATCCGGCCGTCGCGCAGTACGTAGCGGACCGTCGCGACGACACTCGTCGCATCCCGCGGCGCCACCGACAGCACCGACACCGAGTCGATCGTCGACCAGAAACCCAGGTAATCGTCCAGCCCGTTGCGCTGCTGGTAATGGGTGTCGAGTTTGCTCCACGCCACCCGGGCGTTCCCGGGCAGTTGCCCGTAGAAACCGTTGACCGCATCCCGCATCGCCTCGAAGGTCACCGGCGCCGCCGCCGCTGTGGTGGCGGTGGATGTCGTCACCGGCCGCGACGTCGAGGTCTTCGGGGCCGACGAGGTGGTGGGTTGCTCCGTGCGAGGCCACATCGCGAAAACCAGCGCACCGAGGATCATCACCAGCGCAACCGCGGCGAGCGCCCACGGCCACCGGGACGGTGTGGGGTCGGGTGGCTCGGCGGCAGGCTCGGCGGGGTACTCCGTGGGCAGGATCGCGGTGTACTGCTCACGCGGCGGGTTGGGGGCGGGAACCGCCGGGCGGGCCGGTGCGGAAACCACCGGGGGCGGCCCGGGGAACGGCTGTGGGCCGGGCCCCCCGGTGCCGCTGCGCAGTGCGTCCGCGAACTCCGTGCACGTCCGGAAACGGTCGTCGGGGTTCTTCGACAATGCCTTGGCCAGAGCGGGATCGAGCCGGGCCAGGGCGGGTCGGAAGTCGGCGAGCCTGGGGGGCGGCGCGTTGAGGTGCCGGCCGATCACCGCAGCGGCATTGGAGGAACCGAACATCGGCGAACCGCTGAGCAGATGATAGGCAGTCGCCGCGAGACTGTACTGATCGGCGCGCCCGTCGATCCGCGCCCCCATGAGCTGCTCCGGGGAGGCGTAATTGACCGTGCCCACCGTGACGTTGGTGGCGGTGAGGCCATTGGCCTCACCCACGTCGCGGGCAATCCCGAAGTCGGCCAGGACAACCCGGCGCCGGCCCCGGTCGGGATTGGTCAGCAGAATGTTGGGCGGCTTGACATCGCGATGCAGAAGACCCCGGGCGTGGGCGTAGTCCAGAGCGTCGCCGACCGCCGACACGATGTCGATGACCTCCCACGGCGGCATCCCGTTGGGGTACTGCTCGCGCAGCAGACGTCCGGCATCCGGACCGTCGATGAAGTCCATCGAGATCCACAGCTGTCCGTTGAACTCTCCGCGGTCATGGATGCCGATGATGTGCGGGTTGTAGAGGCTGGCGGCCAGTTCGGCCTCCCGGTTGAACCGGCCGCGGAACTCGGCGTCCGCCGACATCGCCGCGGGCAGGATCTTCAGCGCATCCTGTCTGGGCAGCCGCGGGTGCTGAACCAGATAAACCTCACCCATGCCGCCGAAACCGAGCGGTCGCAGGATCTGGAATCCCGCGAAGACCTCGCTA
>Ga0315293_10004270_pt1 | contig 13641 bp, 30 predicted proteins | sample YL17G13_20_MG_FD_203071 | JGI IMG/M metagenome (GOLD analysis project Ga0315293, IMG submission 203071) | Sediment microbial communities from Yellowstone Lake, YNP, Wyoming, USA - YL17G13_20 | ecosystem: Environmental > Aquatic > Freshwater > Lake > Sediment | place: USA: Wyoming | collected... | reverse complement strand
ACATAAATTTAAGAGGTGCATAATGCTGGATGGAGAGATTCGGGAGAAGCGGACCATCATCGAGAACATCTATCGAAAGCACGGATTCGTTATACTTGATTGGACCGGGCCCTTGAGGTGCCATATCCAAGAGGCTTGTGAACTCCACGATGAATCGGATGAGGCGATCGAAGCAAAGAGAATGGCGGCGTGGAAGGAGATCGATCGCGTCATCCATGGCGTGATCGAGTAGGCGAGATGGTGCCCAGCCGGTACTACATCAACATCCTCCACCCATACATGGTGTTCTTTGAGAATCTCATCTCTTACGCCCAGGCGTCGTACGCCTACAATTGGATGACGGCCTTCCCGTGGACCCACTGGTCCAGCGATCGCCCGGAGTGGCAGGATCCGAACAACGTGATCATCATCTGGCTCTGGGGCTCCCCGGTCATGCTCGACGTGGTCCCCGAGAAGAGGAAGGCCACCCTGGTCATCTGGTACATCGAATCCGTAGGTCCCCTCGAGGGGCTCTGCTCCGACCAGAAAACCACTTTGACTAGGTTCTTGGACTACTTCAAGGTCCCAGAGCTTGTCGTCGTGGGGTTCCCGTCGTCGGAGGCGTTCCTTAGGCCCTACTGCAGGAAGGTCATCCACGCCCCGACCGGGTACAACTCCTTCATCATGGGAACTCCGGACTGGGAGGCCCCTAAGGATTATGACGTCGGGTTCTGTGGCCTCGTGACCGGGCGGCGCGAGTGGATCATGCCAGCCCTCCAAAAAAGATTCGGGAAGAAGTTCCTACATATCCTCAACACGTTCGGACAGGACCGGAAACGCTTCTACGACCGGTGCCGGATCAACCTTTACATTGCCCACTCCATGGAGCCGTGCTACGCTCCGATGAGGATCTGGCAATCCATCGCCTCGTCGTCCGCTCTCGTCACGGAAAAGCGGGACGTCTGGCCGGCCGTCGCCGGCAGACACTACGTCGAGCTTCCTGAGGCCCAGGAGGCCCACGTGGACGAGTTCATCGACCAGGTGGAGCAGACGCTCCAATTCCCCTTAGAATCGATCGCGCGCAGGGCCCACGAGGAGCTCTCCCAATATACGGTGGGTCGGTCCATGGAGTACATCGTCGCGGCCGTGGAAGGCACCGAAACCGCTTGACCCCGCCATTAAACCTGGTATACTATCACCGAAAGCCCCAAAGATGACTCTTGCGTTTTCTTTGGCAATCTGATATCTTTCGTTGACCGGGGCACCCCGGGGCCGCAATGTTGAGGAGAGCGGCGTACGGCATTCGGAACGCGCGAGGGCAGAAAGGCAACCCCTAATGGGTATGCCATCAGCGTTCAGTTCCTGGTCCTTTTCGCGCGCGAAGACGATCCTTCCGGAAGAGTGCGGACGCATCCTGGCTAGAGCTTCGGAAACGGATCCGAAGCTCTACGTCTTCCTGGCCATCGCGGCCAACACTGGCCTGAGGCTCTGTGAGATCCTCCACCTCAAGGCCGAGGACATCGTCGACGACCAGCTCCTGGTCGTCCGTCGGAAGAAGAAGCAGTTGCGGGCCGAGATGATCGATATCACTCCGGCGCTCGCAAACATTCTCAGGGCCTGGGGGCAGATGTACTCGGATGGATGGCTCTTCCCGGGGAGAGTCAGGCCTTGCGTAATCAAACGCTCTAGTGGGATCAGGGAGCAGGTGTGCTCTGGCGGCCACATGGCCAAACGGGTCATTCAGCATCGCTGGGAGGTCCTTCTGAGCTCCCTGGGCCTCGAAATGGAAGGCCGCGGGGTCCATTCGCTTCGGCATTTTGCAATCACGGCCTTCTACGCCAAGCACAGGGACCTTCGGGCTGCCCAGACCTTTGCCGGGCACTCTTCGAGTACTATGACCGAAAAGTACGCCCGGGTCCTGGACATGAAGGAAAAGGTTCATTCCATGCCCGCTATGCTGTAAAATAATGGGGATGCGGGCCCGGGGTGCCCCGGGCCCCATCTTCGGTGACTCACCGAAGTACAGTTTGGTGAGTCACCGAAGATGAGTTCCGTGATGGAAGATCGTACTAGCCCTGGTCCCAAGGCTCTCGGCGCACGGCCGGCTTCGGCCGCGTCCGTCCCGGGCGCGAGAGCGCCGCGCCGCTAACGCGGAGCTTGTCCAGGGGGTACGGTCTTCCGGCACGGAAGGCGGAAAAGGTCACCAACCAGGTATTGACATATAATACAATTGGGGGTAAAATAGCCGAAGCCATGGATACCAGGATCATGCTCGGCGCTGTCAACTATGCCAATATGGCGATCGGTCGTGACCTCAAGAATATGCGAGAAGAGCTTGGGTTTTCCCAGGCGGAGGTTGCGCGGAAAGCCAGGATTCGCCCAGAGATGCTTTGCCGGATCGAGGCTGGACATGGAAATCCTACGGTGGCCACAATCACACGAATCGTCAAGGCCATCGAACGAATCTCTGGTGACAAGAACCATGGACCTTGAATCGGCGCACCGTTTCTGTGCTGGGCACAGGAATCTAGTGGTCATGAGCGAAATCTGTGGCTGCTTCTACTGCCTGTCTGTCTTCAGGCCGATTTCAATCCACGATTGGATTGACGGTAAAGAATGGGAGCCTAAGGCAACAGCGCTCTGTCCAAGATGCGGAATCGACTCGGTATTGCCTTCGGCAGCCGGTATTCTGATCACGGAACAGTTCTTAAAGACAATGCATGATCATTGGTTTTGTGTGGTTTAGATTATGGCCACAGGTATCGCTTTCAAGGGCTTGGTCCGGCCCGTAAAATTCATAGACCCTGATCAAGTTGAAGAGTTTATCCGCCTTGTGAAGGAGTCGGCTAAGGCCATAGACGCGGAATGGGCCTTGATCGGCGGGTTGGCTATGCAATGGTACGGATCGCCGAGGTTGACGGGGAACTGCGATGTCATTAGCTCCAAAGACCTTCCGCTTGAGACCCTTGAAAATATAAAGAAGATCCATTCCGGAGGAACTCTCTGGAAGAATACGAATGGTTTTGAATTGAGCGTCCATGTCAGGAATGACGAATACAGGGCTCTTTTCGACGGCGCACTGAAAGAGGCTGTCCAGGAAAACGGAATGCGGGTCGTGCGTCCGGAGTGGCTGGCTGCTATGAAGTTCGCCTGCGTTGACGAGAGGCATACGCTCGATCTTCATTGGATTCTCAGGCGCGAAAGCAGGGGCTTAGTCGACGTTAAGCGTGTAGAGCAGATCGTTTACCGTTATTTAGGTGGACTGTTTGCCAAAAGATCCTTCCGTCGCACAATGGAAAATGTTGCAACAAGCCTTATGCTTGAACGGTCGCTTGACGGATGTGAATACCCATGATCGTGAAAACAGCAGAAACGCTGATCGAAGAGATCGAGTATTTGTCCTCTGAGTTGGAATCTCTTCGCAAAGCGGAAGATCTAGCCCAGGACGTAAATTCCCCTATATACAGGGATCTTGTCAGGCTTCACCGTCAGGCGTTTAGTAGGATCAAGACGCTTGTCAGAAGGATCCTAAGGGGGTGTCGGGCCATGGGTCAAGTATATCACAGAAGATTGGAAAGGTGACGCCATGAGCCAGGGACGCATACATTTTGAAAGACCACGGACAACAGAGATTTGGACCTGGAGGGTCGTGAGTGACGGAAGAGTCGTCATCAGAGACCCAAAACGGAAGAAATACGCCATTCCCATGACCGAGATCACTGGATGTACATGGGACCAGATCGAACGGGCCCATTGGAAGGGAAATACAAACTGCGACGTGACGCCGCGAAAGGTGAAGGACTATATCGAGCGAGAGATTATAAAGAAGTAAATCACCAAAGGATTCTTAGGTGAGCGAATGACGGGATCAGAGTGGACTGCTCTGGTGGAGGCCTTTCAGCGCCCTCCGTACAGCAGCTACCGTGCGTGGACGTTCGACTTCGAGTATCCTGGAGTCTTTGTTTACAATCACGAATCGCTCCCCACCAAGGTCTACTTCACCCCCGAGTTCAATGACCCCAACGAGATCGCCCTCCAAATACAAGACACCAACGGAAACACCCTGGAATCCGAATCAATACCGTTCTTCACCAACAAGCCCGAGGACCTGTTCGCCATCGTTCGCCAATGGCTTGACTTCACAGAATTGAATGCGGAAGGATTGCGGCAGTCCATAAAGGACTGGCGCCCCACTAAAATATACAAAGGCTGGAAACCGCGGCACCAAATGCCGTTTTGAGTCATCATGGAAGGTTGATTCGGTGAGAGGATGAGCGTCAAGGACTGGAGGCCCGGGACTAAGAAAGACGACGTGCGGATAAGGCGCGTTGGTGGCGCGCAGGCCCAGATGGCCCTAAAGGATCTTGGTTTAGTTAAGGTTGATACGGCAAGTGCCGAAAGCCTATTCGAAGCAGACGTCCCGTTTGTGATAGCCCCAAGTAAGGTTAATTCGTTCCATTTCTTTGGGGGATGGAATCTAGCGGCACGAGTAGATCCGATTCGAACCAAGAAAGACGACTGGACTTTCAGGCAAATGCTTAATAACTGGAAATATTACAACGAGGATAGCGAGACCGGGAAGGCTGCATTCTTTGTGGAAAGGTCCCTGATCACGTAAGACAAGGTTGATAAGTTAAATGGACTAGCCAATGGACATTGAATCAGCCGGGATGAAGGCGTTGGATCTGGCGAGGAGCATCATCCGAAGTGCCAGAGGATATGAATACCTTGCAGATTCCCGCGTGATCTTTTACCGGAAAGGGGAACCCCTCCCGAAATACTGTGACGAAGAAGGGCATCCGGAGTGGAATGGAATGTATGTCAATGGGTCGGTTTATTCTGAGGAGGGTCCGCTCGTCTTTATTAGCCTAAAGCACCACCATGCAGCAGCTATCAAGCGGCAAGTCGACGCTATTGCCGAAACCATATTGCACGAGATCGGGCACGCACTGTGGGAATTGCTGGATGTAGAATCTAGAAGGACGTGGTCCAGAGATCCGAAGGTTATGCGGAGCGACTGGGGGGCGGGTGAGGATTTTGCTAATGACTTTAAGCTTTTCGTCACGGCGCAGAATAGGTTCATGACGAACGAGAAATTGTTCAGGCGGTTGTCTGTACCGAAAAAGTCATGAAGAAGCACTTACGAAAGTATTAACAATGAAACGATATCGTATACCCAGTTCCGGTCCGGAGAGGGAAAGGATTCTGACCCACCTCTCAGAGAAAGTCCATGAGGTCGAGGCCCAGGCCTCGACAGGCGCAATCGGATTCCATGCCGGCCGGATCCCTCCAGGATCCGCGTTCCGCCCTGGGCCGATATTCCTGACACACACGGTCGAAGAAGCCGAGGCTTGGAGGGATCACGTAGGCTGTCCCCATATCCACATCGTCAGGAATACCTGCCAGAAGATCTTCTTCGTCAGATCCGGGAAACAATATCGGGATCTCCGCGTGAAGAGCGGGGCTACCCATGCCAAGTCGGGGAACATCCTCGACGGGAATGTGATGATGATCGACTACATCCAAAAGCATTACGGACCCGTCTGCTCCGTTGTCGTCACCAAGAAAGCCTACAATGATTATGGCAACCACGTTGAGATCCGGGAGCATGAAGAAGAAGTCCCACCCCATTGGTCCGAGTTCACGGTCATCCTGGATTCGAAATACGCAAGGGTCGAGGATTCGTTCCCCGAAAACGTCCGTTGGAAAGGATAAGAACGGTCTCGCGCACATAAGACAAGATAGGTGAGGCATGGCAGACACGAAAGATAAGCGACTCAGAGCGAAGATACGCAAGCAGTGGAATATCGATAGTTTTGTCTCCGATCTATGCGACGCCACATGGCGTAAGACTGAACCCAGGCGCTATGACCGGATGATCGGGGTCGGTACATACCAAGGGATCGAAAGGATGGCTAAGGGTGTCTTTTCAGCCAAGGACTGGAAGGATGCGGCCAAAGATGGTTTCGAGCAGGAGCTGGTCGAAGAGTATATGGAAATCTTGGCCAATCTCGTCTCCCAGGGCTCCTGCGAAGGGGCAGCGGTGCCCCCTGGGATAAAGGAGTGGAGACCTTCGCCCCAAGAACCCAGGCCTATAGGGCACGTCTACGCGACGTCCGAGGATGGCGACGTATTCCTCGGTCAGTACGAGGACGCGACGGCCGACGAGCTCCGGGAGATGGGGTACACAAATATCGAGGAGTAGATCACGGAAGGTTGGTTTGATGATGGTAAAAATCAGGAATCTGGACCCGTCCGCAGTCCTTGGTAGCGAAACGTGCGATCGGTGCTTTTCCCCGGTTCATTGGATTACCTTTGGAGTTGACCACAAAGGTGACGAGCAAGACTGGGGCGTGTGCGCGTGTCCTTTTACGCAATGGGTCAAAACCCATGAGCCGATTAAGGTCTACAGGTCGGTTCCGGCTCAACTTACAGGGGAGACGTGCGTAGATGCCCACGGAAACGGAATCATGTTTTAATAAGCACGATATTAAGGATTAGTGAGGAGGGTATGTTTAGTCGTCGCAGATTCCTGAAGGCGATCTTCGGGGCCTCCTTGAGCGCTGTGACGAGGCCCACGTGGGGCTTGGTCGAGGCATTGACGACCCGGAAGATCGCAAACCAAGTGCTCAGCGCCGTGACGGCTACCCAGATCCTGGATGCCAGGATGGTTGTGATCCCGTATATCCCATTGCTCGAAACGCTATACGTGGAATGACAACTCATATAATTGTAGGAAGGTGAGGCGATGGCCGTTCGGGTGGTGATGGGGGCGACGGAAGCCAAACGCCGTATCCCCTACGATCCGGGTCCTAGGTGGGGGACCGAGCACGATCCGCGCTGGACGCTCTGTGATTGCCCGGAACCGAATGTCGTCATCTGCGCCTGTTGCCGACCGGGTAAAAAAGAGTGTATCGACTGCGGTATGCCGGTCGACGACCTTGGCTTCGGTCTCGAAGGATAGGAGGGTTTATGAATACGACCGACTACCAGAAGCTTGCGGAGCAGATTGTGCGCGAATCTAGATCACGCCCCGATTTCTCCTATTCAGGAAATCTTCCGATTGGAGTTACGTGGGCCTTGACGTTTGCTCGCCATCGGGACAGCAAATCATCCGAAGTACGTCACTATGAAGCAATCAGAAAGAGCCTCGAAAAACGATTTCCGGATGATATTCAAGAGGAACGCTTCAACCACTGGGCGGTAGGCTGGACAGAAGAGCTTGCGGTCCGAATGCTCGACGAAGAAGGAAATGTTACGGGGGCCGGGAAGGCCGTGATCGACAAGACACAGACGGTCACAGAATTATTGCTTCATGGTGACGTACTTCGGTAGAAAGATAAATATGGGATACCCAGCCGGCTGGCCTGACTTCAAGGACGCTAAGCCCATGAAGTGTTGCGCCTGTGGCGGCATTACCTTCCTAGACAGGCCTGATCCAGTGAAGAAGAGAAGCTACGGCTTCTGTCAGCACTGCGGTCAACGTCGGCTTATGAGGCTGGGGGTTGTTCCGAAGTCGATGGCCAACGCGCCATCGCACGAATCCGTAGAAGGGTGAGGGATTTATGTTGATGGCTTTGGCGGGCGCGGCGACAGCCCTCGTTTCGATTGCCGTTGGATTTGTGGTCGGTACACTATATGGAATCAGGTTCGCCTATAAGCTGCTGGAGCGAGAAGGGCGTTTGAGGCCCGTGACGCCTCCAGCGATAGCGCGCACGGATCCATAGAAATATGAGTAAGTGTAGACAAAAGCCCTGGATTTGCGAATCACGGAAGATGCCTCGGGGCGTCAAGGAATGGAGACCGGGGAATCCGGTTTCTTGCAAGTGCGCCGCGACCCTCTATTGCCCGACGTGTGATCTGATCTATTGCGAGAAATGTTTCAATGATCACAAGAACTCGGGATGTCTGATATACGAAGGAACCGATCAATGTCTCTGCATATGGCTGCCAAATGCGCCTTATCCGGCATGTGACCATGATATTCGAGGCCCCACGGGCCCCCAGGGCCCCCAGGGACCGCCCCTTCAAGAGCGAATAATTCACACGAATCTATAGAAAGGTTATGTGATGGATTTTGACGAGCTTGTCAAGGGTCTTCCGGATGCCAAGGTCTTCAAAGACATAGCAAATCGCATATCAGATCTTACGTCTCGGCTGAGTGAACGTGCGTCTACGATCGCAGAGCGTCTTGGAATGCATGGCCCGGTCTTTCAGGTTGGTGGAATTGAAAATCCAAAGACAATCGAGGAGACGCTCGCGTATTTGCTGAAACCGGCCGCTATATTCCAGATCACGCGCGTGGGGGATGTATGGGATGTCTTCTACTCGCAGACCGTCTCGTTCCAAACGATGGGAAAGAGGGAATGGCAGAGAGTCTCCTCGTGCCGCCTGGATATTAAGGTACTATTTATCAGGCACGCCCAGGAAATTTTCTTGGCCTATTTCAGGCACGTCAAAGAGTTCGTCGAGAATATCCATAAAGATCTCGTTATGGGCGATGCCGTAATAAAAGAACTCCAGGAGTTGCTTTGAGACTTGCGGTGATCACAGAAACGTAGAAAGATGATTATGTTTACACGCGCACGAAGACAAGCGTCGGTGACGCTAAAGGAAGCGGTGGCCGCCATGGAACAGCAGCTCGGCGTTCCATTGAAACGGACACCGGACGGCTTTTACCTTGCCGAACTTCCAAAAGACCACCCACTGTCTATAAAGACCGGAAATAATCGATTCCTCCTAAAGATTATGCATGTGTCTCCGTACGCATCGAAGAGGTGAAAGGTGAGGCGCACTGAAGAGGCAATTGTGAGACCCGTATGATAGAAGCATGCCACGCAACAACCCTGGAAGGCTTTGAGTCTATTACAGAAAATGGATTAATAATCCCCGTCGGATTGAGGGCAGACGATGAAGCCATCCGATCCTTCTGCGAAAATGATATCAGGGAAATAACCCAAAAGCCTGGCTTAATCAACCGTCTTCCGAATATCCCATTTGACGCCCTAAGAGAACTGACTGAGTATTTTATTGCCAATAGGCCGTGGTATCCGAACAGGGTTCGCAATATAATGGTGCACTCTTGGTGCATTGAGATTATGTATGGCTATGGTATGGGAGTCATGTTAAGAGCGCCATCAATCATGTATGATAGTAGAATATCAGAAAACCCGTATGGATTCTGCTTTGATTTGAAAGAATTACTAGAAAGAGGGGCGGTAATACTTACGAATTCTCTCTTCCTAGACAATCTGAAAACATACCTAGAGGTTAACGCGAACATATGGGATTCAAAAAACAGGATAGAACTCTTTATGGAGGCCGTTAACTGGGCGCGCGATAAGGGAGAATTCACTCCAGAACAAGTCGAGTCTTTGAATTTCAATTTCGAAAACTGGGTATTCTGGTGGGGTCCATTGTCTATCGATATGGCGACTAATGTTTGGAAAGATGGAAAGATTGTTGGGGGTTGGCATGGGATCACCGAATAGGTGAAAGGTGAGCCGATAAATGCTGGATAGCCAGGACATACGAGGGCTGCGCGAAGGTCTGGCACACATGTGGCTGGTGGCCATTGGCCCGCGTCGCGATGCCCGATACGGAGAATTAGCGCTTCCTGGCTTTGGGAATATCCTGGAATACCTCGGAGAGATGTATGGAATGTCCGTTGGACGGATGAACGGGGAGATTGATGGGTGGGAGGAGCAGAGCGTAACGAAGCGCTTTATTATTCTCAAACAGCCGGTATGGCAATTGGTCGAAGCAGAAAAGGACGAGAAGTGGTGGATCAAAGAACGAAAGCGCCTGCTGAGGGGTGAGGTGCGCAGAAGACAGGATAGGTGAACCATGCTGATTCGAAACGTGACCGACGAAGATCTCGACAATGCCCTACGAGCGACCAACGAGGTGTTCGGTGGAAACGTCGGGTTCTTCCACAAAAGACATATCGGGCATACTCGTCAGGGCGGGAACAAGTACGATGTCAGGCTCACGGTCAGAAGTTCCAGGGGCCCCGGGGCGGCACGTTCATACACAGGAAGGCGCCTAAGTGCAGCATGTTGGCATGTGCATGGGACGTTCTTCGATGCCCTCCCTCCAGAAGCGGAGATCATCAGTGCTCATGAAGACGGAATCCACAGGCCTGGCGATTGCTGGTTCGATTACCAGGTCGGAAGCATGATGCAGCCCATGTACGCCTCGGAGGCATGTGACTGCAGGGACGTTGACGGTTCGTCCGGGAAGGGCTTCACCCCGAACCTCTTTATCCCCCGGGGCGTCAAGGAATGGAGACCGAAGTAGATCATCGAACAACTGAAAGGTGAGGTAGCGGAGTGGCCAAGGTGCTTGTGCTGGATGCTAACGGTAGAGAATGGGTCGATCTCATCGATGTTCGGACTCCCCCGGGGAAGGAACGCACTACCGTAGGCGTTATATTTTTAATGATCGTAAAGGCGGTCGCGCGTCTCGGCCACGAACTCCACAGCCTCGACCTGGCCGAGTGGGTGCGTGATACGGGCTTTGCGGTAAAAGAAGACGTGGACTACGTCGCCTGGGTCGACCCCGACGTCAGAGCGCCCTGGATACCTCCAGGCCTGAAGGAATGGCGGCCGGAGTAGATCATAAAATATAAGATCGGTGAGGAAGGCCATGGCCGACATCCCTGTCGTAGTCGTCCCGCTGCTGTTCCAGGTCTTCGTAAAGACATCGGACGGTGAGTGGACCCTCAAGGCCGCCTTCGCCACGGAGAACCTGGCCGGGTCCTGGATGCTCGGCCTCATGACGCAGAAGGTGGAGGCCAAGATCTTCGAGGACCGGCAGGGCGAACTCGAGGAGATCACGCACCAGGCGCTCAGAAACGCGTCCAGGGCGATCCGGGAAGCCTCGGAGAGGAAGTAGCCATGCAGATATGGGCGCAGAAACAGAACCCATCGAACTTCGTTGGAGAGAAGGCCCGGGCCTCCAGGAAGATCGAGCAGTCCCCGCTGGCTCACAGTCCGGACGTCCCCCGCGGGACGATCGGGTGGATCCAGGATTACGATGGCGCCGAAGGTCTGTTTTTCGTAGACTTCGGAGACCCGTATGGCGTAGTGGCGGTTGTTCCTGAGGAGATCACGCTCGTCTGAGGTAGAAGATGCCGGATTTCGAAAGGTACGACATCATCGCCCCGAGGGAACACCTTGAAGAATGGACTACATGGGGACTCGTTGTGGAGGAGGTCAGGCCTAACGGGTCCATTGTCGCCTACCGTCTTGGGGGTGGATTCAATCGCGTTTTCTCACTAGAAAAAATCGGGTTCTATGACTTCGTGAAAGTACCAGACCGCCTTCTTGAGAACCCCACGTGGTATACAGGAAAATTCTATGCGGAATGGATCGACAAGACGTATCGAGGCTGGACAACCGGAGCGAAGTGGAATGGCTGGGCCGTGCCATATTTTGAATTCGACGAGGCCCTACGCTATGCCAACGATTCGGGAAACACGCGATACGATCAGGAGAAGGATGCCTTCGTAACGATTATCGAAGGACAGGAAGATGATCCCGAGATCGACGCGGGGACGATTATCTCTGTTCCTGATCGTGGAGACGTTGTGGTTTACCCCATCGGGGCCGGATCCTGGACATGGGCGGAGGCCCGGGAGGGAAGCAGTGGATTTGAGGAAGACGACCAAAGCGTAAAGGACTGGCGGCCCCCCTACTAAGACAAAATATGGGCGTAAAAGACTGGCGTCCGAATCCTGAGACCGACGAACTCCCCGACGGGACGAATATCGAAAGGTGGCTCGACCGGGGTATGCTCCACCGCGCCGGCGCGCCGGCGCGGACCGAAGTCTGGCCCGACGGGACGCGCGTTGAGCGGTGGTACGAAGGCGGCAGGCTCCTCGCTTCGGTCCTGACAACGCCCGACGGCGAAAGAACGGTAGACGAAGCCGGCGTCCTCGAAGTCCCGCTCCCCGGAGGCGTTTTGATGTTCGTCAGGATCCCGCCCGGGACGTTCCTGATGGGGGACGAAAAAGAAAAACCGGTCCACGTGGTCACGCTCATGCGTGGTCTTTGGATCGCCGTGACCCAGACAACTCATGCGCAGTGGCAGGCGGTGATGGGGAAGAACCCGTCGAGCTTAAAAGGAGACCCGAATCTGCCCGTGGAGGAGGTGTCCTGGGAAGACTGCGTGGGGTTCATCAAGGCACTCGCCCCCATGGCTCCGGAGGGCCTCGAATTCGACCTGCCTACGGAGGCGGAATGGGAATACTCATGCCGGGCGGATTCGACGACGGCGTGGTCGTTCGGAGACGACGAATCCGCCATTGGCGATTACGCATGGTTTGGTGGGAATGCGAACAATGAGCCCCACCCGGTCGGAACGAAGCGACCGAACGCGTGGGGCCTTTACGACATGCACGGGAACGTGTGGGAATGGTGCAAAGACTGGTATGAGATCTACAAGCCCGATCCGGTCCAGGATCCTCAAGGCCCGCAGTCTGGTGCATACCGCGTCCTGCGCGGCGGGGGCTATAGCAACAACCCGTCGTATACCCGCTCCGCGATCCGCGGCGGGGACAGTCCCGCGAGCCATGGCGGCGATGTGGGAGTGCGTCCGGTGCTGCGCTCGTCTTCTTGATTCTTTGACTCTTTGGATTTTGGCCCTTTGAGGGGGCCCCTGGGCCGCGCACGAAATAGCTGAAACGTGAGCCCCGTCCCGCCAGAATACCCCTTGATGAATTGTCCACAAAGTGTACACTTAATTGAGCAGTTAAAGGAGGTTCCCGTGGAGGCGCTGAACGCAACCGAGGCACGCCGAAGATTCCTGGGGCTTATCGAAACTTTCGAGAAAGACCCCGGGGCGGTCCACAAAATAGAAAAACACGGACATCCAGCCGCTGTTCTCCTGTCCATGGATCTCTACGAGAGTATGCTCGAGACCATGGACATCCTAGGGGACGAGGAAATCATGAAGCAACTCAGACGGTCCGCAAAGGACGTGTCTGGGGGGGAAACCATTCCCTGGGAAGAGGCCCGGAAGAGGCTGGGCCTCGAGTGAAATACCGAGTGGAAGCTACCTATACCGGGTTCTCTTCTCTCCGTGCAATTGGAGAAAAGAAGATTCTCCATGAGGCCGACGAATTGGTTGGATCGCTTGCGATTAATCCATCCAAGAAGGGCGAGGTCCTGAGCGCCCCCCTGGAGCGGTATCGAAAGGCATCGTTTTGGAGAAATAAATATCGCCTGATCTACGAAGTTCTTGAAGAGAAGAAACTTGTCTACGTCCACTGGGCCGGGAAAAGGATGCCCGGAAATCCAAACGATGTTTACGAGGCGGCCAAAATCATTTTGAGACCATTTCTCCCGACAAAGATCCGGGATCTCCATGAAACGTAAAACAGGCACCCGGGAATGGTCCTCGCACTCCTACAACTGCGTCTCTGGATGTTCCCATAATTGCCGCTACTGCTACGCTAGGGCCTCAGCTATGAGGTTCGGCCGGATCCAGAACCAGAAGCAGTGGGGGATGGAAAACGTCCGCTGGAAGGACGTCAAGAAGAAGCACCCGAAATACGACGGCGTCGTCATGTTCCCGACCTCGCACGACATCACGCCGGGGAACCTTTCCGCCTGCACGGAGGCCCTCGGGAACCTCCTTGAGGGCGGGAACCAGATCCTC
>Ga0315293_10004269_pt1 | contig 13647 bp, 13 predicted proteins | sample YL17G13_20_MG_FD_203071 | JGI IMG/M metagenome (GOLD analysis project Ga0315293, IMG submission 203071) | Sediment microbial communities from Yellowstone Lake, YNP, Wyoming, USA - YL17G13_20 | ecosystem: Environmental > Aquatic > Freshwater > Lake > Sediment | place: USA: Wyoming | collected... | reverse complement strand
CCGAACTCGATCCTAAAACCGAAGGCATGGAGGCGATTTGGTCGGTGGCCAGGGGTTCCGATGAACCTCCCCGTTTGGTGGCTTTGGAATATACCGGCAATCCTAAATCCAAAGAGAAGATCGCCCTGATCGGCAAAGGGATAACTTTTGATTCCGGAGGTATTTCTTTAAAGCCCTCGCGGAAAATGTACGAGATGAAGTGCGACATGGCGGGGGCGGCGGCGGTGCTGGGGGTGATGAGCCTGCTTTCGGACCTTTAACCCAAAAAGAATGTTTTGGGCGTGATCCCCCTGACTGAAAACATGCCTTCCGGGCACGCCACCAAACCGGGGGACGTGGCGGGTTCCCTGTCCGGCTTAACCATTGAGGTCATCAATACCGACGCCGAAGGAAGAATGATCCTGGCCGATGCCCTAACCTATGCCAAAAAGCGGGGCGCCACGCAACTAATTGATATAGCAACTTTGACCGGGGGCTGTATTGTGGCCCTGGGGGATGTGGCCACCGGAGTCATCGGCAATGATCAAAAGTTACTGGATAAAATCATCGCCGCGGGGAACCGTTGCGGGCAGAGGATGTGGCAACTGCCTCTCTATGAAGAATATAAGGAGAGTTTAAAAAGCCAGCTGGCCGACATAAAAAATACCGGTGAAACCGGCAAGGCCCAGCCCTCGACCGGGGCGGCCTTCCTGGCTAAATTCGCGGAGGATACGCCCTGGGTGCATTTGGATATTGCGGGGACCGCGTATCTCAATAAAGAGCGGGGATACCTCCCTGAAGGGGCTACCGGGGTACCGGTGCGCACCTTAATTGAATGGCTAAACTCTTAATCATTGAAGACGAAAAAGACATTGTCCAGGCCCTGGAATACAATTTAAAAAAAGAGGGCCTGGAGATCCATAAGGCCTATGACGGCCTGCAGGGCTTGAGGCAGGCGACTGAAATTATCCCCGACCTGATTATCCTGGACCTTATGCTGCCCGGCCTCGACGGGCTGGAGGTCTGCCGCAAGATCAAGAAAGACCCCCAGACCGAAAACATCCCGGTGATCATGCTTACCGCCAAGGGAACGGAAACCGATAAAGTGGTGGGACTGGAAGTAGGGGCGGATGACTATATTACCAAACCCTTCAGCATGCGGGAGCTGATCGCGCGGGTGAAAGCCATATTGAAAAGATACGGGAAGAAAGAAAAAGCTTATAAGCCGACCCTTAAATTCCCCGATCTGGAAATCGATTCCGAAAAACATGAGGTGAAGGCCGCCGGTAAAGCGGTGGAGCTTACCGCCAAGGAATTCGCCCTGCTCAAATTTCTGGCAGAGAACCAAGCAAGGGTTTACAGCCGGGAGCGACTGCTGGACGAGATCTGGGGGATTGAGGTGGCTATTGAAACGCGCACCGTGGATGTGCATATGCGGCGGCTCAGGGAGAAACTGGGCCGGGCGGGAAATCACCTGAAGACCCTGCGGGGTGTGGGATATAAATTTGCTTAACCCTATAGAAGCGCAGCGCGGTTTGGCCGGGGCAGTATTAAGGAGCATGACTGAAGGGGTCTTGGCAGTGGATGAGCAAAGGCAGATAACCCTGGCCAATTTGGCTGTTGAGAATCTGTTTTCTGTGACTGAACCGGAGATTTTGGGCAAAACCGTGCGCTTGGGGATCCGCAACAATGAGATTGCAGATCTAGTGGAAGAAGTATTAAAATCCGGCCATACGATAGAGCGGGAAATCGATATCGTAGTACCCATTGAAAAATCCTTCGTGGCCCTGGCTAGTCCTATCCGTGAGGGGGGAGCGGTATGCGTCCTGCACGATATCACCGAACTTAAGAAACTGGAGAAGTACCGCTCGGAGTTCGTGGCCAATATTTCCCATGAACTTAAAACCCCGCTGACTGCCGTTCGTAATTATGTAGAAACCCTGCTGACCGGCGCGCTGGAAGACAAAGAGCACAATCGCGAGTTCTTGGACAAGATCGACAAGCACGCCCTGAATCTTTCCTCCTTGATAGATGACATCCTGGAGCTTTCCAGTCTCGAAGGCAAAAAGGAAATCGGGCCCAATACCCGCTTCGACCTCTCCACGGTCATAAGCCATGCAGTGGAAACTGTGGCGGGAAAGGCCAAAAGGAAAAGAATCAAGCTGGAAAAAGAGTGTGAACCCTGTGAAATCCTGGGATTGGAAGACCATATCCTGCGTGCCATTATGAATCTCCTCGACAATGCCATAAATTATACCCCGGAAGATGGAAAGGTGAAGATCGGCTGCCGCAGGAAAAATGGTCAGGTGGAGGTCGAGGTATCCGATAATGGAATCGGAATCCCGGAAGAGCACCTGCCCCGCATTTTTGAACGATTTTACCGGGTGGACAAGGCCCGCTCTCGTGACTTGGGTGGCACCGGGCTGGGGTTGGCCATCGTCAAACACGTGATGAACCTGCATAACGGTACAGTGACGGTTGAGAGCCAGCCGGGACAAGGCTCCAGATTTACTTTGATTTTCCCTGCCTGACGGCAGGCAGGCCCGCCTGAAAGATTTACCTTCTTTTAACATTCCTTTCATCATACATTAATCTCTTCCAGGGATAATTATGGGGTAAAGGAGGAGAAATATGATCAAAAGAAAGTTATTGATTGCCTTAATGGTTCTGATCGGTGTGGTTCAGCCGGTTTTAGCAGATACAGAGTTATGGTCGGTAAATACTTTCCAGTATTCCTTGGGAGAAAGGGTGAAAATCAACCTGATCCCCGAACTCAGGCTTAAAAGCAATGTCGGCGATTTATATTATATTCAAAATTACATCGGCCCTACTTTTGGCTTAAGTCAGTATTTCGACCTGAACTTGTTTTACGCCCTCAAATCAACCAAGAATGGGGGAGGGTGGACCCACAGCAGCGTCGGCTATCTGGATTTGATCTATAAAAATGGAAGCTTAAGCAATCGCGGGCGATTTGAGTATGAGCTTACCGCCGATCTGTTGAAGTACCGCAATCTTTTTCAAATCAAAAAGGCCGGCTGGCAGATAAATGAAGAGATCTTTTATAATTTGAAATCGGGATATTTTGATGAAAGCCGAACGCTGGCCGGTTATACCTTCAAGCCTTTTGACCGGTTTGAATTGACCATGGGGTATTTACTCAGGGGGCAGCGGAAAAAGCCGGCCGACGACTGGCTCTGGACTAATGTAATAAATCTGGGGACTAAACTCATATTTTAACTATGATTTTACTTGAATGTAACATTCCCGTAACAATGAAATAATATAATAATTAAAGGAGCAAAAAATGTTTAGAAATTGGAAATTCGGTTTGGTTATTGTATCTTGGTTATTGGTTATTGCGGTGGCCGGCTGCGGTGGCGGCCGGAAGGCGATCCAAGTCAAAGGTTCCGACACCATGGTGAACCTGGGCCAGGCCTGGGCTGAGGATTTTATGGAAATAAACCCGGCGGTTTCAATCGCGATTACCGGCGGCGGATCGGGAACGGGTATTGCCGCCCTGCTTTCCGGCGCTACCGACATCGCACAGGCCTCCCGCAACATGGAACCCAAAGAGATAGAACAGGCGAAGGGGAAAGGGATCAATCCCAAGGAGATCCACGTCGCCAATGACGGCATCACCATCGTGGTCAATCCCGCCAATCCGGTGAATAAATTGACCATTCAACAGCTATCCGACATCTTTACCGGCAAGACCAAGAACTGGAAAGAGGTGGGCGGTCTTGACCAGAAGATTGTGGCCCTTTCTCGGGAGAGGAATTCCGGCACTCATGTTTTCTTCCTGGAGCACGTGGTAAAGCTGGGGGATAAGAAGAACAAAAACGAATTTGCCCCGGAGGTCCTTATGATGCCTTCTTCGCAGGCGATTGTTGAAGAGGTTAAGGCCAATCCTTCGGCTATTGGTTATGTTGGTCTGGGTTATTTAACTCCCAAGGAAAAGGCCCTGGCCATCGCCAAGGATCGCAGCTTCGCCTATGTGGTTCCTTCGATCAGGACCGTGACCTCCAAACAATATCCGATTTCCCGCTCTCTCCTGTTCTATACCAACGGCGAGCCTTCCGGAGAGGTCAAATCGTTTATTGATTTTGTTCTTAGCGCAGCGGGCCAGAAAATAGTTCTGAAAATGGATTTTGTCCCGATTAAATGAATAAATTTATCGAACATCGGATTGAGAACCTGATCTTCCTTTCGGGAATCGCCTCGATTGTCTTCGTCGTCCTGATCTTTATTTTTCTTTTGAAAGAGGGGCTGTCGCTTTTCAGCGGCACCAATCCTATAGCTTTTCTATTTGGGCGGAACTGGTATCCGATCTCGGATCCTCCCCAGTTCGGTATTTTGCCGCTTATTTTGGGGTCGCTCCTGGTTACCTTCGGGGCGATCGTGATCGCGGTGCCGCTGGGCCTCGCCGCGGCAATTTACGTGGCGGAAGTGGCGCCCACCTGGCTGCGGGATATCCTTAAATCCGGGATCGAACTGCTGGCGGCCATCCCCAGCATCGTGCTCGGCTTCATCGGCATCGTGACCCTGGCCCCTTTTCTCAAGAACCTCTTTAACCTTCCCAGCGGCTTAACCGCCCTGGCCGGATCGATTATGCTGGCTTTTATGGCCATGCCGACCATTGTCTCGATCATTGAGGACTCAATCGTATCCGTTCCCAAAAACTACAAGGAAGGATCATTAGCTCTGGGGGCCACCCGCTGGCAGACCATCTACCGGGTGATCCTGCCGGCCGCCTCCTCCGGCATTCTGGCGGCGGTCATGCTGGGGATCGGCCGGGTGATCGGAGAGACCATGGCCGTATTAATGATCACCGGGAACGCGGCGGTCATACCGACCAGCATCCTCCAGCCGGTCAGAACGCTGACCGCGACCATCGCGGCGGAGATGGGAGAAGCGGTCGCCGGCAGCGGCCATTATTACGCTTTGTTCGCGATCGGGATAATCCTGTTCATCATCAGCTTCATCATCAATCTGCTGGCGGATTTCTTCCTGCATCGGAAGAAGCAGAGGGCCTGACATGGATGTAAAAACCAAGGAAAAAATCGCCTTCGCCATGCTGCTGTTGGCCACGATAATTATTATCACCCCGGTCGCCTTTATCATTATATTGTTATTGGTAAGAGGGCTGCCGGCCCTGAGTTTGGATTTCATTTTCGGGATGCCGCGGGAAGGGATGAGGGCCGGAGGTATTTTCCCGGCTATCGTCGGCACGCTTTATTTGACGCTCGGCACGGCAGTTTTTTCTATACCGTTCGGGATTCTGGCCGCGATCTACCTTAACGAATATGCCCAGCGGAACTGGTTAACCCGGGGCATCGAACTGGCGATCATCAACCTGGCCGGCGTCCCTTCAATCGTTTACGGACTTTTTGGCCTCGGGCTTTTCGTCACTTTCCTTGGTTTTGGCGCCTCCATCCTGGCCGGATCATTGACCCTGGCGATCATGACCCTGCCGGTCATCATCACCGCCACGCGTGAAGCTTTGAGCGCCGTCCCCTGGAATTTCCGGGAAGTCAGCTTCTCCCTCGGGGCCTCCCGCTGGCAGACGGTCCGCCATGTGGTTCTGCCCAACGCCATTCCCGGTATTTTAACCGGCACCATCCTTGGTCTTTCGCGCGCCGCCGGGGAAACCGCCCCGATACTTTTCACGGTGGCGGCTTTTTACCTGCCGCGCCTGCCTCAGTCCATTTATGACCAGGCGATGGCCTTGCCTTACCATATATATGTATTGTCCACCCAGGTGCCGAATGTCAGCGTTAAGATACAATATGGGACAGTGCTGGTTCTGGTGCTGATGGTTTTTATCTTGAACCTGGCGGCTTCGCTGCTTAGGACGCATTTCAGGAAAAGAAAAACATGGTAAAGATACAAATCACCAATTTAAACGTTTGGTATGAAAAACAGCCAGCGCTTAAAAACTTGAATCTGGGGATTTATTCCAATGAAATTTTAGGCGTGATCGGGCCGAGCAACAGCGGCAAAACGTCCTTTTTGAAGACACTGAACCGGTTGAATGAACTTATTATAGGTTCCCGAACAACGGGAGAAGCGCTTCTGGACGGGGAAAGTATTTTTAGAATCGATAAACATCTTCTGCGCAAAAGAGTGGGGATCGTTTTCGCCCTGCCGCTGCCGCTTCCTCTTTCGATCTTCGATAATGTAGCTTACGGCCCGAGAATGCACGGTTTAAAGAACCTGAAAAAACTTAAGGAGATCGTTGAAAAATCGCTCAGGGCCGCGGCGATCTGGGATGAGGTCAAGGACCGGCTTAAGACTAACGCCTTCAAGCTTTCCGGCGGGCAGCAGCAGCGCCTGTGCATCGCCCGAACCCTGGCGGTCGAGCCGGAGGTTATCCTTTACGATGAACCGTGTTCGGGGCTGGACCCCATTTCCACTCTCAAGATCGAAGAGGCCATGCAGGAACTGAAGAAAAATTACACCCAGATTTTGGTCACCAACAATGTCAAACAGGCCGCGCGGGTCTCAGACCGCACCGCCTTCTTCCTGATGGGGTGTCTGATCGAGATCGGTGATACCAAACAGATTTTCACTGTCCCCCAGGATAAACGCACGGATGATTATGTCACAGGGAGATTTGGCTGATGTATAAGATCGAAGTTGAGAATTTAAATCTGTATTACGGCGATTTTCACGCGCTGAAAGAGGTAAAGGTTAAAATATTAGAGAAAAAAATCACCTCCATTATCGGGCCTTCGGGCTGCGGCAAGTCCACCCTGCTCAGGGTCTTAAACCGCATGAATGATCTGATCGAGGGAGTTCGGACCACCGGCAGCGTAAAGATCGACGGCTCTGAGATCTTGGATTCCCAGGTGGATCTGGTGACCCTGCGCAAGAAAGTGGGGATGGTCTTCCAGCGCCCCAATCCCTTTCCCCTTTCCATTTATGATAATGTGGCCTATGGTCCGCGACTGCACGGACAGAAGCTCGGGGATATCGTGGAAAAAAGCTTGAGCGCGGTGCTGCTTTTTGACGAACTGAAAGATCGTTTGCGGGAATCGGCTTTGACCCTTTCCTTGGAGCAGCAGCAGCGGTTATGCATTGCCCGACTGCTGGCAGTTTGCCCGGAGGTGATCCTGCTGGATGAACCCTGCTCGGCCCTCGATCCCTACGCCACCTTGAAGATCGAAGAGTTGCTGCAGACGCTTAAAAAGGATTATACTATCCTCATCGTGACCCATAACATGCAGCAGGCCGCGCGGTCCTCGGATTATACCTTTTACATGTTATTGGGAGAAATGATTGAATACGGGGAGACCAAGGCGATTTTTACCAATCCTCAGGATAAGAGGACAGAGGATTATATAACAGGGAGGTTCGGTTAATATGGATGGTTTGAGGAAAACGTTCGAGCAAGAATTGAAGGATTTGGAAGACCAGGTGATGGCCATGGGCCTTACCGTAATGGAAATGCTTAAAGAGTCGATGAAGGCCTTTCAAAAAGAAGACGATAAACTGGCGGACCGGGTGATCGCCATGGACGATAAGGTGGATAAATACAATAACGACATTGAGACCAAATGCCTGCAGCTTATCGCCACCCAGCAGCCCATGGCGCGGGATTTGCGCTTTATCGCTTCCACCATGCGCATCATCTCCGATATCGAAAGGATGGGGGATTACATCATCGATGTGACCAAATTCGCCAAGCGGCTGATGGGCAAGCCCCGCCTGGCCTCCGCCTCCGACATCCCCAAGATGGCGGAGCTGGTCCAGAGCATGCTGCGCGAGACCTTGGAAGCCATTTCCAAAAAGGACATGGGGATGATCACCAAAATGATCGAGGACGATGAAAAAGTGGATGCGGCCCTGCGCAACATGTTTGACTCGGTGCTTTTAGAAATCGAGAAAAAACCGCTGGCGGCGCGGGAGGCCATTTATCAGCTGCTGATGTCGCGCTATCTGGAGCGCGTGGCCGACCATATCACCAACGTAGGAGAGCGCATTTATTATTCGGAGACCGGAGAACTTAAAGAACTGCATGTCTAGAATAATCCTCATCCTGCTGCTGCTGACCCTGCCGGCGCAGGCCTTGGATTTTGTTGAAAGCTTCAGGATCCAGCTTAAAAATTCCGCCGGCGGCTCAATTGAAGTGAGCCGGGATCAGGGAAAAAGCCTTGAAACTGTCGGCCGGGTCCTTTATCCCACCACTAAGGTCAACCCCAAGGGTTTCACCGCCAGCCAGTGGAGCGGCTCGGGCGAAGTGGCGGCTTCGGCCGTGAATGCCATTCATATCAAGGTGGATAACGCCCAGACCATCTTTTCCATTCTGCCCCAGGATTTCTTAAAAGTCCCCTCCGGATATAATTCTTATTTGAGCCCGGATTCCTCAATTTATACCGATATCTGTGCCGGGCAGGGAATCTTTGGGGGGGGATGGGCTCCCTTTGTCGGGAATAAAGTTTATCTCTATAATAAACCGCTGGACCGGCCGCTTAAAGAAGGGGAAACCTTGACGATTATAGTGAATCAACCCAAGAGATGGCCGCGGGAGATAGTTTTTGAAAATCAGTTCGGCGGAGCAATTACCGTTAAATATCCCGGCGGCGAAGAGGAAATCATCGGCCAGGTTTTGCGGCCGGTGATGGGGATAGGAAGGTTTGCCGGTTCGCGGTATGTGAGTTCGGGGCGGGTGCGCGCCAATCATCCCGGAGTGATCGATATTTCCACTTCGGTGGGAAGCCTGGTGGGAGGTTTTCAGATCATACCGGAAAGTCATGCCCAGAGCCCGGAGATGGTGGGGGCCCGCACCGCTACCCAGTGGATGGTGGTAGGTCCCGCTTCCATGAATGAAAAATCACTGGAGGGCACTTTCCCGCTTTTCAAATATTTCATAAAGCCGCAATATAATGAAGAGGATCTTTATGCGGAAGATTGGGATAAAAAATTATTGAGCCGGTTTTTGGTGGAAGTCAAAATGGAAGGCAAAGAGGGCTTGCCCGCCGAAGCTTCAGCGGAGGCGGGCTGGCAGCCTCTGCCGGTTTATGCCCTAAACGCAGAGGAAGACCTGCCGCCCGAAGCCAACCGGGCGCTTGAAAAAGTGACGCATATCCGTATCTTTTTCCCTGTGTTATAATTTATCCATGCGATTCTCTAAACGCCTGGATCAAATCCCCCCTTATCTCTTTGTGAAGATCGAGGAGAAAAAAGAAACCCTGTTGAGGAAAGGCGTGGATATAATTGATTTTGGCATCGGCGATCCTGACCTGCCCACTCCCTCCCATATTGTTAAAACCATGCAGGAAATCCTTCCCACTAAAGAAGCGGCCAATTATCCTACCTCTAAGGGCGAATTGTCTTTCAGGAAAGCGGTAGCCAATTGGTATAAGAAGCGATTCAATGTGGATTTGGATCCCGAATCCGAGGTTTGCTCCCTGATCGGATCCAAAGAAGGACTGGCGCATATCTTTTTGGCTTTTATTGACCAGGGAGATGTGACTTTAGTTCCCGATCCGGCCTATCCGGTGTATAAAATCGGAACGCTTCTGGCGGGAGGGAAACCGCATCTTTTGCCTTTGACTGCGCAGAATAAATTCATCCCGGACCTCGATAATATTCCAGCCGAAATCCTTAAATCCGCCAAAATGCTTTTTATCAATTATCCCCATAATCCCACCGGTGCGGTGGCGGGCCCGGGCTTCTTTGAGAAATGTGTCAGGTTCGCCAAGAAAAACGATCTTTTATTGGTTTCGGATCTGGCCTATTCGGAGATGGGGTATGATGGCTATCGGCCTACCAGCGTACTGGAGATCCCCGGAGCCAAAGAAGTGGCCATCGAATTTCATTCCCTCTCCAAAACCTACAACATGACCGGCTGGCGGATCGGGATGGCGGTGGGCAACCGGGAGGCGGTCCAGGCGCTGGCCACCATCAAGTCCAATATCGACAGCGGGGCCTTCAAGGCAGTCCAGTTCGCGGCAGTTGAGGCCTTAACTGGGCCACAAGACTGTATTGAGGAGAGCAAGAGAGTTTTTGAAGAGCGCCGGAATGTCCTGATTGATGGATTGAATTCTCTGGGCTGGAAATTAGAAAGACCTAAAGCCACTTTCTATATGTGGATTCCTACTCCCCAGGGCGAAACCTCATCCTCCTTTACTGAAAAACTTCTGGAAAAATGCGGCATTTTAGTGGTCCCCGGCAGCGGCTACGGCTCTTATGGCGAGGGCTATATCCGCATGGCCATCACCATCCCCAAAGAAAGAATTACCGAAGCGATTGAGCGGATGAAAAAAGCCGGCCTGCGTTTTTAAGATCATGGAAATTTTAATCGCCGAACACTCCGGCTTTTGCGAAGGAGTGGAGCGCGCCTATCGTATCGCCCTAGAACAAACTAAACTTGGCCGCCCGGTCTTCATGCTGGGCAATCTGGTGCACAATACTCAAGTAGTAGAAAAGTTCAAAAGTTTGGGCGTCAGAACAGTTAAATCGGTTTCTGAGATTCCTGATAATACCCACGGAATACTTTTAATCTCTGCTCATGGAGTTCCGCCCGTGATTTATACCGGAGCAAAGGAAAAGGGCCTGGAAATTGTGGATACGACCTGCCCCTGGGTGAAAAAAGCGCAGAAGATCAGTAAGGAGCTGGCGGAAGAGGGTCGCTTTGTAATAATTGTAGGCGACAAGGGCCATCCGGAAGTTAAAGCTTTGGTGGGGTGGAGCGGGGGGAGGGCGGTGGTGGTAGAGAATCCGGAGGATTTAAATAAACTTTCTTTAGCTAATGAAGATAAAGTTGGAGTGCTGGCGCAAACTACCCAGGCGGAAGAACATTTTGACAAAATGGCGGCCGAGCTCAAGAAAAAAGTTAAAGACGTGAAAGAATTCGATACCATCTGCGGGGCTACCAGTAAGAGACAGCAGGCCGCGGTGGATTTAGCGAAAAAAGTTAATTTGATGCTGGTGATCGGCGATAAGCTAAGCGCCAATACCAAAAGATTAACCGAACTATGTTCTAAGACCGGGACTGAAACCCATCAAATCCAAACAGTCAAAGAATTGGATCTTAATTGGTTAAAGGGAAAAAATAGTGTGGGCATAACCGCCGGGGCTTCGACGCCGGAGTGGGTGATTGATGAAGTAATTACGGCTCTTCGGTCGGTTCCCTAAACCCTTACCATTCCACTATATCCTGACAGGTAAACTCGGTTGATCCTCTTAGCCATCTTTCTTTAATTTCCTGAATAATATCAACAGTTGTTTGATCGGTTCTTCGATGAGTTGAACGCGCTCGGACCAAGGCCTCCTCTACTTCCTCAAAACCCAAAGAAGTATTTCTTTCGCTTAGGCCGTATTCCCTTCCTTCGAACGGCGTGAGATATCTGATAAATAAATATTTGGCCGCCATGGAAAAATCTCCGCGTTGCATTTGTTTTCTGGCCTGTTTCCTAAAACGGCTCCCCTTTTCAAAATAATCGACGCCGAGGGTGGCCAGGTCCTCTTCCGGAGAAAAGAGGCCCCTATCATCACTATAAGAAAAACTTCGATAATCACGCCACCTCGGCCAATAATCTTGGCCCAGTTGATAATAACTGATCCTTTTAAATAAAATACTGGGGTCAAAAGGATCAAACCAGCTTCCAGTAGAGGCCAAGTCGTGGTAATGAATCAATTCATGCAATAAAATCTGGGCGCGTAACCCCTCGGTGAAATACAACAAGACCGCCGGTTTATCTACAAATTCTCCGCTGGCTATGATATGACCCAGAGGCGGAAAAATTATGCGCGAGTTTCTGAGAAACCCGGCAGGTATTTCGGCCATTCCCCCCAAGATCAGATTATTGAACATAATAAAAACGCCGGGATTGTAAAACTCGACCGAAAACCCCTGTTCATATTCCGCCCTTAGAATGCCGTTTTTCATTTCGGCTTTGCCCGTAATATAGGTTAGCGGAAGGCCGTTTTTAAGGATTAATACAATCTTTTCTCCCGCTGGGTGTTGATAGATTTCAAAGCCGATTTCATTATCGAACCGACCCCTTTCAACCAGAGCGTAAGATGAATCCGGGGAGAAGAAGGCTAAAAGCAAATCTGCGGTTTTTCTTTCCGGGGCGTCATTCCCAACCTCCTGCCATTCGGCCCGGGCGGCGGCCAGGTTCCCCTCCCGATAAAAGATGAAACCTTTGGCCAGACGCGCCAGCTGGGCAAAAGAATCGTGGGGTTTGGTCTTTAACAGGGTTTCAAAGGCCTCGAGCGCCTTCTCCCTTTCGCCCCCCGTATAGTACAGGCCTCCTATTTCATAATCGCTGTCGCGCCTTAACCATTCGAATTCGCAGGGCTGGGAATAACAAAAGAAGTATCCTGTGGAGGTTTTGATCCGGTCGAAAAAATCTAAGGCCTTGGCCGCGTCCCCCAATTGATAAGCATAGGCCTGCGCCAATCTCAACATCAGCAAACCGCGGGCTTGTTTTCCAATAAAATCTTCAGCCTTTTGATAATGTTCGCGAGCCCGCGCCGGATCGTTTTTCAGGCGAGCATAAATATCGCCGATTTCAAATTCAATCAATCCTTTATATAGAGAAAGCTTGTCTCCATCATATGAATTGGCCGTGTCGCCGTAAAATTGATAAATCAGCCGTCCTGGAAGATCCCAAACATTTTTAAGGTTTTCCCTGGCGGCCAAGAGTTGCTCCAGCGCGCGATCATATTCCCCCCGGTATAAATAACTCATTCCGGCGAAAAAGAGGGCATAATCTCGAAATTTTGAATCCACGCCGGAAGCCAGATAGGTTTGGAAGATATCAGCGGCTTTTTGAAAATCGAGCTGGCCGAAATGTAAAACGCCGCTCCAGAAGGGGACCTGATTTACCTGAGTGGAATCGGGGAAATTCGCGACCAGTTGGTCGCAGGCCTCTCTTCTCATAAAAAGGCATTGCCTAAAAAGCCACTCGGCGGTTAAAGGAGGCCGGCTTCTTAGATCCTTGGCGATTTGAGCGAATCGGGATCCGGGGAAAAGGCGTATAGTACGGTCAAAATATTTCAGGGCTGCTTTTCGATCATTCAAATAATGAAGATAAGTTTGTCCAATCGATAGCGCCGCCGCCGCGGCCCAATCCCTTCTATCCGAAAACTGGGAGATTATTTCTTCGAAAATTTGGATGCCCTCCTGATATTTTTGCAGTTTAGAAACCTTTAAATTGGCAATCTCAAAGAGCGCGTGTGCGGCCCAGAGTGATTGAGGCCGCTGGTCGACCACCCTCTGATATGAATCTACGGCTTTTTGGTAATTTTGCAGGTAACCGGCGTAAATCTGCCCCATTCTTAAATGCGCGGCCAGAGAGAGATCGGAGTTAGGACACTTTTGAATGACCCCTTCCAGCTGGGAAACAGCCGCCAGGGGTGATCTATCTAAACTGGCCAGCCGGCTGGCATTTTCGAACTGGCCGAAGGGTGAAAAAGGCGGAATAATCTCAGGGGCGATTTCTTCTTCTGCGTCTTTTGGAATTATTTCTGAAGCGTCTGAAGAGGGGGCATCAGGGATAACCGATTCTTTTTTACTGCATCCCGTTATTCCCCCTGCCAAGAGACCGCCCAAAAAGAGCGGGATTAAAACCCTCAGGGATTTTTTCCCGACCGGTATTCTTGGCGCCCGATCAGGCCTGAGGGATCGTCCGGCTGGATGCATTGTGGCTCTCATGG
>Ga0315293_10004264_pt1 | contig 13649 bp, 9 predicted proteins | sample YL17G13_20_MG_FD_203071 | JGI IMG/M metagenome (GOLD analysis project Ga0315293, IMG submission 203071) | Sediment microbial communities from Yellowstone Lake, YNP, Wyoming, USA - YL17G13_20 | ecosystem: Environmental > Aquatic > Freshwater > Lake > Sediment | place: USA: Wyoming | collected... | reverse complement strand
AGCGGAAGGCCGGGATAAAGGATCAGACCTGCCCCCAAGAAAATAATCACAGAGTAGAAACCATAGAACTCTGGAGCCTCCACAAACTTCTTGTCGATCCCTACTTCCCATCCCAAGCCTTCACAGATGAGATAGGTCGTCGACAGAGGTAGGATCGAGGCAGAAAAGAGAGAGGCGTTGACCAGGCCAAAGGCAAAAAGATAGGTACAATATTTGCCTGCGAGGGGTTTGAGCGAGAGGGCGGCATCTTTGGCTGTCTCGATCTGCACACCCTGTTTGAAGAGGGTCTCTGCGCAGACGAGGATGATGAAGAAGGCCACCATATGGACGATGACGGACCCGAGAACCACGTCGAACCGGGCGAACTTGTATTCCTCCATCTTGATCCCTTTCTCTACGATGGAGGCCTGAAGATAGAATTGCATCCATGGAGCAATGGTTGTTCCGACCAAGCCGATGACCATGGTCATCTCGGTTGGGTTCAGGCTCAACTGCGGATGTAAGAATTGTTCGGCCACATTTCCCCAATTCGGCTTTACAATGATGCCCGTGATGACGTAAGACACGTAAAACACGCAAGCGATCAGAAAGGCCTTTTCCACAGATTTGTACGTGCCTTTCACGACCATCCACCACACGAGAAAAGCACTGAGGGGGACGGAAATGAATCGGTTCACACCAAAGATCTCCATCCCTGCGGCCACTCCAGCGAATTCCGAAACAACGTTTCCCATGTTCGTTAGAAACATGCCGATCATGAGGTAGAAGGTGATCTTCGCACCAAACTTTTCTCGAATCAGATCCGACAGCCCTTTTCCTGTCACCACTCCCATGCGGGCGCACATCTCCTGGATGACGATCAGGGCAATCATGATGGGGACAAGGGACCAGATGAGTTTGAGCCCAAAGGTAGCTCCAGCGAGGGAGTAGGTGGTGATTCCACCGGCGTCGTTATCCACATTGGAGGTAATAATGCCGGGCCCCATGAGGATGAAAAAGAGCCCCACGGTTCTCCACAAGGATTGTTTCGACGCGGAAATGAGTTTTTGGTAGCCCATCATGGTGATCCGGTTTTTCGACGGACGAACGTCACGCCCCTTCAGAGACTGTGTCGTAATTGCACAAAGGACAAACGCTCCCATCAAAGGGGCAGATAGACGGATAAAAAAGCTTTAGAGCGGAACATTTGAGCGAGTAGATTCAGGCGCTCTAACACCTCGAGGAGACTCCATTTCATGCACCACGAACTCCTGCCCATAACCTTTAATAATGACCCACATTCTAAAGCTTTGGAATCCGTCTGTCTGCCCCAATTCCACACTCGGCCCGTCACGACACAGTCTCTCGACATGGGGCCTGGATCTTTGGGTCAGGGTTCAGGAATTCGGCCCATGCCGATGACTCTTTCCTCCTCGGTCCGCTTGTTCTGGGTGAGAGCAAACGATGTCGGAGGGATCAGCCGGCATCAGGGGCTAGGATCTCGAGGACACTTTGAAAGCCAATCACCCCTTTGAGGTGGTTCTCTTCGTCCACAACCGGCAGGGCTCTGAATCCGTACTTGGCGAACATGTTGACCACCTCTTTTTCGTGTTCATCCGGCTTGATGCTCACCACCCTCTGGGATTGAATCTCCGAAAGGGTCTGATGGGGTTGGGCCGTGAAGAGATCTCGAACGCTCACCACTCCTCGGAGGACCTCCTCTTCATCGGTCACGTAGATATAATCGAAGATGTCCAAGTTCGGAGCTTCGGCCTTGAGCCGAATCATGGCCGTCTCGACGAGGATGCTTGGCGGCAGACTCAGAAAGGCTGTGGTCATCAGTCCCCCTGCGGTCTTCTCATTGTGTACGAGTAGTTCTCGCAAGTCCTCAGCCTTCCCCTTCTCCATCCCATCCAGGATCTCTTCGGCCTTTTCTTCTGTAAGGTCCCCTAAGAGGTCGGCGGCCTCACTGGGTGACATCTCCTCCACAATATCCGAGGCTTTCTCGACAGAAATCTCTTCAATAAGTGATTTCTGGATCTTGGGATCAATCTCTTCCAAAGCATCGGCGGCGGTTTCGGTGTCCAGGGCGTGGAACATGGCAGATCGCTCTCGGCCACTGAGGTCTTCGATGATATCGGCCAGATCGGCAGGATGGAGGTGAGAAAGCTTCTTCTGCGACACACTCAACTGCAGGAGATCCGAACCCGACGGGAGCTGAACATATTTCCACGAGATGAATTGGTTCGGAAGCTTATAGGAAAAGAGCCAATGGAGGACCCGATCCATCAGTCCTTCCCATCCGACCCTACGCATCAATCCCCGAAATCCCACGTCCACATGACAAAGCCTTAAACTAGATTCCACCCGCAGCAATTGAAGATCGTTCACCCGGACCACCTTGGCTCCGAAGGTGTCGACGATCTGTTTGTCCATCACCTCTTCTTTGAGAAAGGCCACCTCTTTTCCTGGAAACGTTGCTTTCACCGCCTGGAGGTCTTCTCCATTCACGGTGATCCGGGGCTCCAGGCTTCTGATCTTTCTCCAAGGGAGGAAAAGTCTCTTCTCCTTTCCTCCGCCCCGAACGAGGAGTCCGACAATCATCGGATAAGGGTCCGCCCTCTCGGCCACCAGATCGACGAGCTTTCCCACTTTCTGGCCAGAGGGAGTGAAGATCGCCCTGTTCAGGAAGTCACTAAAGAAATAGAAATCTTTCAGGTTCTGATCCATTCGTTATCTCGAGGTGATTGCTGTCCAGCCGAGAATGGCTAAGCGAAGCTTCCCCGCCCCGAAGGGCGGCGCTTCCCGGAGAGGTACTTCCCTTTATATTGTGCCCCTTCACCCCGCCCTAAAGGGCGGGACTTGCGGGTCACTTGCCGGTCAATGGTTTTCTGTCCGTCACGGGCAAGTCGGCTGGATGTCCCGCCTTCCTGCCGTTAGGCAGGGGCGAGGAGGAAAGCCGACCCTGTAATCATATTTACATTTCCCGGAAGCCCCCGCCGTGTGCCTGCCTGCGCGAAGCCCCGCCTCCAGAAGCCTTGCGGAGGGCAGGCGCTTCGGCGAAGGCAGGGGCGGGGAGCTTCACTTCAGACCGACTTGGGACGGGCGTTGGGACTCGATTGTTTGCCGGAATCCGCATTTTACACTATGGGCGAGGATGGATGAAATAGTCTTCCAATTTTGTTTTATAACGGTTTCCGGGAGGTGTGTCAAACAGAAAGTGACTGGGTCTCGCCTTCTGCCATCTCCCCCAGAGTCTTCTCAATTCGCTGTAGGAGAGCGTGGGTCAGAACCTCCTGCGACTGGATTCGAACCAGCATACATTTGAGGGTCGAAAAATGGTCACTCTTCATCGAACGCTGGAGGATGTTCTCTATCTCTGATGGATCGATCTCTCTCAGGTGGGTGAGTACGCCCCGGAGTTCCTCTTTGTTGTACCGTTCGAGGACATCTTGTTCTCTCAACTGGATTTGTGCTTGAAGTTCATCGAGAGCAAGGGGATCTCCTTTGATGACAAAAAGGGTGAGGTTCAGCCCACCGGCCACAGCCTCCTTGGGAATCTCGCGCCGTTCCCCATTGGCCACAGGAGAGGGAGCCTCTTGGCCCAAGTCTTTCATCATTTCGACTTCCTGGAGAAACATGGCTTCGTTTTCATTCGATTGAAACCACTGGAAAGGTGGCTGCTCGCTCGCTTTCGGAGGATGCTCCCGCTCTTTATGGACACCTTTGAGCTTGGCCCGTTCCTTGACTTGGATCTGCAGTAGGGTGTATTCGAATTTTGAATAGCAGGTCTTCGCGAGGAAGCCGATCTCTGTTAGTTCTTTGTCCCGTGTGGGATTGGCCCGAACATACTGGCGGTACTTTCCTTTCAAGAGCTGTTGAATCGCTTTGGCTTCTGTCAATCGTTCTCGAATCTCCTTATAGATCTCGCGAAGATCGGTGACGACGTCCCGGGGTACATTCTTTTCGGGAGAGACGAGAAGACACTTCTCCCGAAAGTCTTCCATTGTTTTCTTGAGATCATACCGAGTGTTCTCGATGCTTTTGTCGAGACTCTCGGCATACTTTTTTACTCGATCTTGCGGCTCCATGGCTTGTCTCCCACTTCGTCCTTCGTTGCCTCACCGTGGGCCCCAGAAGAAACCCAAACGGCTCACCCCTGGGAAGGCTCTCCCCTCCTCTCCAAAGCGAGCAGATGTCGTCGAATCGGCTCATCGGCCGCTGGCATGGACAATGTCAGCACTTCTTGCACCTCCATCCACCGGAGGTCCCGGCACTCCATGGGTTTGGGAATTCCCCTTTCGATGATACACTCATACACCAGAAGAAGGATGGGAAACTCAGGATACACATGATAGACCACCTCGAAGAGGTTGCCGACTCTCGCTTCAACTCCCAGCTCTTCTCTCAATTCCCTCTGGAGCGCTTCTCTCGGCTCTTCGTTTGCTCTGACCTTTCCTCCTGGAAACTCCCAGAGAAGTCGGTGGAAGGAAGCTTCTCTTCTCTGGGTGACAAGTATTTTTCCTTTTTCGAAGATCACGGCAGCCGTCACAATGAGGGCTTGCGTCTTATGCTTCGACACGATCCCTCCCTGCCCTCTTGGCCCGGTAGAGGGCATTGTCCGCTTCGCGGATAAAGTCATCCGGAGTCGTAAAAGAAGGAGAAAAGGTTGCCACCCCGATGCTCACCGTCAATCGACCATTCGGCTGTGCCCGTCCATTGGGGAAAGGGGTCTCTGCCACATTCTTCCGAACCCTCTCTGCTATGTCCATGGCATCTTTCGGGCTCGCATTGATCAAGATCGCGGCAAATTCTTCCCCTCCAAACCGAGCCACGATATCCGTCTGCCGGACTCCTCGTTCGATCAGAATGGCGATGGCTTTCAAGATTTGATCACCGTCGAGATGTCCATTGGTATCATTGTAGTGTTTGAAATAGTCGATATCGATCATGAGCAGCGAGACGGGATAGGGGTAACGTTTCTGACGCTCTACCTCTAACGTCAGCAGTTGAATGAAGAAACGGCGATTGCAGATTCCGGTCAGCTCATCGGTATACGAAAGACGCTCCACTTCTTCCTTCATCTCCCTCAGCTCTTTCAATTTCTCCTTATAGTGGTCTTTCATCACTTGGAGTTCCCGCGAGTATTGATCCCTCTCTCGTACCTTTTCGGTGAACTCCTTTTTGGTCAGTTCCCACTCCTCTTCCACCCTGACCCTCTCTCTCAGATCCTTCAGGGTCACGAAGCCTCTTCCACTCCTGATCACTCCCACGAAGTCCACGGGAATGGTCTCACCTGAGCGACCCACCATCTGGCTCTTCAGACGGATCTCTCTGTCCTGCTCACTCTCTTCGAATTCTCTCTTGAGCCGGGGCTGATCTGCCGGAGAGATCATCTGAAAGAAGTTCATCTTCTCAAATTCATCAGCAGAATATCCTAGGGTCTCCATTCCTTTGACATTGAACAAGAGAATGGCTCCCCGACGATCGAGAATGAAGAAAGGATCCTGTATCGTGTCGAGTATGGACCTCACGAGAGGATTCTCCTTTATTTGAATCTTCGGTTTCATCAAAACTCCTGATCGCGCGCGGTCATGAGATCTCCTGGACTTTCCGCTCCATCGCCTTCAGCATGGCATGATCGTAGGGACGTGTTTTCTTCAGCCAGGGATCGAGGGGGTTCTCAGGATTGAAATTCTGAAGAATGAGCCGTGAGCCCACTTTTAACTGGTGGCCCAACGTCTGGATATCTTCTTCCTGGTGGAGCCCAGGAACCACGGTCATGCGGAACTCGTGCTCCACCCTGCTCCCTTTCAAGAGTTCGATGGATCTCCAGAGAAGGTCGAGCTCGACGGAACACCCGGTCAATCGCCGGTAGCTCAAGGGATCGAGGGGGGCTTTCACGTCCATGGAAACGAAATCGATCGCTCCCGAATCCGTCAGCTCATCGAGCATCTCCGGGTTTGATCCATTCGTGTCGAGCTTCACCAAAAACCCATGCTCTTTGACCTCGCGAATCAGAGAGGGAAGATCTCTGTGAAGCGTCGGCTCTCCACCCGTAATACACACTCCGTCGATCCAACCGCGAAAGGAGAGAAGGCGACTTAGAATCTCGTCGAGCGGAATGGAGGCATACTGTTCAGGATGGATCACGAGACCATGGTTGTGGCAATAGGGGCAGCGGAAGTTACAGTGGGGAAGGAAAAGGACAGCGCAGAGTTTCCCAGGCCAATCCACAAAAGAGGTTTCCAGAAATCCTTTGACGTCGATCATGACGGATCGGCATAGGACCGAGCGCAAATCAAGGTTAGGCAAGGGTGTTGGACAGATACTGCTTCACCTCCTGAAGGGTGGGCACCTCTCCTCTCCAACTGATCACCTCTCGTTCTTCCTCATCCTCGATGATGATGGAGGGTGTCGAAAGGACGCTGTAGAAGGAGGCCTCTGCCAGACCATCAAGGGTATCGAGGTCGTAATGGTTCACTGGAAACCCTTCCTGCTTAAGAGCCATGCCAATCTCTTTGACGGCCGGGCATTTGGGGCATTTCGCTTTCAAGAAAATCTTGACTGATCCCATAGCATCTCCTTCAAGAAAGAATGTGATTCATGAACAGTTGAAAATCTCAAGAGGTTTCAGATCATCAGACGGCTTGGGTCCCCAAGGGTCTCATCCTTTTCACAGCCTCTCTCTCCTCTTTGAAGAAGGCCTGATTCCGATACCGATTCCGAAGTTCCCCGAGTTTCCCTTTGTTCCAGCTCGAGATCTTCGTAAAGTAACCTGTGATCCGCGTAATTCCATCCACGTCTCCTGATCCACAATAGCGACACGAACCCTGGAGTCCTCGGCTTGTCCGATGGCAGGCATTGCAGGTAGTGAATTCGGGTGAGAAGGCAATCTGGTCATTTTGGGTCTGTTGAAACGTCTTGATCACAAAATTGGCCAAAGAGGACTTCGACGGTCTGGCCTCGCCTAACCAGAGATGAGTGAGGGCACCCGCTTCAATCAAGGGATGGAAGAGTCCCTCTTGTCGGACCCGCTCAATGGGGTTCACAACAGCAGCATTGTTCAGATGGGTCGAATTCGTGTAGTACACCTCGCCTCTTGAAATGTCCCCCTTGACGATGTGGCCCGATTGGGGTGAGTGGAATTTGAGATCCAGTTTGGCGAAGCGATAGGCCGTCGATTCCGCGGGTGTCTGCTCAAGGACGAAACGCATCCCCTGGCGCTGACTGAACTTTTCTATCAGAAGCTTCATATGGGCGATCACCTTCAGTCCAAATTTAAAGGCTTCCCTGGACTGGTGCATCTCCTGGCCCGTATGGATCTGAACAAGCTCATTGAGTCCCACCATGCCAATAAGAAAACTGGCACGTCCCATCCGGAGATAAGGCGACCCATCGCGATCCATGGCGAGCAAGGCCAACGGTCCACGTTCACCCAAGGAAAGAAGCTTCTCGATAAAGGCTTTCTTCTCCAGATGGGCCTTGACGGCCATTTCCAAAAGATCAGAGATTCCCGAGAAGAGCCGTGTGTCGTCGCCCTGGGCAAGGTAGGCAATCCTCGGTAGATTCAGGGTGACGTTCTGAAGAGCGCAATAGCGCATCTTCCAGGGTTGCCGGGCATCGTCCAGGTCGGTCTCATCGAGCTTAAAGCTGAGGCGGCAGCACTCTGAAATCTTGGCCGTCTCGCCCCGGTCAAAGACGAAATAAGTGTTCCCTTTTTCCGACGCCACCTCACAGATATGGTCGAGAAAATCGACGTGGCCTTCGGTTTTGAAAAATTTCTCCGTAATATGAACCATCGGTTTTGGGAAGAAGAACGGTCTCCCTGAGCCATCTCCATCCATGTACACATTAAATAGGGCCCAGGCGAACCGTTGGGCTTCTTTTACATAATCGTTATAGGTTTTCCCCGTAAATTCACCCCCAGGGCCAATGGCAGGCACATCCTCGAAATGTCTTGGAACTTCCCAATAGAGGTTGAGATCCGTAAAGATCGCCTGCCCTCCCCGTGCCACGGCCTGCTGGGAGAATTCGAAGATCATCATCTGGGCCAACTGTTCCAAATCTTGATCCGACAGACCCACAAGGTACGGTGCAAAGAAAAGATTGACCGAGTCCCATCCGATGGCCCCTGCGAAGTTGCTCTGGAGGGCTGCGGCAAATTTTACCATGTGAGCCAGCAAGACTTCTGGGTGCTTCGATGGCTTCGCCATGGCAATGGAGTTGGGAAGGCTCAACCCAAAGCGTTTGATGTATTCTAGGGACTGACCACTGCAGTAAGGCCGATCCACAAAACCAAGGTCATGAAGATGGAGGTCTCCCCGCATGTGAGCGTCGGCCACCTCCTGGGAAAAAACAGAGAGCAAGGCGTACTCTTTCTTTATTGTTTCGGCCAGCGTGAGATTCGTCGCCTCAGGACCGTGGGGGACATTGGCGTTCTCTTTATTGGGATGGAGGATGAGTTGATCCACATCGTAGAGCGGCATTCCAAGACGGGTGTGCATCTTCCGTGCCTGCTCAAGACCTTTTTCGATGAGCTTGGCGTCCACTAACTCTCGTACGAGAGGGGCTGTGATCATTCGGATCTGGGAGCGAGCGATGAGCTCTTCCACTTCCCGGGCGATCTCCTGAGCGGTATCTAAATCTACGTAGGTCTCTCGAACGAGGGCATCGACGATCCTGCGCCGATCCCATCCCTGCATTGACTCGTCCGAGGTTCTGACGAAGAGAGCCATGTCCGTTGTTTCTGAATCCGCTCTGAATTCCTGATGCTCACCCTTCAGTTCAACAATGGTCGCCATCTCTCTCCCCTGTCCCATTTCGGGCTAAATTGAAACACCACTACCGCCATATTTAGTATGCCTAATGATACTTACACCAACATTTAGTAGATTGTCAAGAAGGAACTCAAGTTTGTGAAAAATTCTTCAAGAACGAGGGGTTACGGATTACTATGCCATTCCCTCAGTAATCCCTCAGAGGGTGAGAAGAAGACTCGTTCGAAGGCAAGGCTTATTGGAAGGGCATCAGAGGTGTTTCTAACAGTCGTTTGATGATCCCAAAAACACCTTCACCGAAAGCCTTCAATGGCACAGCTTCAATTTTTGGATCATCCAGACTTCCTTTGACCTCATAAAGATACGAGACAAAGGCTTTGTCTTTTCCCGTAAGGATGTAGCCTGCAATCGGGACGTGGCTCAGCACGGTATCAAGCGTCACTAAAGGATGGACCCCTACCTTGGCATCGATGACGTTCTTGCCCAGGTCCACTTTTCCGATGGCCGTGATTCTCATGGCATCGCTATCCACAAGAAAATCGTCAGTCGAGGCAACGCCCTTCTCGACTCTAATATTGGCTGTGATCCGCTGATACGGAAGCCCCCGTGTCATGAGGTCTGGAAGTCTTCCCTGAAACAGCTGAGAGACATTCAAGAGGGAAAATATCTTTGCCAAAATATTGCCCCGCTCGATGGTGCCCTTTTCCATTTCCAACCGTAGGTGCCCCTCCAGGGATTCCTTTATCTTCTGGAAGTCCATCCCCTCCCCTCGCAACTCGACCTTTGGAAAATGGATTTTACCCGTCAGCAGAGCCTTCTCATCATCCCCCTTGGAGAAGAGGGCTCGGATCAATTCTCCCGAATCCATGTTGGCGAGGCGTGGGCTCATCTCAAATCGCACTCCTTGGTCTGTCGGCTCGATCCATCCTTCAACCCAGAGATCTCCTCCGTGAGACTTAAAATGGATCGGACGAATGATCAGTTTCTCGTTTGCTGTGTTCGCTTCCACTTTCAAGTCCTGAAAAAAAATGTTTCGCCACGTCCCTTGATCGCCCTGGATCTTCACGTGGAGATCCCACTGACGGAGCCAATCCCTCAATCCCTCCAAGGAAATGGGTGCTTTCTCTTCCCCTCTGGGGAGCAAGGGGTCAAGATTCAGATTGGAGGAAACAATTCGCAAAGTGAGTTGACGTCTTCCCTCCTTGGAACCCGCCCTGACAGGAGACCGGGAGAGTTCTGCCGATCCCTGGAGAGGCGAATCTCCCAATGTCCCATCGAATCCGAGGAGGCGAAATTGATCACGGGAAACGAGCAGTAACCCGTTGCATTGGGCGAAAGAGACCGGAATCGTTCGGTGTCGAAGAGACACCCCTTTGAATTTCACTTCCCCCTCTCTGAGCAGGTGAATTCCGTCGCCCCCTCTTCCGAACCATTTCAGCCGAAACTCCGCACTTCCCCCTGCTTCCTGAATTCCCTCCATCTGAGATCGAACGAGATCAGGAATCAGAGGGGCCCGGAGAAGCTGAGATAGATAGTTCAAATCAACTGAGCCCTCGGAGGAGAGATTGACCTGGTTTGTTCTCACCGACCCATCGAGCATGAAGGAAGAACTCCCCGATTGAAATCTCAACTGTGAAAAAACCACGCCTCCGTCAGAGAACTTGAACGTTCCCTCACGGAGGGCGAGCGGAGAAGGCACCCCTTTCGGATGATAGGACGCGCCTTTCGGGATCCATTCTCCTTCGTAACGGAATGCGGGCGTCTCCTTGATCGTGTGCCCCTCGAAGATGATTTCACTTCTCCCGGATAAACCCTCGAGGTCTTCAGCTTTCTTTCGAAACGCTTCTGGAAAAAGCGAGGACTTGAAGAGACGAAGGGAGCTCTTGAGATCAACCCTGCCTCTGGCTTTGATGTCAAACCCGGTCGGTTCGCTCCATTGCCATAATCCATTCGTGAGAAGAGAACTGTTTTCGAATTCGACCTCGGTTCCTGACCATTGCAGACCATCATTTGAGAGCTTCACCGTTCCCCCTCCAAGGAAAATAGGGAACGGGAGGTCTTTGTGCGCGTAACGGACCCTTGAGAGTACGCACGTTCCCTGGTAGAGAAAACGGAAAGGAACCCTGAGATCACCCTCCAGCGTCAGTTCGACCCCTGCACGGCCTGAAAGGGATTCAGGGGAGGCCAAGAGATCCAAGTCAGCCGCAGGGAGTGAGTGGAGGAAGCCTTCCAGGTTCACCATCCGTGGAATGTCTTCCATCTCGATATCGCCTTTGACGTTGACTTGGAGCCTGGACGCATGAAGCAGTCGATAGATAAACCCATTGGCTTTCTCAAGGGTGGAACGAAAGATCTTCCCCTGCACACCTTTCAGCTGGAGATGGCCATTCTTGAAGAGGAGATGGCCTGTCAGGTGTTCGAGGGCAGGAACGGCCCAGGGCAGTTGGAGGGTGGTGCCGTCCGTCTTCAACTCAACGCTGAGGACATGAGCGTTCGACAATGCGTCGCAGTGATTGATCTCCTCCATCTTTCCCGAAAGTTTGACCGAGAGGATCTGGACTTTTCCTTTCCCTTCGGCACGAAAGAGGGCGTCTGACACTTCGGGTGTAATAATCCGGTATGGAATCAATCGTTTCGCATCTCCGAGGTCGAAAGGCCCGGTCTCGGCTTCTGCCTCCATGCCCGCGCTCGGACATCCGATATCATAGATCTTGCCCTGGGCCTTCACCCGTAACTCCGGCAGTGTCACTGAAATCTTGGGAACCTTGAGGTCTTTCCGATCGAATTCCACCTCGGCTTCGATCTCCACCCACGGGGAAGTGAGGAGAGTGGAGAAGACCTTAGGGTGGTCGAAATGGACATCTTTGAATCTCATTTTGGCGCCTGTTTTGAAGGCTCCAGAGAAGTCTCCGCGGTACCAACCGCTCAGGTCGAGGATGCCGGCAACTCTCTTCATGGGTAGCCAAGTTCTGAGATAAGGCCAGAAGTAAGACGTATCGACTCCCTGCATCTCGACCTCGGCTGCGATGCTTCCTTTGGAAAAATCCATGTTTTGAGGAAGGCCCTCCAGGGTTCCTTCCGCGGTGAATTGGCCCATCTGATTCTCGTGGCCCATCTTCCCGCCAATCCGGAAGCGGAACGACCCATGATCAGCCATTCCTTCAAGGGAGAGATTGAAATCCTCAACAGTGGCAGTCAGCGGACCCTCAGCAATTCCCTCGTCCACGATGGAGACCCTGCCTCCCTGGAAGATCACCGATCCACCGAAGAGTGTGGTCAGTCCTTGGAGAATTTTCCGCTGGGCGAGCCCTCGCTGTTCCTCCCCGGACGGCTCATCGATGAAATTGAACCGTCCGTTCTTATCTCTCTGAAGTTGAAAAATAGGTTCTTCGAAAATGAGGCTGCGCCCTTGGATCGCTCCCCAGAGAACAGGAAGAATCCTTATCCTCAAAACCAACCGTTTCGATCGAAACAGGTCAAAGGCTTGAGATCGATCTTTGACGCTCACCTCCTCAAAGGTCATTCCCACCCCTGGCCAGAAGCTCGGGGTGGCTTTCCCGATGAGGACCTCTCTCCCGAGAACCTCGCTCAACTTTTTCTGAACGAGAGTTCGATAGAGTTCAGGGTCAAGGAGTCGATGAAGGGACAGGAAGGCAAAAACACAGAGACCCGCGATAAGGATGAGGGCCAAGAGAAGAAATCTCTTTTTTCGCAAGTTCATCATGAAAACAACACGATCCACAGAAACCTCGGAACAGGACGTTCATCTCTGTGGGTCTCCCCTTTGGGATTCCCTTCGGAACGGTGCCCTTCCTCGGCTAAATCCTCTTCACCGCATGGGCCAAGGTGAGAACATCCACCCTCTCGGCGCCTGAAGCCAACAGGACTTTTGAACATTCATTGACGGTGGCTCCCGTGGTAAAGACATCATCGACGAGAAGGATGAACTTCTTTTGAACCCGATCTTCGTGGGCAACCCGAAAAGCTCCCTTGATCTCTTTCTCTCTCTCCCCACCACTGAGATGAATCTGGGGAACGGTGGGCTTGATTTTCAGAAGAAGTCTCTTTTCGCGGGGGATGCCCGTCTTGTGGCTGATTTCGGCTGCCAGAAGAAGGGATTGATTGAATCCCCTTTCCCTCAAACGCCCCGCGTAAAGGGGGACCGGAATCAGGAGGTCAAAAGAGGAGAATCCCCAAAACCGTTGGAGTCCGTCTGTCATCCACTGTCCGAACAACCGGGTGAGACTCATCCGCTCCTCATATTTCCACCGATGGATCGCCTCCTGAAGGACTCCCTGATAAGAGCCCAAAGCTCTCGCTGTCGTGAAATACCTCCGCTTTGTTCGGCAAGTTCCGCACGGGTGCTCTCCTGCCTCGGGAGAAGCAAACGGACTGCCGCACACAGTGCAGAGGGGAGGTTCAATCCACTGGACTGTTGAGAGACAGGATGGGCAAAGGCCTTGCTGTTTCTCCTCAAGAAATTGTTCGCAGCACGGACATTGTGAGGGCAGAAAGAATTGAAGCAGTCTTCCGAGGAGGAGACGCATTTACAAAAAGTCGCTGTGGTCCAGTTCAGAGATCGAAGGAGGAAACAAGGGAATGGTTTTCTCGCCCTCTTCGATCGTATACCGATCCCATTGGTGGCATTGAGGGCAATAGGCAATCCACTCTTGGGACTCCCTCGCACAGGAGGAACAGGAAAAGGGAAGGTATGCCTTCCCGCTCATTTCAAAGGTCTTCTCAAACTCCTGAGCGGCCCGACTGAAATCTTTCCTGTGAAGGTAGATTTCCGCGAGAAGCCGATGGAGCGCCGGGAAATCTTTCCACCTTAGACTGATCTCGTCCAAGGCTTCAAGGGCCTCATCGAGCATCTCCAGCCTGAGGCAGAGT
>Ga0315293_10004263_pt1 | contig 13651 bp, 16 predicted proteins | sample YL17G13_20_MG_FD_203071 | JGI IMG/M metagenome (GOLD analysis project Ga0315293, IMG submission 203071) | Sediment microbial communities from Yellowstone Lake, YNP, Wyoming, USA - YL17G13_20 | ecosystem: Environmental > Aquatic > Freshwater > Lake > Sediment | place: USA: Wyoming | collected... | reverse complement strand
GAGTGACAGCTTAGCAGCGTAATCGTTTGATTTCAGCTAGAAACTCTTTTTCTATTTCTTGAAATACCAAGTCATTAAAATGAAGATTATTGCAATCAGGATTAGCCAGGAATATATGTTCCAGTTGATCATTGCTGAAAATAGCAGAAGTATAACTGATATTACAGTCAATGTCTGATCCTTAGTAAGTTTGTTCATATAACATATCTATGGTTTTTATTTTTTAAAAATCATTATGTTGTATGCTAAAGGTAGAATTCTTGTACTATGATAAAACCACTTGCAGGAGATGCATCTCTACGGACAGGTCTGTGAAGCTTACTCTGAAAGAACTGGAAAAAACAATGAAGAATACAAAAGTGAAAATCGATTTCAAGGAAAAGAAGTTGCCAAAATCAAAAATTTGCCTTTCACCATCTATTCTCATCAATGGCAAGGATGTTGAAAAGCTGGTGAATAAAAATTCAAAATTAAAGTCTAACGCCTGCTCAGATTGCTGTCAATCAACCGGACGTTCAGTTAATTGCAGGACTTTTAGTTACAGGGACAGAAGTTATGATTACATACCAAAGGAAATGATCATGGAAGCTATAAGAATTGTTCTGAAAAACCAGTAAATTTCTATTTAAGACCGTTAATTTTAGATAACAGCTGTTAACTGTTACTAACATGTTAAATAATCTTACCGTGCACAAAGAAAACTTATATTTATATATTAGTGCCCCCTAAATATTTCTATGCCTTATTTAGAAAAAAAGAAGATTGGAAAAGAAGTTTATTTGTACTTAGTAAAGAATGTAAGAATAAATGACAATTTTAAAAAATTTAGAATATACATAAGAAAAGATGTCATTAAAAAAGAAGAATTACAGAGACTGAAATCAAAATATACTAAAATTTTAGATGAAAGAATCAAAGCATACCTAATCTCTCAAGATCCATTATTGAAACTGTTATCAAATAGACAAATTAAAGATTTAGAGAACGTTAAAAAACTTTACAAAAAATCTTATGCAAGGTTGCCAAAAGAAGTCAAGGCAAAACACTATGAGGACTTTCTCATAAGATTTACCTATGATACAAATGCAATAGAAGGTTCTACTGTCACATTAAACGAAACAAAGCTCATTCTTTTGGACAAGATAACTCCGCCAAATAGAACTTTAAGAGAAGTAAGAGAAATAGAAAATCATGAGAAAGCCTTTAGTTATGCGTTTAACTATAAAGGAGATGTAACTAAGAACTTCATATTGAAAATACATGGAATTTTAACTCGTAATGTTCTACCTGAAGATAGGTCAGGAAAATTTAGAAAAGTTCAGGTTATAATAACAGGTGTTGAGATAATTCCTCCTAAACCTGAAGTTGTGGAAAAGGATATTGAGCAATTAATTAAATGGTATAACAAATACAAAAGAAAATATCACCCAGTAATTTTAGCATCATATTTTCATGCAGCATTTGAGGGCATACATCCTTTTGTAGATTTTAACGGAAGAACAGGAAGATTGCTGTTGAATTTCATTTTAATGAAAAATTGTTATCCAATAATAGATGTAAAATATAACGATAGGTTAAAGTATTATGATGCTTTGCAGGATGCACAGAAAAACAATCTCAAATCTTTTATAAACCTTGTAAATAAATATATAAAAGAAGAGTTGATAAGAGTAAAATAATCAAATCAATACTCATCGATACCCTACCAATACACTTGATATTTATTTCTGTATTCTATCAAAGTTCTGTGCTTTAAGTCTTTGTAAACAGACATATTCCTATGGGAAAAATAGGAAAAAAATCAGTAAGTAAAATGCAAAAGAGAAATAGAAAAAGATAACCAAGATTTTTGATTCTATATTTTCAACTTGCTAAATGCATAAAATTAAATTAGTAATGAAAGCATATAAAATGTCAATTCTTGGATAGCAATTTCACCAGTAATCTTACTGCGAGGTCCAGTTAAAATTTCAAAATTAATTGGTTATTTAATCCATGATTAGCGAATTTTCATATAAGTTAGTAAAAACCATCAATGTGCTCTAATACTAATCAATGAGCATCAACCAATAAAAACTTATTAATTTTAATAGTATAATAATTCTATGAACTTTCAACAAAAAGTTTGGAAATTGTTAGAAAAAATTCCTAAAGGCAAGGTTACAACATATCGCTTGATTGCAAAAAAGATGAAAACAAAGGCCTACCGTGCAGTTGGAACAGCCTGCCACAACAATAATACTCCTGCTCCTTGCTATAGGGTTGTTAGAAGCGATGGAACTGTGGGCATCTGCCATAATGACAATTGCTATAAAACAAGGATTAAACGTTTAAGAAAAGACGGAATAAAGATAAAAGGAAATAAAATCCTTGATTTCGAGAAAAAATTATTCAGGTTCTAACTATAGAGGAATGCCAAACGCATCGGATATTTTTCTCAGCTTATTGATATTGTAAGAATTTTATTGTCTACGTCTTCTATTTCCAAATCTTCTATTACCAAACCTTCCAGGAGGAGATCTATTACCAAAACCTCTTTGTGAAGGTCTTCTGTTAGGTCCTCTACCAAAACCTCTATTGAATCTGCCACCTAATCTTTCTTTCCTACTCCATTTAGGAATTATTGCCCTGCTAACAGAGAATTCTTCTGGACTCACTGCAACAAATTCTCCGTTCTCGAATTTCTGTTTTTCTATTTTAACTTTCACAAAATGTTCGAACCTTAAGAAGTCTGGTATTTCTTCAGGTGCTACAAAGGTTATTGATTTTCCTGAAGCTCCTGCCCTAGCAGTTCTACCTATCCTGTGTATATAGGTTTCAACGTCATTTGGCATGTCATAATTTATTACAACAGAAATGTCCTTTACATCTATTCCTCTTGCAGCAACATCAGTCGCAATCAAATAATTTACTCTCTTGTTTTTAAAATCCGACATTACTTTTTCTCTTTGATGCTGACTCAAGTCACCGTGGATGACGTCTATGTTGTAGGTTCTTCTTAAAGACCTGTAAAGTCTATCTGATCTTACCTTCATTGAGCAGAATATCAAAGCCAAAGCAGGCTTTTCGTTATTCAATATGCTTTCAAGGCATCTTTGTTTCTCGTCCTCTTTAACAACATATGCTATCTGTTCTATTTTTTCTACAGAAGGTTTCTCTTTGTTAAGCTCTATTAAAATAGGATCTTTCATATAGTTGATTATGATTCTTCTTATCTCGTCTGAAAAGGTTGCAGAGAACAAAAGGGTCTGCCTTTGTTTTGGTATGAATCTTAGAATGAATTTTATGTCGTCTATAAAACCCATGTCAAGCATCCTGTCAGCTTCATCCAAAATTAATGTGTGAACATGTCTTAGGTCAATGTTATTTCTTCTTATGTGATCCATCAATCTTCCTGGGGTGGCAACAACCACATTTACTTGTCTGAAGCTCCTAGCTTGCATTTCTATGGATTTTCCGCCATAAACAGCTGAAGTTCTTACTTTTGCATACTTTCCTACTTTCTGTACTTCCTTGCAAACCTGTTCTGCCAGTTCTCTGGTTGGCGTTAGGATCAAGACCTGTATATCATTAGGGTATTTTATTTTTTCTGCTATAGGTATAGCGAATGCTAGAGTCTTGCCAGAGCCTGACTCTGCTTTTCCTATAACATCCTTGCCTTCCATTATTGGCGGTATTGCAGTAACCTGTATAGGGAATGCGTCATCAAACTTCATTTCTTCCAAAGCTTTTGCTACTTCACTACTTAATTTCATTTCACTAAATTTCATTAAATCACTAGAACAAGATTAATATCAAGTTCTTAATTAAATAGATTTTCTGGTGTTTAAAAACTTAAGCTTAAATCTTTTTCTGCACTATTAAAATAGTATGACAACTAGCGATGCAAGAATTGAGAAAAAATTTAGAGAAGCCATACAATATGTGCTTCAACCACCTGTAAAAAGCAATTTCTTAATAATTAATAGAAATGCTGATGATCTTGCGAATTTGGCATTTTTGGCTGCTGAAGGTCTGGGGTTAGAAGTTTCGACGTTCAATCTTGATCATCAAGGACCTTATGAGAGCTTTCCTTCAAGACTTAAAAAAGAAATAGCATCTCGAAAATATTCAAGAGCAATGGGATTCTTCTGTTATCCAGAGGGAACAGATATACAACAGAAAGAAACGCCAGCAAGAGTAGAACTTATTCATGGAACTATAAAATACACGCCTATAGGTTATCTTCATGCACCAGGAATGACTCTAGACATGGCTTTGCGCGGTGCAGTTCAATGCAATTATAAGAACATGGTTAAAAGATCTGAAAAAATACTACAAAAATTAGATGGTGTTAAAACAGTTCATATCGCAGCGCCTGCTGGAACTGATATTAATATTCAAATACCTTCTAAAGTGAGGTTTGAAAGCGACTGTATAGCTGTACCTCCTGACATTTATGGCAGCCCTGGAAAGATATGCAATATACCGATTGGAGAAGCTGAGGCTTTAAGAAGAATAAGAAAAAATGTTGCTGGTGAAGAGGTTGAATATCCAGTAAAACTCAAAGCAGATGGTAAATTGGTTTGTGATGTGTGTGCAGATGGAATAGATAAACTGGTCGAACCAGGAAAACCAATAGAAATTTCATTTAGAAACGGGGTTGTAGAAAGATTCCATTCAGAAGACCCTACTTTTGATGTATTGCCTAAAGAATGGGCAGAAAGAAAAGTTAAGTACGGGTTAAAACCAGTGCTTGAAGAAGTGGCTTTTGGTTTGAACGATAAGGCAAGAATAGTGAAGGAGTTGCTAGAAGCAGAAAAACGATTAGGAACTGTTCATTCTGCTGTTGGTCATGTAAGATCACATTCAGATTTTGTCATTTCTGAACCAACAGTCACTTTAACGTATGCAAATGAAAATCAGGCGATGCTAATTAAAAAAGGGGTTTTGAACTTAGATTAAGTTTTTTCAATTACAAAAATCTCTCTGAACGTTCTATGCCTTTCTTCTGCATCAATAAAAGAATTGATTATTTTAAAGCCTGCTTTTCTAGCAATGGACGAGAAATCAAATTTGACATACTTGCTTTTGGTTGTTCTTATGCAAGGAGAAACGACAGCAATACTCTTTCCATATTTTAAAATTTTGTACATTTCGCCAAGGGAATCTTCGTAAAGGTTCCTGATACCATCAAATATTTTTTTTATTTCCTCTTCTGAGGGTCTTTTTTTCAAAGGAGGTCCTAGATAAGGTTCGGTTGCAACAGCATCAATAGAATTTTCTTTGAAATATTCACTCAATTTTCTAGCATCGCCAACCTTTACTATACTATCAGCATTACCTAAATTTAAATTGTATTCTTTTGACAACCATTCTAAATTCTCCTTAGAAGATTTCACACATTCTTCATCTATATCCAAGCCAATTATATCGATTCCATTCAAGACAGCTTCTTGCAATATAGTTCCCACGCCGCAAAACGGATCTAATAGCAAGTCGCCTTCTTTGGCACCAGAAAGATTAATCAAAATGTTAGATAAGCGAGGAGATATTGAAAAAATGACTCTTTGTGCAGGACGTCCTATATCTCTTTTCTGGAATTCAAATGGATTATGAACAGTCTTTGTAACACCAATGTAAACTCTATCATTTTTTGAACAAATGATTATTTCTGCACTTTCCTCAATAAGATTTTTCTTAATAACTTCTACATTTGTCAATTGAGGTGCTCTTTTTCTAGGAAAGCCAAGAAACTTGGAACTTATTTTATATTGTCTTAATCTTTTCTTGAAATAATTACCTATTGACCTGTAGATTTTGTAGGAATCTTTCTCAGAATAAACACTAACTCCGAAAACAAATTTCTTTATTTTGATTTTAAAAAATTTTCCTAATTCTATAGAATCTAAAGCAGATTTTAATTCGTTTTTATTGACGTTTGCTACCTTTTCAGCAATCTTCAATGTTCCTCCTAGGGATTTCATCATTTTTTCTAAATCAACGTCATTTAGATGAATTATAAGAAAGTCTTGCGAGTCATCTAAAATATTATATTCATGACCCCTAGCATCCAGATAAGATGTTATTTCGAACTTTGATAATTCTGGATTTTTTCCTTTAATGAAAATAAGATTTTTTTCCATGCTAGAATTTTTACTTTGATTCTTATAAAATCAATCTCAATTCCTCAATTCTTTTCTTGGCATCTATCGATCCTCTGAATAAGTACCAAAAAACTTTATGTAGCCATTCTATCCATTCTTCGTCGTATATGTAATAGAGAATAAAGAGTTTCTGTTTTAGTTCACCTCTCGCATAATTCTTGGGATCTAAAACCTCCTTGAATACAGCTTCCTTTTCATCAATTATAGTCGTTCTTAAGGGATGATAACAGTGCCTAACCTCAACAGCGTCATAGCCTAATCTTTTATTTATCGATAGGACGTCTTCAATGTTTTTTATCCCAGGCAATTCTACCCTCGTTAGAATCTTCGAAGTTATTTTATCCCTACCGAGATCTTCTATAACATCTCTTATCTTCTTATCATGATACCTCACGTTGCTGAACGTCAGGTTTCCAGAAAAAAACAGGATTTGCCTTTTTGTTTCTTTTAGTCTGCATACGAAATCTTTAAAATCAGATTCAGAATTATACTGTTTTTCGTTCATCACTAACATTTTTTTCTTATCTTTGTTAACGAACTGAAATATTTCGGACGGGCTAAAATCCTCCTTCCTTTTACCGAACTCTATCTGTTTAAACAACCTCTCTTGAATTTCAGAAGCATGAAGTTTTTCAATATTATTCCAGAAAACTATTTTTAATGCTCCTGGTGTTCCTTCCCTGAAAACCCTTGTGGTAATTGTCCCCTCTTCTTTTGATATTTTTTCTACGTACCTGTCCGCGGTTCTCCAATTAACATTGATTAATCTCGCGACCTCAGCGACGGTTCTTGGTTTCCCATAAACAAACTCGTTTATTTTCTGAATAAGCTCTTTGTTCAACATAATTCTAATATGCAACTATATGTATAAAAAATTGTATGTAATATACTAGTTTTCTACAACTCACATAGAATAACATGAAAACAAAGTTTACACTCTCAATGATTGCAAGAAACAACCTTATCTTGATTCTGCCACGAGTGCCAAGAACAAGAAATCTTTCAGAGAATTTGTTTGAGCTTGGCCTTGCAGAGTAAGAGGTGAATTATGAAAAATAAGAAAGCTGTAGGAATAACTGTTGGAGATCTTTTGAAAAATACAGTTAAAACACTGACAACGAGAAACGCAGCTAAAGAAATATCCTTACCAGATGGAGCTGAAGCCGAGATTGCTAATGATTCTGATTGGCATAGAACTAGGGTAGGATATATGCACTATGAAAAAGTAAACCTGCTTAACATTGGTGATAGGAATTGGGCGATTGGCAGAGGAGAAAAATGGGGCAGTTATCCTGCCGAGCCTTATGACAGCGATATCTTAGCTTTGAGGTTTGATGCAGGAAATAAGACGGATGGACGGATTGTAGAAGAAATTAGACGAGGTATTGAAACGAGCAGTTATTTTCAGAATTCTTTGGTCTATGGCTATGCTGATGGCAATCTGGGTGTCTGTAAGAGCGGTCGTTTCGGAGAAGAGATATTAAAAGCGTTAAAGCCCAAAGTTTCAAGTTTCATAGCTCAGAAAGCTGAATACGATGAGGAACACATTCTAATGTCAACTTTACAATATCCGACCACTCAGGTAATGCTTTACAAACCGAATTTTGTTGATTTTCTTACAGAGACTATTGAAAAGGTCCTCAAAGAAGATAAAAAGCCGAAGGAAAGCGATTGAATGATTATGGGAAACGGGTTCATGGAAGATTACAAATGTCTTGTTTGTGGCGAAGAAATGCCAAAAGTAGCTGGAACCATGGCAAAAAGAGATTGCTACGGTGATTACGATCAGCCCACAGAATTCTATGATACCTCTAAGGATTGCTATTTCGTGAGGTTTGACGAACCGGAGCATTTGAGAGAACAGTACAAAACTAGGGCAGAAGAGTTATATTTGTTAGCAAAGGAGAAAATGAAAAAAGACATGGAGCAGGTTCCCAATGAAGAATTCAGGAAAATACTAGAGAACCAGATGCCACGAAAAATTGATGACGAGCTTAAATTTAATCTAGATGAATTTGACAATTTTGTTAGTTGTTTCAGAGAAGAATTTCAAACTGGAGTTCCTCAATCTAGGTATACCATCACTTCACCCTGTTTTAGGACTGTGCTAGAGAACGTAGAGAGATTGGGAAAGCCGAAGTATGTCATAGAATCTGGAAATGAGAAGATACTGAGGTTAATGGCAAAGTTGACTGAGAACAGATTCACAAAAACTTTCTCCTTTGCCTCAAAAAGTCTCGGTCTAGATTTTTTGAATCCGTCTACAGGCAGCATGACACTTGAGTTCGCCCACTTCTCGGAATTCCCATTGAATGCAAAGTATCTGAGATGACATTCTGTGTGGACCTACACAGCCTATATACTGAACAAGTTCGGAGAGAAAAACAATTACGGAGAATTATCAGTAGACGACTTGTCAGTTTTTGTATTTGATAATCTATGGAGAAAACAAAAACTATCGTTTTATGATAACAGAGAAGATCTGGTGCTCGATTTGAAATATCTTGATAAGTTGAAGGTTATAGATTTGGAATTAGAAAAGAGAATAAGACTCAGAGAAAAAAAGTTAAAGAAAATCTCTAGAATAGTAGAAGACTCTGCTCTTCTGACTGGCGTAACATTGTTCGATGAATACAGAAGAAGAATCGACAAAGCCTTTGAGTGTCTACAGCAAAAGCAATGAGATAATATAACCAGCTAAAGCTCCAGTACAAACAAAAGGTAGAGCTGGCAAGGCCATAGGTTTCTTTGTTATTATTAGTGTCAGCACTATCAAGGCTACCAGAGATCCTGCGGTAGTTATTATCGAGTTAAAAATCGTAAAACTGTTTAAAATCGAGACAGAGAACATAAGAGGTATTATGATATCTCCTAAACCTAGCTGGAATATATGAATCTTTTTCTTAGCACCTTTCGATGGTATGTATTTGGCTTCTTTGAACTTGTGCGGAGCTGCGATTGTAAATGCCATAGGTCTTTCTGTCACAGCCTTAGCCATATTGACCATATGTTTGGTTATGAAAACGGAAACATAGTCATAGATTGACAATACGATCATAAATATTATGCAGGGCACAATCCCTAAGGACAAACCTAGCAAAGCTCCTACGCCAGATCCAGAAAATATCGCAGCTATATTTTGACTCCAAATAGTAGGCCTTAAAGCTTTCCAAACTGTTAGTGCTATGGCAAACAGAAAATCTAAAGACAAGACAGTTAAAAGAACAGGCGCTATAAGACCAAGAGGAGAAACTAGATAATCCACGTAGTAGAGCCATATGTTTTGTATCGAGAATGGTATGAGGAATGAAAAGGTTATCCATGAAGAAAAGAAAACAACAAATGCTTCCAAACCTCTTAGGAAGGATTTCTTGATTCTTATTATAAACAATATTACTAGTGTAACGACTATGATGTAACCGAAAAGAAAGAAAGATAATTCTGGACTCTCTGAACTCACTCCAGGAATTACTTCTGGCTTGGAAACCTCACCAGCATGTATAAGTCCTATATACTTGTTTCCAATGTAAAGACCTAGAGATTGTATTATCAGAAAGATTAGTATTATTACAATTATAGATTTCATAAAAACACTTTCTATAGTTAGTTATCTTTTTTTATAAACTTATTCTCTTCTCAAGTATAGCATTTCAACATTTGACAACTTAACATATATTTTACAGGATAAAAAAATTTAAGAATGAGAAATTTCTAATATTTGTTTATCTTTTAAATAGTTCTAGACCCAACGGCTCAAGGGAAACGGGTTGGGTCTTTTAATTCTTCTAACATATAAAACTATTATGCCAAAAAGTTCAAAGGGTTCTAGAAGGGAGAGAGAACTCTTAGGATTTTTAACAAAAAAAGGTTTCGTGGTTCATAGGGTTGCTGGTTCTGGCCTGGGAGAAGAGGCTATCTGTGATCTGGTTGCTGTTAAAGACGGAGAAATACAATTCATAGAATGCAAGTCTAGAAAAAGTGTCTACTATTCCAAGTTTAACTCAGAACAGCTAAAAGAACTGATAAAAATTTCTAATTCTTGCAAGGCGAAACCCATCCTTGCTGTCAAACTAAATTATAAAGACTGGCAATTTTTCGATTTAAATAGTGAAGTACCGAGTAAAGTAGGATAATAAACCTTATATACCAGTTTATTAGTAAGAATATATTATGCCAGCAGAAAGAAACTTCCAATTAGCATTTATAGGTGGAATATTGGTTTTAATAACAGGCATTGTAGAGTTCTTATATGGTATCTCAGTGATGATCTGGAATCTAAGTTACATAGGAATACTTTTTGGTCTTTTTATGGTATTTGGTTCTTTAATGATGAAATACATACCTCATGGAATTAATTCTAAAACCATGGGATTAGAAAGGACGTCAAAATTTCCTATAGGAGGCTTTATTTGTTTGATCTGCAGCTTGGTATCACTAACATTTCTACAAGGGTTCCTAATAGGCCCGATGATGGGAATATTCGCATCAACATCCAACTATTCTGAAGTGTTAAAATCAAGAAAATAGTAATTATTTTCTCCCTTTTTGCATTTTGAATATTTTTTCTAATCTTTCCAAGTCATCTGCTTCTTCAGGTCCCTTATCCCATCTAACCTTAATCATTCTAGGAAATCTGAGGGCATAACCGGAAGAATAGGTAGGACTCTTTTGTATCTCTTCGTATGCAACTTCTACAACTATTTTGGGCTTTATTTTGATCTCATTTCCTTTCTCGAATTCTATAAATGGTTTTAGTATCTTTGTCAACTCTTTGAAGGTTGTATCTGTATCTACAGATTTCTTTTCCTTAACTCCGGTTCCTAACATGCCACATTCTAGAAAATCTCCTGTATTTGGGTTCCTGCAAGCTAGAATGAACGATCCCAGCCAACCTGCTCTTTTTCCAGTTCCCCAGATTGCTCCTTTTATTGCCAAATCTAGTGATTCTAGAACTGGTTTCACTTTCAACCATCCACCTGCAACCCTTCTTCCGGGTTGATATTTTGCTTGCAGGTTTTTAACAATCAAACCTTCTTGTCCTGCCTTTAATGCTTCCTTGTAGAACTTGTTTGCTCCTTTCAGATTTTTAGTAACTAGTTGTTTTGCTAACTGGATTTTTCCAGGCATCTCTTTAAAGTTTTCAGACAATATTTTTCTCCTCTCCTTTAAGGGAAGATCGAACAATGTTTTTCCATTAAGATAAATGATATCAAAGAGATTCAGTTCAATAGGGATTCCCTTGGCAGTTTCTCCTATGTCATACTTTCTTTTAATTCTTTGAGAAAGCATTTGGAAGGGTAGGGGTTTGCCAGTTTTTTTATCAATTGCCAGACCTTCTCCATCAATAATGCACTCTTTAGCTCTCAAACTCTTTTTACAAATATCAACAACATCCGGGAAGGCTTTGGTTATGTTTTCCAGTCTTCTTGTGAATATCCAAAGTTTATCATCTTTTTTGTGTATAAGCATCCTAGCTCCGTCATACTTGTATTCACAAGCGACTTCATCAAAGGAGTTTATAGCATCTTTTAAGGATGGAGCTTTTTCTGCTAGTGAAACCATTATTGGTCTGCCTGTCTCTATTCTAACGTTCTCCAATCCTTTCTCTCCTTTTTCTTTTGCTATCTTAGCTATTTCTCCGTAATCAGGATTCAAAAACCAAGCATTCTCAACAGCTCTTGCAGAGACGCCAAAAGATTCTGCTATAGCATCTCTGATCAATCCTTCTGCTACTCCTATTCTTAACTGGGCGAGGGTCGTTCTTACAATATATTTTGCTTCCTTTGGTTTGGCCTGTATTAACAATTCTGCAATAAGATTCATTTTTCTATCTTGAGAGCCGCTTCCAGTCTGTTTTGCTATCAACTGCAGGTTTTCAAAAACTTTTTCTACACTCAATTCCTTTAGACCTAAGGTTGTTTGTTTTTTAGATTTTGAGAATGTTTCAACTACCAAGCCTAAATCTCCTGTCTTTTTGAACTCCTTTACTATATCTCTTTCATTTATGCCGTAGGCCTTTGAAATAGATTTTATCATTAATTGATTTGCAACTCCAAGTTCTTCCTCGCTCCAGGCAGAAAATACCATTCCGTTCAACAAGAGGACTATTTTAGGAAGTATGTCTGTGTTAGACTCTTTTAAGGCGTTTGAAATAACATGGGTCTTTTCGATCTTACCAGATATGCTCTCTAATTTTCCATAAACATCTGCTAAAATAGAATACTTCATATAAAAGATTTGGTTCTCGAAATATAAACTTTTTAACTTTGTAAACTAATTAATTTCTATGCCCTTTAGAACTATTGCAAAACTAGGTAAAGGAAAAAGCAAGGTAAAAATACCTGAAGAATACGAAGGAGAGATAATAACTCAAAGAGAGGAAAAAATAAATCTGTTCGAATCAGTTAGAAGCGTAATAAAAAACAGACGCTCTGTTAGAACATATAACAAAAGAGAAGTTGACACGGATTTGATAATGAAAGTTCTTGAATCTGCTGTTTACGCCCCATCTTCAGGAAACTATCAGCCTTGGGAGTTTATTGTTGTAAGACATCCTGAAATCAAAAAACAGTTGGTAGAGGCTTGCTATAATCAGAAATGGGTGTTGAATGCTCCTGTTCTCATAGTTGCATGCACAAATTCTAGGCTTGCAGCAGCAATCTATGGAGAAAGAGGCTTGAAACTTTATGGCATACAGGCAGTTTCTGCGGCTATTCAGAACATGTTACTAACTGCTGAATCCTTAGGATTGTCAACCTGTTGGATTGGAACTTTTTCTGAAACAATAGTTTCTAGAATTCTAGAATGCCCTGAATATATCAGGCCTAGCGCAATAATAACCTTGGGTTACTCTGATGAAAAACCTAATTCTCCGCCTAGACAACATCTAGAAGAGTTTGTCCATATAGGAAAATTTGGAAACACTTTACAAATGCAGTATGTCAGGAAAGAGAAGAAACCGACCTATGTTAAGTTTAGATGACTAGCACTGACAAAGTTTCTTACAATCATTTTCTCCTGTATTAAAATCAGTAATTTGGTAATAACATGCGCATAAAGATCTTAAATTATCGTGAGTGTTTGGATCCGGATTCGAAGGATTACACTGAAAATTACCTCCGCTTAAAGGATCAAGCGTACCGTCCATGTCTGCATCAAAATCATCAATAGTTATTGTTTTTGTTTCAACATTACAATTATAATTATGTAATTTCATGCAAGCTCTGTCTAAAGCTGCCTGTGCAGAAAGTGTATTTTGAGGTGATTTAATTCCAGTATAGAACATAGCAATAATTGCAACTAAAACAATTATGGCTAAAACGATTATAATCAAAGCGTTTATGGGAAGTTCTACACCTTTCATAACTATAATATTGTTAGAATTATAATATATAAAAAAAAGAAAAAAGGAAAGGGAAGCTAGTTGTTCTTTGAGTAAAAAATCAAAAAGAAGGGAATATCTTCCATTCCTTCTTTTATATCCCTTATCTTTTTCATTTCTATTA
>Ga0315293_10004260_pt1 | contig 13658 bp, 17 predicted proteins | sample YL17G13_20_MG_FD_203071 | JGI IMG/M metagenome (GOLD analysis project Ga0315293, IMG submission 203071) | Sediment microbial communities from Yellowstone Lake, YNP, Wyoming, USA - YL17G13_20 | ecosystem: Environmental > Aquatic > Freshwater > Lake > Sediment | place: USA: Wyoming | collected... | reverse complement strand
CTAACAACTTACCACATTAATATGTTACTATCAAAAAGATATCTTGGTTGTGGTGGTCTTGGTGATGCTTTTATAATTTATCTTAAATTATTAGAAGTATCAGATAAGAATTTTATATATACTCATCTTGTTGATACAGGTGAAGCACATGCTAAAATGATTGATGAGTTCTTAAATGATGCTAAAATCACACATGATATTATTATTGTTAAGGATATAAAACAAGAATGGCAATATCATGTTGATGCTGCTGATAAATGTTTTAATGTATTCGCTAAAGGATATATTAACATTCCAAAAAGACCATATCATTGGGAACCATGTATTGATAGTGGAATTACACAACCATTCGCAAAAGATAATATAAAACATAATTGTGTTGTTATTCAAGTTAATGCTGGAGGTGCTGGAGATAAAAGAAACTATAAAAATTATCCATTAATAGAAGAAGCTAAAAAATTAAATCTACCTATAACATTTATTGGAACAGATGAATCTTTTAATAAAGAATCTTTTATTGGTACAAACTATGTTAATAAAATAAAATTAAAAACAAGTTTAGGACTAATAGCTGATAGCAAATACTTTATAGGTTTCCCAAGTATGTTAACCTACTTTGCTCTCTGGATGAAAACTCAGTGTAAGGTTTTTCCAGATCACCAAGGAGATCAAGATCTTAGAATTCATGATGATTGGAAAGATTACTTAACTTATGTCTACTAATCAAGATATAATTGAATTTAATCAGTTATATGATACAATTAAAAATAATATAACTACAGTTATTTATATAGGATGTCGTGAATTTAAACACACTATCTTACTGGAAAAAGATTGTAAATTTTTAGATAATGATTCAAGATTTGAACCAGATATTTTACATGATCTTAATTCATCTGAAAATTTACCTAAAGTAGCAGATCTTATTGTTTGTGCAAATGTTCTTATGTATATACCAAATGCTTATACTGCTTTGAATAAAATGATTTATGTTGCAAATAAATATGTTATACTTCAAGAACCTGTTATTAGATTTAGAACAGAAGTTAATAATAATTATGAAGATATTAATCGATTTTATTGTTCTAAATTTATTCCTAATAATTTTGATTGTTTAAAAAATGCTGAAAAACAATATCAAAAAAATCTAATTAATATACAAAGAAATTCATTAGTATGGTCTAAGTATTATCATAGTCCAAACCCAACCTTACCAGCAGGTACTTTAGAGGGATTATGGTTATATCAAAAGTAAGAATAGATGACTATCCTGTCGGAGTTAGACCTATACTTCCAGACCATAACTTAAAGTTTGATATAGTCTTACAAGAATTTGAGAAACGTAGTATATATTATGTTCTTGGTATTGTTCCTAATCTTATAAATAATGAAGACTTATCTTATCTAAAAACTTTAAAATATATGGTTCCGGGTTTACACGGTTGGGACCATAACTATTATAACTGGACTGGAAGCAATACAACAGAAGATATAAGTATATCTGAAATGAAAGAAGGATTAAAAAGATTAAAAGCATTAGATAAACCAGTAGAACATTATATACCACCATTTAATCATTTTGAAGATAATACAATAGATAATCTTATATCTTGTGGAATAAAATATATTCATACTGGTTCGGATTGGAATATAACTCGTGATGATGTTACTTTTATAACTCCTAAAAGATACTTCTATGGAAGATGTTATGATATATTACCATTCATAAATATATTAACTGAAGATGATTGGATTTGTTTGCATTTAACCTGGCAATATGATGCTATTTTAGAAAAAAAATCAGTACTACCTTATTTATTAGACTTAATATTAGAGAAAACAAATGATTTATCATTACGTTGAAGGTTCTTATCTTGATGGTCTCTTTGGTGGAGTACCAAGATTTGATTTTGAACTTCATAAAACTATATCAGAACTTAAAACTATTAAAATAAATGATGATATTAAATTTAAAGATAATGATATAGTTATAACTGGAAATGACCTCTGTAATAAAATACCAAATCATATTACTTGTATTGTAGTACATCATGGTTTAGCCAGAGTACATCAAGAAAGAGAACCAGATTGGGATGGAACGCATTATGTAATTGGGCAAGATAAAATGATACATCGCCCAAATACTATTTTTGTGGCACCATCCAGTTATTGTGAAAAACAATTTTTTAAATATTATAATAAAAAAGATGATTACAAAATATTTCATTCAGTAGATACAAAACCACTTGGAGAACCTAAAAGAGAAAAAATCATCATTGGTGATTGGCGCAACAACAATAAAGGTTCTAATATTATAGATAAACTAAGAGAAACTAAAAAGTTTAAATTTATTAATCTTAAATGTGATAAGTATCATAAATCAGAAGCATATAGCCAAGCATCTATATATCTGACGTTATCTCTTTCTGAAGGTTGTAGTTATTCTCAACTTGATGCTCTGGCTTGCGATCTACCAGTATTATCTACTAATGTAAGTCTATTTGATGGGGACTGTGATGATACTTGTGGATTATCTATTGATTGGACCGAAAGAGAAAATATAGATTTAATAATAGATAAACTTGAATATATATACAATAATTATACTAAATTTAATCCAAGAACATGGTTATTAAAAAAAAATAATTTTGAAACATGGAAATTAAAGTGGAAAGAACTAATAGATGAAGTTTATAAAAATTGATGACTACGAAATAACACAACTCAATACAGATAAACCATTTATAATATCTGGTGGAGTTGGAGAAAATATGAATTTTGAAGATACTTTATTAAATCTCCATCCTAATACTACAATATTTTGCTATGATTTTACAGATAAAGCATTAAATTTTTTTAATAATAAAAATTTCTCAGATAATATTTTCTTATTTAGAAATGCAATTTCCAGTAATAAAAACTTTACAAGTTTTAAATTACCAGATTATGCTAATGTTTGTAGTGAATCAGAATTTATGCAACACGAAAATAATGTATATTCTAATGGATTTAGAAATGTAAGATCATTAGATCTAGACGATTTATGTTCAATAAATAAACAAATTAATATTTTAAAATTAGATATTGAAGGTAGTGAATATGAATTACTTTTAAATCTTAATAAAAATCACTATGAAAAAATAGATCAGATTACTGGAGAATTTCACCAATATAGAATTAAAAGCATTTTAAGAGATACACACAATAAATTAATAGATCATCTTGTTGGAACAATAGGTTACAAATATAAAATAACAGATGAAAGTCACGGAATATATTTATTTTATAAGGATATTTAATGAGTAGATTATTAGTAGGACCATGGGTAGGTGAGTTAGGTTGGGAACTTATGAAATGGCAATCAGTCGTAAGAGCAATGTCCAGAAAATACGATTATACTATCGTATCAAGTAGACCAGGACATGAGTTTTTATACAAAGATTTTATGTCAGAATATATCCCATTTAACATAGAAGGGGCCACCGACTGTTCATTATGTAATGGAAGACATTATAATGAGCAACTTAACTCATTAATAAAAGTAGGAGATTACCATCTAAAAGCACAAAACTTCAATCCAATTGATTTCAAAACAGGAATGGATGATGAGTTTATAAAGTTTGGAACTTATATAAATGATCCGAAATATAAATATGATCTAGTTATTCATGCAAGGACAACAAATAAATGTGGAACACTATATAAAAACTGGGAAGTTAAAAAATGGAATGGACTTGTAAAAAAACTAAATAACAAATATAAAATAGCATCCATAGGAAGATCTACTGCTGCGGTACCAATAGAAGGAACAGAAAATAGATTAGACATAACTCTTGAAGAACTATGTAATATATTAGCAAGTAGTAGATTATTTATAAGTAGTTCCAGTGGCCCAGTTCATCTTGCGGCTTTATGTGAAACAGAACATCTTGTAATATGTCTAAAAAGAGATATAGGAAGACATATAGATTGGAACCCATTCAATACAAAACATAAACTATTATATGATTATGACTGGGATCCGCCAGTAGATTATATATTAGAAAATGTAGAGGATGTATTATGTCATACAAATATAGTCAACATAAAATAGCATGGTTTCCAGATAAACTATGTTCTATGAGAGATGAAATAACAACCTCTCCTATTTATATTAGAATAAAACCAATTAACCGATGTTGTCATAATTGCTCGTTTTGTGTATACAAAAGTAGTACATCTAATATGCATAAGAATATGAACTCTTATGATGAAATATCATTAGAGAAAATGAAAGAAATACTAACAGATATAAAAGATATTGGAGTAAAAGCTATTACTTATTCTGGTGGGGGCGAACCACTTATACATAAAGACATTGAAAAAATTTTAGAGGATACAATAAACAAAGGTTTTGATTTATCCCTACTAACCAATGGTCAGTTTCTTACGGACACAGTTAGTGATATGTTATTAGATTCTAAATGGATAAGAATATCAATGGATTATGTAGATGGTCCTACGTTTGTAGCATCAAATCGAGGAACACTAAACATGTTTGATATTTTATGTAATAATATAAAAGATTTTACTTCAAAGAAACACACTTGCGATATAGGCGTAAACTTTATTATAACAAAAGAAAACTATAAGCATTTAGAAAACTCTATAAAGCTGCTAATAGATTTAGGAATAGAAAATGTAAGATACTCTCCAGTATGGTTTCCAAACTTCGTTTCATATCATTCTTCAATACAAACAGAGGTATTATCCAAGTTAGAATATATAAGAAAAACATATTCTAATAAGATGACGATATATGATAGTTATAAAATAAAGGAAGATGTAAGTAATAGAACTTATAATAGATGTTATTCTCAACAAATCGTACCAGTGATAGGTGCGGATTGTAATATATACACGTGTCATAATAAAGCATATTCAGAAGAAGGCAAGATAGGTTCAATAAAGAACTGTAAATTTAGAGACATATGGTTTTCTGAAAAAACTAAATTTCATTTTAATACATTCAATCCTACTTTACTCTGTAAGCATCAGTGTGCTAATGATAAAAAGAATATTTTTATAAATGAACTTATAAATTGTTATGGTGATAATTTTATATGATTAAAAAATTCTTTGAATTATTAAAACCTTACTCAACAAACGAACTTACAAAAATAAGACTTGGCAAATCAAATGATGGTGGATATGTTGTCGCTAAAGAACTTATATATAAAAGTAAAACTCTTATTAGTTTTGGAATTGGAAATGACATATCTTTTGAAGAAGATTTCTCATCGTTAATATCTACTTCAAATATAAGATGTTATGACCACACAATAGATAAAATAGATACTAAATATAATAATATAACATTATTTAAAGAAGGACTAAATAACAAGACTATATCACTAACTAAAAATAATCCAGATACAACTACAATAAAAATAGACATCGAAGGTAATGAATGGGATATATTAAATAGGATTTATTTATCAGACCAAATAATAATAGAAATACATATATTACCAGTAGAATATTTAGGAAAGCATTCTCCATATTTTACAGAAATGTTTAGTGATTTCTATAATAAACAAAATCAAAAAATATTTGATATATATTATAACACCCTAAATAAAGTTCTAAAAACTCATTTTATATTTCACATTCATGCTAACAACTCATTACCGAAGATAACTATTGGAGAGTTCTGTTTTCCACCCTTATTAGAACTAACCCTCATAAATAAAAATATAGTTGATAATCAAACATTATCATATAAATATCCAGATAGTTTAGATATGCCAAATAAAACAGACAGACCAGATATTATCAATATCTTTCCATTTGAGGTATCTAAATGAATCAAAAATCAATAGCTATAAGAAGAGCAACACTTGAACTAATGGTGAAATATGGTGGAACTCATTTTGGAGGAAGCCTATCCTGTATTGAGATTCTAATGAGTATATTTGATAATATAACAACCAATGATATGTTTATATTAAGTAAAGGTCATAGTTGTTGGCCATATTATATTCTACTAAAAGAAAAAGGTTATAATCCAAGAATAGAAGCACACCCTCACAGAGATATATATAATGGTATTCCAACTACAACAGGAAGTTTAGGTCACGGCTTACCATTCGGATTAGGAGTTGCCCTTGCTAAAAAATTAAAAGAAGAAACTGGTAAAGTAATAATCCTATTAGGAGACGGAGAATGTCAGGAAGGAACCTTCTGGGAAACCTTATTATACGCTGGAACGAAAAGATTAGATAACTTATTAGTATTAGTAGATATGAACATGATACAAGGTTCGGGTTATAATACAACACTAACAACTAAAATGTTATTAGATATTGGAACTTCTTGTAACTGGAACACAACTATTATTGATGGTCATAATATAGACACCATAACCAAAATACTAACTGAAAAAATAACTAAACCGACATTAGTAATAGCGGAAACTATAAAAGGAAAAGGTATAAGTTTTATGGAGAACCAGGTAGCGTGGCATTCTAAACCTTTATCAGCAGAACTTTATAAGACAGCTATAGAGGAACTAAAATGAGACAATTCTTTGGTTCTACTTTAAATGAATTGGCGAGCAAAGATAAAAAGATAGTTTTATTATTAGCAGATGTGTCGTTTGGCTCATTAGACCAGTTCAAAAAGTCATTTCCTGACAGAACATTTGATTTTGGACTATCAGAACAGACTATGATAAGTGCTGCGGCGGGTATGGCTTCTCAAGGACTAAAGCCAGTACTCCACACACTAACTCCATTTTTATTAGAGCGCCCCTTTGAACAAATAAAAATAGATATAGATGAAAATAACCTACCAGTTATAATGGTGGGTTATGATGATTATCCTACTTATGGTCCAACACATAGAGCATTAGATGTACCAAAAACAATAGACTTATTTAAAAACGTTCATGGCTATTATCCAACAACAAAAGAAGAAGTAGTAAAAGCAGTAATAAATGCATATCTAATGGAAGAACCAGCATTTATATGGTTACGAAAAGAAACTATAAACTATATACCTATGAGTTTATATGAGTAAAATACTTATAACTGGTTGTAATAGAGGACTTGGTAGAGCATTATTAGAAAATAAAAGACATGAAGATGTTATTATTCCTTGTTTTAGAATAAAAAAAGAATATAAAGATAAGCATATAGTTGGAGATATAAACGATATAACAACATTATATCAAATAGAGAAAATAATAAAAGATGAAGAAATAAATATTGTTATAAACAATTCTGCTATTTATAATAATAACAACGTGTTAGAACTAACAGATCAAGAAATAGATGATGTAATAACTACTAACTTACTATCACAAATAAAGTTATTACGTAGAGTTTCAAAAATATTTGTAGAAAGAAATACAGGAATAATAGTAAACATAAACTCATTGGCTGGTAAGATTCCCTCGGCAAAAGAAAGTATTTATTGTGCTTCAAAAGCAGGATTAGATTTCTTTTCAAAAGCATTACAGATAGAACTTATTGGAACTAATGTAAAAGTTATAGACTTCTACATTGGTGCCATGAAAACAGATATGACTAAACATAGACCTAATTATAATAGTCTAATGGAACCAAAAGACGTAGTAGAAACCATATATAATACATTATCTAATATCACAGAAACAAGTATCATTTCAGAAGTAACTATAAGAAAACATAAATGAAAATAGTATATAGCGCTGCTTTTAATCCAGAGTCTACTAACTATTCACAAGGTAGAGAACTTGCTAATCTATGTGATTTAGTTAGATTTAATGTCCACGAGATGGCTTCTAAACTTGGTCAATATGGAAAAGACTCTGAACTTATTAAAATAGTAGAACAAGAAAAGCCAGACCTCCTATTAATAGCAAAAGGTTCTAATGTAGATATACGAGTGGTTCATGAGTGTAATAAGATAACTAAAACATGTTTATGGTTCATGGATGCATTTATTCCAGGACATTGGAATAGTATTTTAATAGATAAAATTAAATATTGTTCTTTTACTTGTTGTGATAAACCACAGGCCGTAACAGAAGGATTGAAGTATAATAAAAATGTATATTATGTTTGTGAGGGTTTCGACCATTTAGTTGATAAACCTTTTGATTTAGAACAGGATATAAACGTATCATTTATAGGCGGAATATATGGAGAACGAGGACGCTTATTACCTAAAGACTGCCAAGTATTTACAAGTTCATATGGAGAAGAACACGCTAAAATAGTAAGTAGGTCAAAGATAAACTTAAACTTCTGTACTACTGCGTGTGCTTCAGATAGAGTATATAAAGTAATGTCAGCAAAGGGATTTTTAATAACTAATGACTGGGTGGGAGGTCAATTTATAGACCAACAGGACTTAATAATATTCAGAGATAAACAAGATTTAGACAATAAAATAAAATATTATTTAGCCAATAAAGATCTACGAGATAAAATAAGAGAGCAAGGTTATCAATCAGTTCAGAAATATTCACGAGTAAATTGGGCACAAAATATAATAGATATATATAATAACTTGGAGAAATAATATGAAATGGGCGCTAATACATTTAGGTAGTGATTTAGCATATGGTATGACATTTTTTGCTGGGGAACTAATAAAAAATAAACAAAATACTTTCTGGTTTGATGGAGATAATCTTGATATTGATAAACTTAAGCAATTTAATCCAGATTATGTTTGTTTTGGTCCTTTATCTTCAGAATTTGAATCTTCTATTAAAATTGCTAATCAAATTAAAAAAGAGTTACCAAATATATTAACTGTGTTTGGTGGACATCATGTTAAAGCTGTTCCTGAAGAGCTTGATAATTATAGCGAAATTGATTATATTATATGGGGTCCCTGTTATGATGTAATCGATAAAATTATTAATTCTAAACCAAATACTCTGATTAAAGGTTCACCAGTTGATCCAAGTCTCATGTTTCCAGATATTGAAAATTATTATACTCAAATTCCTCGAATTGGTAATAGACCAAGAACGTATATAATGTCTCATTTTGGGTGTGCTTATAATTGTTCTTTCTGTTGTACAGATGTTACTAGAAAAGCATTTGGAGTAGAAAATTATAAGAAATATTGGATGACGAGAAGACCTGTAGATAATATAATCAATGAAGCAAAAATATCAAAAAAGTTTGGAATGAAAGAAATTGGATTAAATGATGATGATTTTCTATATGGTACCAACACAAATGGAACAGGAATAAGTTGGATAAAAGAATTTGCTTCCAAATGGAAAACAGAAATAGATCTTCCGATGTATGTAAATGTGACCCCTAAAACAGTATTAAGATCGGATCCTGAAGCTTTAAAAATATTATCAACATTAGTTAAAACAGTTCAAATGGGATTAGAAACATTTGATGAAGGATCAAAAAAAGTATTTAACAGATCATTTCAAAACGAAGAACAATTAACTCAAGCATGTGATAAATTAACTTCTCTTGGACTTAAAGTTAAATTAGAGATAATTATTGGTCTACCAAATATCGATGGATTAGTTCCAGATCCATTAGAAGATGCCATTCATACTTTACAAGCATGTCAACGTCTTGCTAAGACGTTTCCTGGTAAAATTAAAGCACAATGTAATAATTTAGTTTTATATCCTGGAACAAGATTATGGAATAAATGCGTAGAAAAAGACATACCAAGAAGAGAAACTTGGAAAAACGCTTTATATGAAAGTAGAGGATCCATAGTTTTCACTCCTGAAGTAGAAAAACAAATTAGAAATATTGTAAAAATGGCAACAATGTTTGTTAAATTTAATATTGATGAAGAATGGGTTAGAGCAATAATTAGCATGAATTTAACAAACGAATCCAGTAAAAAATTCTCAGAATGTAATTATAAAGATAGTTTAGTATTTCGTTTAGGTGACCAATTAAATGATCAGTTTAATAATATCATTAAAAATATGACTTTTAAATATTAATATGAATACAATTATTATGCCCTCGTGGAAAAGTCCAGAATTATTAAAATTATCGATACCTTCTTTAATTAATTCTACAAATTCGAAAATTATTATAGTATTAAATGAAATTGACGAAGAATCTAAAAAAATAGTTGAAGAAAATAATATTGTATATATCTCAAGAAAAGACAATCTTGGTCCATCTTCAGTTGATTTGGCTTTAAATCTTGTACATACCAAATGGTGTTGTACAAGCAAATATGTGTCCCCAAATACCAAAAATCTGGAATTGTACTGAATTAGAAATAATTCCACATGTTCATCAAGATTGGTGGTTACTGGATCGTGAAACACTAATAGATTTAGCAAAAGTTTGGTATGATCCAGTCTATTCAAAAGAATCCATGGATTATATTTCTTCATATGAAAATATGGATTTTCAGAAAGTTTGGCGACTTGGTGTTCATTATAAAAACTTCCATGTTGGAAGAGAAATTGATACAGCAATAAGAATTACAAGATTATTAAAGAAAAATTTACTTGGTTATGATCGACTTAAAGGTGAAAAAGTTTTCGCGCGTCCAATTTTTTAAAAAAGGATAATATGAGAATAACTAATATTAATACGCTTTCAGCTCTTATTGATCGTTTAACCACTGAACATGTTAAAAAAACATCTTTCTATATTAATGGTGATCATGATAAAGTAATTCATCAAGAACATATTATTAATGAAATAATAAATGAATTAAATATTCTATTTGAAGAAATAAATCAAACTAATAAATATGTTTATCTTAAAGAATTTAGGACAATTAAACCAGGTATTGTTGATCACATTGAAAATGTTATTAAGATTGATTTAGAGAATATTGAAGCTGAAAAATGTAGAGTCACTTATCTTAATAAAAATAAAGTTGATCTAATGACCACTCTTAAAAATGATCTGTGGTTACGTATTGGAAATGAATTAAGAGCTAATATTAAAAATACTTTAGATGAAGAATTTGATAAGTTTATCGAAAGAACTGATGAAGATCTTATATCTTATGCATATAAAATTGATCTTTCACAAGTTCATGAAGAAGTCCAACAACTTATTAATTTTATTAAAAATAAAAATTTACATAATTTTGTAGAAATTGGAACTAAGTTTGGTGGTAATTTCTTTATTTTAAGTAATCTTATAGATGGTTTAAAAATTTCTATTGATCTTCCTCTTGGTGTTTATGGTGGTTGGGTTTTAGATAATCATCCATATTTAGGTAATGTTTTAGAGAAAAGAAATACTTTTCTTTCTTCAATTCACAATACACAATTAATTATAGGTGATTCTCATAAAATTGAAACCGAACAAATGGTTTTTAATCATCTAAAAAATAATAAGATAGACCTATTATATATTGATGGTGATCACACTTATGAGGGAGTTAAAAAAGATTTCACTATGTATTCAAAGTTTGTTTCAAATAATGGATATATTATTTTTCATGATATTAATAATACTAAAAAACATAGAGATGAAAATTGCGAAGTTTGGAAATTTTGGCAAGAAATTCAAGGTGAAAAAATTGAATTTAATTCTAATAAAGAGTGGGCTGGAATTGGAGTTCTACTGTGGAAAAATTAGGTGTTTTCTTTACTGTTCACCTGAATAAAGGATATCGTCATGGTGTTAGTATGGAAAATCATATGCTTTTAGATTTTCAAAATATTATAAAAGAATACGTCAAATATAATTCAGGAGTTTTAACAGATTATTTTATATGTGATACAGGAAGTACAATATTAGGATTTGATACATATATTCAAAGTTTAATTTCCTTTAATTATAGAAAAATTCCTAATCTTTGTGGTGCATTTGCTTCTATGAAATATGTTATGAATCACTTAGAAGATTATAATTATGATTATTATCTTTTTACTGTTGATGATACTCCGGCTGGTCGTCCTCAACAAATTAATTGGGCAATCGATTTAATCCAAAAACAAAATAATAAAGGTCTTTTATGTAGATTTTTAGATACCATTAAAATGGGACCTAATGGATTAGTAGATCATCGTTTTTGTTGTTCTCAGATGGCAAAAATCTGGAACATTAATGAAGACACATTAATACCTCATGCTCATGCTAACTGGTACTTAATTGATCGTGAATCATTAACACAATTAGCAAAAATATGGTATGAACCAATAAGTTCAATAGAATCAATGAATTATCAAAGAAAATGGGAAGAAACTGATTTCTGTATTCTTGCAGATATGAATGGTAAAAACAGAAAAATATTAGATGATATTCATATTGGTCGTGAAGTTGACATTTCTTTAAGAATGAATTATATTAATAAAGAGTGTGTTACATATGATGGTATTCTTTTTTGGCCAAACGCAATAGAAGAATATAATCAATGGAAAACAAGAAATACGCAAGTGAAAGGATTTTACGGCGAATGGAAATAAATAACTTCAAAGATTTATGTTTAAATGATATTCAAGTATTATCTTTTAAACGATTTCGAGATGATCGTGGATATTTTACAGAACACTTTAGACAAAGTCAGATTCAAAAATCTATTAATCTATCTGTATTCCAAACTAACGAAAGCTATTCTAAAGCTAATGTAATTCGTGGCTTACACTTTCAATGGAATCCCTTTATGGGTAAATTAATACGAACTATTCATGGTCACATGGTTGATCTTGTTTTAGATATTCGTAAAAATTCATCCACTTTAGGTAAAATAATTGGTTATGATATGCCATCTAATCCAGATCAAGACTATCAAGAGTGGATTTGGGTTCCACCTGGATTTGCTCATGGTAATTTTTTTTTAGAGAATACAACAATTGAATATTTTTGTTCTGGTGAATATAGTAAAGGTTGTGAAGCTGGAATTTGTCCTTTTGATAAAAATATAGATTGGTCTTTATGTTCTAAAGATATTCAAGACCAGTTTAATATTTTAAAAGATAAAGCAATAATTTCTATTAAAGATAAAAATGGTTTAACTTTAGATGGCTGGTTAAGTACTCAAGAAAGTAATAACTTTATATGAGTGATATTCTTTTAACTGGTGGTTCTGGACAACTTGGTTTAGAGTTATGTAAAAATCTTAAGTGTTATACTCCATCACATAACGAATTTGATATTACAAATATAAATCAAATGAGAGATTATATTAGTAATAAAAATATTAGTAAGATTATTCATTGTGCGGCTTTTATATCACCACCTAAAATAGATCAAGATCCAAAAAAAGCAATTGAAACCAATATAATTGGAACCAGTAACTTAACAACAATTTGTATTGAAAAAAATATATATTTAATTTATATTTCTACTGATTATGTTTTTAATGGTGAAAAAGGAAATTATTCTGAAGAAGATCCAGTTTATCCAGTGAATAAATATGCATGGTCTAAGTTAGGTGGGGAATGTGCAGTCAGAATGCATAATAACTCTCTTATAATTAGAACATCTTTTACTCCAAAAGAGTTTCCATATCCAAAAGCTTTTGTCGATCAATACACAACCCGAGAAACAGTTGATGTAATTGCTAAGAAAATCATATATTTAGCAAATTTAAATCTATGTGGAACTATTCATATTGGTGGAATTAAACAGAGTGTAAAAAACTATGCTATAAGTATAGGTAAGACAGATGTGCAAGATTTAAAAAGTTGTGATGTTAATTTTTCTATTCCAAAAGAT
>Ga0315293_10004258_pt1 | contig 13659 bp, 12 predicted proteins | sample YL17G13_20_MG_FD_203071 | JGI IMG/M metagenome (GOLD analysis project Ga0315293, IMG submission 203071) | Sediment microbial communities from Yellowstone Lake, YNP, Wyoming, USA - YL17G13_20 | ecosystem: Environmental > Aquatic > Freshwater > Lake > Sediment | place: USA: Wyoming | collected... | reverse complement strand
ACTGGCAGAGCATTTCAGGTGACCCTGATTACAACGATGTTTTCGACCTGCAAGATAATAACTCTATTGATTACGCTGACCTTGCTGTATTCTGTGAGGACTGGCTCTGGCAGGCAGGCTGGACAAAAGAATTCACCTGTGGCGCCGACCAAAGTATGAGTCAAATTATGGCCGCCGGTTTCACTCCAGCCGAAGTATCTTATCCATCTATTTTACCAGAGCAGCAGGTAGAGAGAGCCGAGCCTATTAAAATCGAAGAGCTAATCGACTGGCTTGAGCAACTCTGGCTTGATGAGGAAGCACGAAAGCTCATAGATGAAAATACGTGGCTTAAATTTATTGACTCGCTAAAAGAAGAATTATAAAATTCATTAGCTTTTTTATCGTGGCAGATATATGCAACAATTTTTGCAGCAGAAAATCCCACGAAAACAGTATTTTCATCTGAGGTGACAAAATGGCAATAATTTTACACTGCAATAATTGCGGAAAAAAAATAGAAGCACCCGACAATGCCGGCGGCAAATGGGGCAAATGCCCCGCCTGCCATAACAAGCTTTATGTCCCGAGCCCGGACTCCGACGAGGAGCTTAAGCTTGCACCGGTAGATGAATCGGAAGAGGAGAAAAGAAAACGGCTATTGGACGAAACTCACAAGCTCAGACAGGACATATTGCAGGAAAGATTCATTCCACCCGAAACGGCTGAGCCGACAACCGAAATGGACGAAAAAGAGCTAACGGAAAATAAGAGGCCGGCCGACCTGTCAAGGTGGGCTGCAATCGAAATGAGCGAAAAGGAGCTCACGAAAAATATTATTATCTACATCAGACTAATGGCTGACGGCGAACTGGACGAAGCCCAGAAAATCCTGAATTTGATAGCCCCTTATGGCTTGGAAGCAGTTGAAATTCTCGATAGAATCGCTCTTAGTGAAATACCTGAGCCGGAGTTAGCCGATGTCCCGCAACAGGTCCTTTCAGGTCTGATAAGAGACCTGCGCAACAAAATAAGCTGAACATAAGAAAACCTCGAGAGCCGCTAACGCGGTCCTAAAAAATACCTTCGTTTTCCTAATCCCCTGCACTTTTTTTCGGCCTATAAAAACTAACAGCGAACGCCGACCCTCCGATTTGGCCATAAGCAAACTGTTTCTTATATTTTACGTAGAGAATAGTAGAGGATAAATCCGAGTGAAATGGCATTGAACTTGGAAGGAAACTTATTATGGCTAATCAGAAAACAGTCGTGCATGTCACTCACGAAACGGTAGGCAAAATCGGCGGCATAGGCGCCGTCCTGCAAGGTCTTTTCACCTGCAAATCCTATCTCGAGGCAGTTGACCGCTCAATCCTTGTCGGCCCGCTATTTACCACCGAAGGCCCTGTTTCGGAGCGGCTTGGTGAGAATTCGGAAGTGCTCTACTCGTCCATTGACGGGTTCTTGAACCCCGGATATGCACCGGCATTTCGCAAAATCGAAAATCTCTTCAATGCCGGAATTGTCTATGGCAGAAGGACATTCTTCGATGAGCAGACCGGTGTAAAAAGCTCGCCGGAGGTGCTGCTGATAGATGTAAGATATATGGATAAGAATATAATTAACGAATTCAAAGGGCGCCTGTTTGAAGAATTTGGCATCCGAAGTAATCTATACGAAGATTTGTGGGAGTATGAACAATACGTCAGATTGGCGCCGGTGGCAATTGCTGCCTTAAAAGCCATTGATGCCGCCGGCGACTCCACGGTTATCATTGCACACGAGTTTATGGGAATGCCGACCGCTTTAGCCGCCATTCTGGAAAATTCCTCCAATTTCCGGACTGTTTTTTATGCGCACGAGGTTGCCACAATGCGTCGAATCATTGAAGAGCACCCCGGCCACGACACAATGTTCTACAACGTTATGCGCAAGGCCCACACCGACAAACTTTATGTTAGCGACGTCTTCGGCGACCAAAGCTCTTACTTCAAGCACGTCCTCGTGGAGGCCTCAAAATACTGCGACGATATATATGCAGTGGGCGATTACGTCGTAGATGAATTGCGCTTCCTGGCGCCCGAATTCGAAAGCGCCAACATTGATATAGTTTATAACGGCATACCTGCATATCCAATCACCGTCGCCGACAAGCTCGCATCAAAACGAAAACTCCAGCTTTATTGTGAAAATCTATTAGGCTATAAGCCCGATTTTATTTTCGCACACGTTGGAAGATTAGTTCGAAGCAAAGGGTTCTGGCGGGATTTGCGCGTCCTTCACACATTAGAAAAAGAATTTAGAACACAGGGCAAAACCGGCGTGTTATTTATCCTGTCAACCGAGGTTTCGCAGCGACGCACCACTGACATCCAGAATATGGAATCGGCATATAACTGGCCTGTGGCCCACCGCGAAGGCTGGCCGGACCTGTCCGGCGGCGAGGCAAGCCTCTATACGCAGATACAGGAATTCAATGCTAAATCCCGCAACATAAAAATCATCTTCATCAACCAGTTCGGTTTCAGCCGAAAACACTGCGGCACAAGAATGCCCGAAGATATGGAGTTCCTTGATATACGTAAGGGAACCGATGTCGAATTTGGCCAGAGCATCTACGAGCCGTTCGGCATCGCTCAGCTCGAGCCGCTCACCTTCGGCGGGATATGTGTGATAAGCAGTGTCTGCGGTTGTTCGGGCTTCCTGCGCGATATAACCAACTCAGAAGGCGTCAAGAACGTGATTGTCGCCGACTACACAAAATTAGGTGGCCGAAACTACGATGACATCGAAGATATGCTGCAGATTGACCGCTCCATCCGCAACCAGATTGAAACAATCGAGAGCGAAAGGGTCGCAATGCAAATATGTTCGCGCCTCGCAAAAAACGAAGCCGAAATCCAGAATATGATTGAGGCCGGCTATCATCTTGCAAAAGATATGAGCTGGGACGTAGCCGTTAAAAATTATCTGCTCAACAGTCTGCAAAAAGCCCGTCAAAAACAGTTCACCCAGGGTGTTTATAGCAGAACATAACCAATCATCTTTGCCGGTTTGCCATAAGTAAGACGACCTTTTCATATAGTTCCGGCGGGAGGGCTTCTTTCAATATCCTGTGGATTTCACGCATCGGCGTCCGCTGGGTCGTGTGCGTGATAATGATGTGTTCGTTGTGCATCTTATTTAATAATCCCGCAAATTCATCAATATACATATGCCTGCCGACTTCAGCCCTGGCAGCGTGCTCATCCTGATAGAACGTGCACTCGGCGATTAAAATCTTACTTTCAGCAATGTAGTTTAACTGCGAAAAATCCACATACTGCGTGTCGCCAAAGTATGTAACAATCGGAAACTCCAGCGGATAATCAATTTCGATTCCCTGTTTTTTTAGCTCCACGATTTGCGGCCCTGTAAGCCGGGCGTATTCAGGCCTGATTTTCTTACGCTTCTCAATAATGCTGTAACCAACCGAACCGAAACTGTGTTTTGTCGGAAACACCCTCGCAAACAGATTCGGCTTTACCTGGTATTCGTCACCGGGTTTTACGCCGACCAGGTTAGACGGTATTTGATTGCCGTCGAGCCTGCCCCACGCTTCGATTATTTCCCTTATTGGCCCTAAAAGATTTTGCGGAGCCAATATTGTGCCAGCCGATTGGCCTAAAAAATTCCGCTGCGACAGATAATATGCAATTCCCGCTGCGTGGTCTATATGCCCGTGCGTCAGCAGAACGTGATTTATCGAAATAACCTGCGCGGGGGCCTTGCCGATGTCGAAGCAGACATCAAGCTGTGGCATCGCCACCACGGTCTCTTCGCCCGCAACCGAATAGCCGATGATTTCTAAATCGTCTATCTTGATATATGCTAAATTATGACTGGCCATTGAAATTGATTATCGATAAAGTAGATAGTTATGTCAATTTGTTTTTGACATCCCTGCCAATACCTGTAAACTAAATTTTCAAGTAATATTTAGCCCGCCAATTTATTGGCGGGTTTGACGATATACGAGACACGAACCACGAGCGACGAACAATATGCCCGACAAGCGAATCCATAGAGGCCCACATCCGGCGGACCAAAATCTGTTCGCCCCTGATACAATCCCTGCACTGCAAGCAGCCGTCGCCGATTTTTCGCTGCTCCTAACGAAGGGTTACGCTGAAAAAAGCGCCCTCAAATTAGTCGGCGATAGGTTCTCCCTTACAGAAAGACAACGCCTGGCAGTTATGCGTAACTCCTGCTCCGACCGGCAGCTCAAATCACGAAAGGAAAGCGAGCTTAAAATCGCAGGCATCGCCAACCAGGCCATTATGCTCGATGGCTATAATGTCCTGATAACCATCGAAGCCGCAATGAGCGGCGGCTTAATCTTCAAAGGCCGCGATGGCTGCTGCCGTGACCTCGCAAGCATTCACGGCACTTACCGAAAAGTTACCGAGACAATACCCGCAGTTGAGCTTATAGGCAATTTTCTAAAACAAATCGCCGTCTCGAAAGCCCACTGGCTGCTCGATAGCCCCGTCTCAAATAGTGGCCGATTGAAAACTCTAATTGGCGAACTTGCCCGCAAGAACAACTGGGATTGGGAAATTGAATTGCTTTTTAGTCCCGATGCCGTTCTGAGAAAAACTGAATTAACCGTTGCCACCAGTGACAGTGTCGTCCTCGATGGCTGCAAACGCTGGCTCAACCTCGCCGCAGAAATCATAAAAACAAAACTTCCCTCCGCCACTCTCATCGACCTCTCTTTCCCTGTTTGTGCGTGAAGTATTGGCCGTTGAAGATTGGTTATTTGAAATTCGATATTCGTTATTCGATATTCATTATTCTGTATTCTCTCTTCACGCCTCTTGTATTTAGCGTCGCAATTTATTGGCGGGTTTTTTCTGTTTCGTTTAGTCGTCGCCGGCCTGTCATGAGCAAGCGCAGCGCGTCGAAGGGCCTGGCGACACAATGTCATTCCCGCACGTCGTTAGCGGGAATCCAGATAAGAAGGGCCTGCCCTGAGTTTATCGAAGGGGCTTCTGTGGCAAAACAAAATACCGTGTTAATCCTGTGTTATCCGTGTCTGCTTTTCTTTTTACCTCTGCGTCCTCCGCGTTTTCAGCGGTTTAACAATTACTTGTCACGAGCGACGAGTCACGGGTTAATAATTGTATGGTTTTTTGCCCTGACGAGTGCGGCATTCATTTTGCATCCGCCGAAGCGCATCGGTTACAACCTCGGCAAGTTTCTTATTGTCCATATTTTTTATCTGCTCGACGGTTATCACTTTGCCGTAGCAGACCGTAACCTGTCCTGCTGAAAAGATTTTTTTGTGTCTTGGCCAGCATTCAAAGGCGCCATCAATAACCATCGGCACAAGCGGCGCATCGCCTCGCCTGCACAAAAGACCGAAGCCTGCCTTAAAAGGCGCAATCCTGCCATCGCTTGTCCGCGTCCCTTCCGGATAAATACAAACGCCTCGGCCTGCCTTAAGTTCGGCGATAACTTTCTTGACCGCAGCCAAATCCATCTCGTCAAGTTTTAGTGGTATTGCGTTGAGTGAATAAATCAGCCAGCTAAAAAACCAGTTGGCAAAAAGCGACTGGCGGGCAAGATAACATAATTGCCTTTTCATCGCCACCCCGCAAAATACAGGGTCAAGGTAGCTCTGGTGGTTACTGACCAGTAAAAACCCTCCTTTATCAGGGACATTCTCTCTGCCATAAGCGCGAAAGCGAAAAAACACAAGGCAGCAAGACCTGCAAAACCAGTGGCAAATCCAGTACCATATTGCTCTTATTTTTTTTTCGAGCATTTTTCTTTAATAAGGCCCAGAACTTTTTCCACGACTTCTTCGATACTCAAATTGGTGGTATCGATAACAATTGCATCTTTGGCAGGTTTCAAAGGCCCGACTGCTCTGTTCTCGTCGCTCTTATCGCGCTCTTCGATGTCCTTCTGGATTTGCGATAAGCTCTCGCTAACACCCTGTGCTTGCAATTCAGCCTGCCTTCTTCTGGCCCGCTCAGCAAGGTCGGCGGTCAGATAGAACTTTATATCGGCATCGCTAAAAGCCACCGTCCCCTGGTCTCTTCCTTCGGTTACAATCTTCTTTTCTTTGGCGGCAAATTGCCTCTGCATTTGAACAAGTTCACTTCTTACCTGTGTCGCTGAGGCAATATGGCGGGCATTAGCGGTAACCTCAGGATTGCGGACCTCGCCAGTTACATCAGCTCCGTCAATGCAAACTTTCATCGAACCATTTGTGACAGAAAAGTCAAATTCACTTTCTTTTAGAATATCGAGAAGCTGCTTTTGGTCGTTCAAATCTGCGCCCGCTTTAATCGCAGCTAATGTTACCGCCCGATACATCGCACCCGTATCGAGAAAGCTCGCACCCAGCTTTTGCGCTACCAGGCGGGCTATAGTGCTTTTACCGCTGGCCGCAGGGCCATCGATTGTAATAACCAAATCAGCCATTTTAACTCGTCGCTCGTTGTTCGTATTTCGTGGAACCCGCCGTAAGTCGGCGGGCTAAATATCTTTTGCCTTGTGCACTTGTGCTCTTTGTGCCTTTTTACTCCGTTAGAAAGTTTCTTTCTAACGGAGTTTACTTTTTACCCACTTTGACCACGACGATACTGGTATCATCTATCTGCTCAGCGAGTCCTACGAACCGTCTCCTGTAAACGAGGACATTTTTGACCACCTGCTCAGCAGTGCCGGCAGCGAATTTCTTTGCGGCATCCAGCATCTTTTCTCTGCCCCAGAGCCGGCCATTAAAATTTGCTGTGTCAATCAGGCCATCGGTGTAGAACAAAAGGCAGTCGCCATCCTGCAACTGAACAGTCTCAATCTCATATTCCTCCTGCGGGTCAACTCCAAGCACAAGTCCGCCTTTTGTCAGGTCACTTGTCTTGCCGTCTCTTATTAACACGGTCGGCTCATGGCCGCAGTTGCAATAGGTTATAGTCTTTTCCTTAGCATCAATAATCGCATAAAACAATGTGATAAACTCCACGCCGCCATACTGACTATACGCCGTTCTATTTAGCTTGTCGATGATGCTCGTTACGGCCTTACTGCCGGCCTCGGCGTCGGCGTAGCCCTGTAAAATATCTCGCCTGGAATGCACGAGAAACTGATGGAACTTGCTGCCGGCGTCGGTGTCCGCATAAGCCCTCAACGCGCTTCTAAAGCAGCTCATCATAAGCGCAGCAGGAATGCCTTTACCCATCACGTCTGCGACCGCCACAACGATGCAATCGTCGCTTACCTTGAGAAAATCGTAAAAGTCGCCGCCTACCTCAAAGCAGGGGATGTATGTGCCTGCTATATCCAGGCCGTTTATCCCAGGAGCGGTCTCAGGAATCATCTTTCGCTGGATAAGCCCCGCCAGTCGGACCTGCTCTGCTACTCGCGCTCCTTCAACGGCCTTTGAATAGAGCTTGGCGTTGGTTATCGCCACTGCACACTGCGAGGCGACTGCCCGAGCAACCCTGATGTCGCTTTTGTCAAAATGCTTGGGCCTGGGGCTATACAGCCGAAGCACACCAATCGGCTTACGCCGAAATTTCATCACAACGGTAAGCTGGCTGACAAGGCCTTCCTTGATGGTGGCTTCTTTGAACCTTACCCTGTCATCAACCCGCATATCATCCACAACCACAGCCTCGCCTGCAAAAGCAGCTTTAATCACAGGGTCATCCTTGGTAACTACCCCTTTATTGAGGTATTCCTCACTAAGTCCGTAAGTGCTTCGCATCTTCAGGTCGCCGGTCTGTTCATCCAGCAGCCGAATCGAGCAGGCCTTGACGCCCGTTATTTTTACTGCTGCCTCAGCCAGCTTATCAAGCACCTCCTGAAGGGAAAAATCACCTGCCGCCACAGTGGTCAACCGATAAATCTGCTGGTCCCTATCAAATTGTCTTTTTGCCTTTACTGACATAATAAGTAACCATTATAAACCGATGGATTATACGCTACTTTGCCTTCCGGTTAAAGCAGGTTTATTTATCACCGCCTGCTTGCACAAATAGGCACGCCAGGTTACTATTACGTGCAAGCATAGAGACAAGGATTAAAAGTTTGCAAATATAGTCGATAATGGCAAATAATCAATCAGAAATAATTGCAAAGCACATAATTTTCACCGGGCACGTCCAGGGCGTGGGCTTCCGTTTTACCGCTCACAGGATTGCAAACCGCCATCAACTTAACGGCTTTGTCCGAAATTTGCCCGATGGCTGCGTTGAAATGCTCGCTCAGGGCAGAACCGAAGACGTCGATGGCTGCGTAGAGGACATCAAAGCTGATTTTGCCGGCTGCATAAGGCAAACCATAATCGAAGATGTCCCTCCCAACCATGCATACAAAAACTTCCGAATCGCCTTCTAATCAGATGCAGTCACCCCCTCCATCTCAATAATCAATTATCAATCCGACTTCGCTTGCGCTATGCCGGATGAGTCGCTGGACAAGTAATCAATTATCAATCTCTTTACACCTGCGCTAATAGAACCGTGTAGTTCTTGCCGTAAAACTCAGCACACTTCGGGCAGGTGGTATAGAAGAAATAAAGTTTCTTGAGGTCTCTGGCCTTTGATTTGACATAGTCCCTCATCTGGCTTGCCCATTTCCCGGCATCCTTGTAAGGTCCTTCAAAAACCTTCGTCAGAAAGGTGCCTGATATTGTTGCCATCTCCGCACCCGGTATTGCCTTACTGACGGAGATATAAACATCCGCACCCCACAGTGAATTTTCATCCACGAGCATAAGAGGCTCCGGCGCAAGGGCATCGGACTGCATAATTTTTTCCATATTCCTGACCATCACTTTGCCGAAGTTCAGCGGGATGTGGAAGAAACTTGTTACGCGGTCTTTCATAAACAACCTGTCCTTAAAGACTACCTCTTTTTCATCCCACGGCTGCGGATTAAACCTCGGACAACACCCCGTCTCTGAATCGTAAAGCTTATCCATAACTACTACCTCACTTTCTAATAACTCGAATTCGACCTCTAAAACCACTGTCAAACAGGTTCTGTTTGCCTGCCGATAACAGAGCGTTCTTTGGCTCTTATGCGCAGCGCCAACCAGATAAGAAAAATTGCCATCGCCAGTCCAACAACAGCCATTCCAGTTGTATTGTCGGTGCGGGTCTTATCCGTCTCCTGTAAAGGCGCAAGTAATATAAAAAATCCAAGCGCCCCTGAAGCAATCGCCAACTTATGTCTTTCGGTCCACGCTCCACCGCCCGACATTTGCAGCACAATCGAGCCGACCAGTATAACAAGCCCTGTCACCAAAAGCATCAAAAATATCGGATGAAGTCCTGTCTTTGGCACTACCCATTCAAGAAAAAATAATGCGAATGTCCCCAGAAAACCTACAGGTAAAAACCATAATGCGCGAACTGCTTTCTTCTTTTCACCAGACACAGGATTCGGCAGCCTCCCCGCTAAAACAACCAACCCAACCGTTATCGCTATTGTCAGCAAATAATGAACCACGGGTGGCCGATAGGGAGTGATAAACAAAAATATAAAGATGGCGTTTGCCAGCCACAAAACAGCCAGCACAATAAATTTTCGCCGACTAATCCAGGGCTGGTCCCGGCGAGCCGGAAACATAATACTCACCAATAGAATCGGGATAGCAATGCTAAACACACAATGAGAGATGGTCAACCCCTGGCTCCACACCCAATTGACGCCGGCCCATCGGCCATAGCCACCAAGTGATTTCAAATCTGGCCAGTTCGGGTCGAAAAAACTCTTGCACATCAACCCTTCCTCGGCGATGCCGTAAGCGGCGCCAAGCACAAGTAGCGTCGGCCAGCCCTTGCCCCAGCGATGCGTCAGCTCCCGCACCAGTATTGCCCCGCCTCCATAAAGTATCGTCAGCATAACAAAGAGAAGCGGATTAAAAAACTCAGCCGGCGGCGCAGACCCCGACAATAGCTCTGGGATTATCGGCGACAAAAATAACAGCACAATGGCCGGCGACAAAAACCTCTTCATTCTCACGCTAAATCCCTTTTCTTTATAATCCTAATCGCTGATACGTTTGATATATACCGCTAACTGGCTGCCGATGCCATCGGGTGTGGGCCAGCTCTGGCTGCCGGCAGCAACTTTTATCTTCTCCTGCGTAACCTGTTTTCCGGTTGCACAATCAAACCAGCAAAATTTGTAAGTCCCTGCTGTCATACTTTTTAATCCGATTTGGCCTTCGAGAGCGGAAGCATAAGCGATATAACTATCACCCGGCAACGCCAACATATATTGTGTCCCTGCATATCTTAACTCATCGTGTGGTGACATCTGATTAAAATTGGTTGACTGGAAGAATTGCACCAATCGGCCGCAGTCTTCAAGGTCGCTCTTTGCGGTATTAGCGATGTCCATCCGCAAAATCATTATGTATGCACCGCCCATTGCGCACGCCCAGCTTTTCTTTCGCGCCTCGCTGCCCGTCCCATAGTTTGCGGCTTCAGACATATTAAGGTTGTATCTTCCCTGCGCTCGTTTCCAGGCGGTAACCATTCCTTCGTGCAAGGCCTCGGCAGTGGGGACATTATATTGAATCGCAAACTGGTCGATGTGCGGGTCATCTGCAAATTCTGAAAAATCCAGCCCACTATGCTTGTGCACGGCTATAACGTGGTCATAGTCATCCGCTGCACGAATTGTAGCAGCAATATTTTTCACCCGCTGCGGACTGAATGCCTCCTCATATTCCTCCGCAATGCACCATATCAAATTCTTATGATGCTCAAATTTATCGACAATACCTTGTATAAAATTTCTTTCTTTCTCGCCCACCTGGTCGCCGGTATCCCACAATTTTGCGCTATCATCGTAGAAAAATAGATATATGACAATATCATTCTTATCCATTTGGTCAAACCACTCTTCCCACTGCTCAAGGACTTTTGAGTTAAGTCCTTTGTCTGGGTCGTTGTCAAGAAAAGGATTGTGTGTTTTGTCACCATCCCCGCCGTGCGAGCGCACCGCCATCATATAAATGCAGTTTGCGCCGGTGCCCTTTAGCTTCTCTATCAAGGCCATCTGGTCGCCGTCCCGTGTCCCATCTGGATTAAGTTTTCCTCGATACAGAAAGTCCTCCGGGTCGCCCGGCCCGCACGTAAAAAATGGTCCGCCGCCTTTACACTTCAGCCATTGTGGATGCTCCGAATCCACAATAATCTGCCCGTCTCCGGATTCGGTAGGTTCTGCAGCATCTTTAAGCAGCTTCAAGGCGTGGTTGACCATTTTGTTTCCTTCGATTTTCGTCTCGTTCCAGCTAACGGCCAAATCCAGCGTTGGCATAACAACCATTGCCCTGATGTCCCCGTGTCCGAAGCACCCGAATACATCATTCGGCACATCAGGCCAGTTGCGATTGCCATCCCGCCCGATACCGTTCACCCACCAGGCAAAACTATAGCTTCCATTATGGTCGCACTGGTTGTTGCCTCCGCCGATTGAGCGCTGTCCCTCTATCATTTCAGCAGACTTTCCCTCCGTTCGCGGAATTGAAAGAGGCAGCGGCGTCGCCGTGGCTAACTTCACATACTCAGGACTAATAAGCTGTTTATCCTGCCATTTGCCTTTGCGCAGATATAAAAGCCCAAACCGTGCAAAGTCGCGCGGCGAAATCGCCAGCCGACCAGGCCGGCCATCTGTTCCAAAAGCCATAAAAGTTGGATTATCCTGGCAGCCGAGAATATCGGTTAATTTCGGATGCAAAACCGCGGCATCTACAGTCTCGAATGTCACACCATAAACCTTGAGCATCAGGGTATCGAAGAAAAGAGCCATATTGTAATCGCTGTAATCGAACGCACCGCCAGGCCGCTCCCGCACGCCATAGCAGGAAATTTGATTACACAGGTGCCGCCAGGTAATGTCACGGTCCTTGTAGTTGAGCGCCTCATTTAGCGACCTTAACCTCGGCTCAAACTTTGTAACTCGCTCGTCAATACTTGTCAGTTTACCCTCTTCAATAGCTTTCAATAGAAAGTGCGTATAGACCGGCTTGACCGCCGACGCGACATCATTTCGTTTGCTCGCATCGCCCCAGGTATAAACCATATATCCATACCGCACAACGCACCCGAACCCGCCGGCATAATCACTCAACTCTTTTAGCTTCTTTTCATCCAGCCCGACATCCCGCGGCGTCTTTACCTCCCACTCCTTCCCCGGATAAACTGTTTTTACTTCGCCTGCTTGCGCCTGATGAACCGCCAAGAACATACCGACCAGCAGAACGAGCAGTGCTACCTTTGTCTTCAATTGCTCCATTTTCGCTTTTTCCCTTTTGTCCTGTGTTCTTGTGTTTTTTCTCTGTGCCTTTGTGCCTTATCTTTTTTTCAGACTTCTATTTGCACCACATTAAAATTTGCCAATCCATTTTATCTGATTATCCAAAAACCGAAAGTCAAAAAGTCATAAATTAACCTCTGATTTGGCGATTTTGCCTTTTCTGCACGATGGGTGTCAGCCTCAAGCGTGCCCTGAGCGAGCGCAGCGCGTCGAAGGGCACAGCAACGCAATGTCATTCCCGCATGTCGTTAGCGGGAATCCAGAAACGTTGGGGGTGCTCGACCCGACTGAGCTTGCCTGCACTGAGCTCCGTCGAAGTGTCGAAGGAATCCGCGTCTAAAAAATTTGTGTCTATTCGTGTGAATTCGTGGTTACTTTTGTGCCTTTTGTGATGAAAATAATCTGTGTTAATCTGTGTAATCCGTGGTTAATTTTGTGTCTTTTACCTTCGTGTCTTGGTGTTAAAAAAACCTGCTCAAAACAGCTCAAAAAGTGACTCATTTTTGCAAAAAGTTGCAAAAAGTTGCTAATTTCTATCAAAAAAGTGCAAAAAAGTGCTCATTTTTACCCTCATTTTTACGCTAAAAACCAATATGTCCTATAAAATCACGTCTTTATCTATCGCTAACGGCCCCATTTTCAAAGTTTTCGTCAAAAACCCCTTATTTCCCAACTTTTTTCTCTTTTTTTGTTCTCTTTTTTCTTTTGCTTTTCCTCTTTTTTTGCCCTTTACCTCACCCCTATTCTCTGACGAATAATTTCTCTTGACCACTTGGAATTTTCAGATAAACTCCGGCTTAAATTTTCGTCTCTCAGGAGAACTAAAAATGGCAGGAGCCCAACCAAATTCAGTTGATATTGAAAAATGGCTCAAGCTAATAAGGGCCGATGGTGTCGGTCCAATTACCTTTGCAAAGCTGCTGAAACACTTTGGCTCAGTTGACAGAGCTTTGGATTCTTCGGTCAGCGAGCTATCAAAAGTTGATGGAATAGGATTTAAGACCGCTGAACGCATCTTTGCATCGCGTGACAAGTTCGATGCTGCCGGCGAACTCAAACTGGCAGAAAAACTTGGCGTTTGGATAATCAATCTGGCAGACAATCGCTATCCGCCGGTCTTGAAAAGAATTTACGACCCTCCGCCGGTCCTTTATATAAAAGGGACATTGACCCCACAGGATAACCTTTGCATTTCGATAGTCGGCACCCGCCGATGCAGCTTATATGGCCAGGAGCAGGCATCAAGATTTGCGCATTTTTTGGCTTCCGCAGGTTTTACTATCATTTCAGGTATGGCACGCGGCATAGACACCGCTGCCCATCAAGGTGCGTTATCAGCGAGCGGTCGCACAA
>Ga0315293_10004253_pt1 | contig 13666 bp, 12 predicted proteins | sample YL17G13_20_MG_FD_203071 | JGI IMG/M metagenome (GOLD analysis project Ga0315293, IMG submission 203071) | Sediment microbial communities from Yellowstone Lake, YNP, Wyoming, USA - YL17G13_20 | ecosystem: Environmental > Aquatic > Freshwater > Lake > Sediment | place: USA: Wyoming | collected... | reverse complement strand
GCAGGCCAGAGACAGGTCCCGGTGTGCTTCTTTATCTTCCTCTCGTTTGATTGACTAACCACGGCGCAATCCCTCGTAACGCCTCGGACGCCTTTTACGTAACATGGTAAGTATACCCCGCCCCCCCCCCGTTGTCAAGGGAAATCTTAAAGCACACCGAAATTCAGTGCGGGGCGTGTTTTTGTTGCGGGGTGAGGCGGGGCGTGATAGCATGTCTCCGCAAGGCGGAGAGAGCAGAAAGTTGAATTGCGGGCAAGCCGCGCGGGCATATTTTCCATAGAGAACGGGTGCGATGACACAGAAGAAGAAGAGTTTATTGCGGAGGGTGTTGAGGAGGGTGGCGTATTGGGTGGTGATGGGGATGTTTTTTGTGCCGTCGCGGTTTGGGAAGAAGATGACGGAGATACCTGAGGCGGAGAACGCGTATGCTTTGCCGGGATTTCTTGAGGGCGCGGGGGCGGCGGCGCATGAGGAGGTGGAGTTCCGGGAGCCTGGGACGGGGCTGGTTTTGCGGGGGACGTTTGTTCCGGGGGGCGGGGCGGCGAAATGCGCGGTGATTTTCTGCCACGGTTTGACGGGGACGCGGATGCAGTTGGGGGAGCAGGCGCAGTTTGTTCATTTGCTGGGGCACGATGTGTTGATGTTCGACATGCGGGGGCACGGGGCGAGCGAGGGGGATTTCACGTCGCTGGGGTATTTCGAGCGGCATGACGTGCTTGCGGCGTGCGGGTATTTGCGTGAGAGGCGCGGTGCGAAGGGAATCGTGCTGTACGGGTTCTCGCTGGGCGCGGTGGCGGCGGTGATGGCGGCGGCTGAGGACGAGGGCGTGCTGGGTGTTGTGGCGGAGAGTCCGTATGCTTCGCTTGATGAGATAGTGGCGCACAAGGCGCGGGAGCATTATCACGTGCCGAAGTGGCCGCTGGTGACGCTGTCGTTGTGGGCGACGGAGGTGAGGCGTGGTTTTGACAGGCGGGAGGTGGATTTGGCGAAGGCGCTGCCGCGGCTGGCGGGGAAGGATGCGCTGCTCGTGGCGTCGCGCAGTGACAAGACGATACCCGTGGAGATGACGCGGGAGTTGAAGGATTACCTTTGCGAGGGGCACGAGTATTGGGAGGTGACGGGGGCGGAGCACGGGATGATATTCAGCGGGGAGCATCGTGGGGAGTTCGAGAGGCGGCTGCGGGGTTTGCTGGCGCGGTGCGACGAGGCAATTCGCTGGTGATGCTTTCACGGGCGTCAGACCCCTCCCGAAATTTCGAAACGAAATTTCTCCTTGGCGTCTGACCCCCTTGTCCCGTGTTGATTATGGTTTGATGCCGTGGCGTTTTGCGACGCGGGCGAAGGCTGGGAGAGCGCGCTCGATGGTCTTGTCCTCGACGCAATATGAAATCCTGATGTGGCCTGGGCGGCCGAAGCCTGAGCCGGGGACGGTGAGGACGTATTCCTTGACGAGTTCGCGGACGAAGGCGACGTCGTCGGGGATGGGTGTTTTGGGGAAGAGGTAGAAGGCGCCTTCGGGTTTGTGGAATTTGTAGCCCGCCGCGGCGAGTCCGTCGCAAAGCATGTCGCGTTTTCGCATGTAGGCTTTCACGTCAACGGAGACGCCTTGGAGTGGCGCGATGACCCGCTGCATGATTCCCGGCGCGCTGACGAAGCCGAGGGCGTAGGAGGCGAAGAGCATGGCCTCGCGGAGTTCGGCGAACTCGTCGATTTCCGGGCGCATGGCGATGTGGCCGATGCGTTCGCCGGGGAGGCCGAGGTCTTTGGAGTGCGAGGTGATGACGATGCTGTTTTTGTGGTGGTCGAAGACCTGCGGGAGTTGGATGCCGTTGTAGACGATTGCGCGGTAAGGCTCGTCGGCGAGGAGGTAGATTTCGTGGCCGAATTCTTTCTGCTTGGCGTTGAGGAGTTCTCCGAGGGTATGGATCATGCGCTCCGTGTAGACGCGGCCTGTGGGATTGTTGGGCGAGTTTATGATGACGGCCTTTGTGCGGATCGAAATTGCGGATTCGAGATTGCGGAAGTCGATGCCGAATTCGTCGTCGGTTTCGACGGCGACCTTGATGCCGGCGTGGTTGTCGATGTATGCGAGGTATTCGGGGAAATACGGGACGAAGATGATGACTTCGTCGCCGGGGTCGAGGATGGCCTTGAGCGCGACGTTGTAGCCGCCTGCAGCGCCGCAGGTCATGACGATGTGTTCGTGGGTGAAGGGCAGGCCGGTTTCTTTGGAGCGGAAAGCCGCGATTGCGGCGCGCGCCTCGTAGATGCCGCCCGATGGGCCGTAGGTGTGCCGGCGGGGAGTTTTCTGGCGGGCGACTTCGAGCAGGCGCTGCTTGAACGCGGGGGGCGGCTCCATCATCGGGTTGCCGAGCGAGAAATCGAAAACGTTGTCGGCGCCGACTTCGCGCTTGAGTTCTTCGCCTTCCTCGAACATGCGGCGAATCCAACTGCTTTTCTTCATCGCCATCGCGACTTTGGCGGAAATCGTCACGGTGTTGCCTCCTCGCGTATGCTTCGCCAAGTTAAAAGTCCCATTCTATTGCGACGGAGCGAATCTGTCAATTTGAAACGCGCGGGCGAAGCAAAACGGGTGCATCCCAGAATTGTGGGTATTTGGGGTCAGACCCCTTCCGAAGTTCCGAAGCGGAACTTCTCCTTGGCGTCTGACCCCGTTGATCACCCACAATTCTGACATACACCCAGCAAAACGGGCGCACTTTTATTTCGCGGGGGCGATTTGTTTGACAGGTTGGGATTTGAAACTATAATCTTTGTGCAAAACCGACGCGGAGGGATTATGGCGGAAATCATCGGCAAGATCGTGCGGATTCTTTCTGAGCACGAGGTCGTGATAAACAAGGGCCTTGTCGACAGCGTGAAGTACAACATGGAATTCGTCATTTATGAGGAAGGCGACCCTGTGCTGGATCCGCAGACGCGCGAGGCGCTTGACAAGATTGAGATTGTGAAAGACCGCGTTTACGTGACGCACCTGCAGAGCCGCATCTGCATTGCATCCACAAGCCCTGTCGCGGTGGACATCGGCCAGGCGCTGGCAAGCGCGCAGAAACGAGGCGAGCACGGAATTTCGCTGACCGTGCCGCATACCCCGCATATTATCCAGCCCAATCTCCACGTCGCCAAGGGGCAAATCCAGCCGCTGCGCGAGGCGACGCTCGACATACGGGTCGGCGACAAGGTGCGCAACGTCGAGCGCTGAAGCCGGAATCACAGCCGAGGGGCTGTGCCACCGCGGAAGCCCAAAAATGGGCACATAATTTCCCATCATTCACCACCATCCTCACGTTTCCTAACCATTGGCATTTCATAAGTTAGGGCGCAATGGCATGATTTTGGGCGGATTTGTTCACATTTTCTGAAGTTCACGTTGCCTGGCGGAGAAAAATACTACAAACCGCAACCTCGCGTTAATCCACCGCTTAGGAACGCCGCTCGGATTGCATGACGGAAGGGGCGCAATGGCACCGCCCTTGCTCTGCAGATAGATGTGGCAAGCAAATCGAACAGATGAAAGGGGTGGCCGCCATGATTCCCAGAAATAAATGTGAGCGGTGCGGCGAATACGACGAAATCCCGACTCATCAATACGTGAAATACGATGAGAAGGTCAACTATCTGTGCAAGCGATGCTGGGAGATTTTTCGCGCGTGGATGCTCAATGGGAATACGGTTCTGAATGGTGAAAAAAAGGGCCGGTCGGGCTAGAACACATTCATAATTGAATAAAAGTCTATGACCTGCTCCGGCCTATTAGAAAACCAAGAGCGCATGCTCCTTTCTCTTTCCTCTGTAAGGGATGGCCTTAACGGGCATCCCTTATCTTTTTTGGCGCGGCGGAAATACGCCGCGGGGACCGCCGGTTTAAGAATGAAGGCCCGGCAAGCCATGCGGCAAATTCGCCCAATTGTCCAGTTGTCCGGATTACCGCCTCACTGACGGATTGCGTCAACATTCTGGTCGTGGGGATGACAATGCGCGTCAAGAAAGTGTGGCGTGTTTGCATGACAAAGATTGTCGCTGGCGGGAAAGCCTTGCGGGGCATGTCGTTGCGGCGCGCCATGCTTTGCTCGTCTTTTTTTGGCACACGCATTGCTCTACTAAGAAGCGCGACAAGCGGGTAAAAACATTTAGTCTCCAAACACATCTGCGTGAAAGGAGGTGGCGCCCGGAGAAGCAATACTCTTGTGAATGCGTTCTCGTTCATCTCTCGTATTTCCCCAGTTACCCTACAACTCTCTTAGGAGCAGGACGATGATTCGCAAGAACAAGGGCTTTACGCTGATCGAATTGATGATTGTCGTCGCCATTATCGCGATTATCGCGGCCATAGCGATTCCGAACCTTCTGCGTTCGAGGATTGCGGCCAATGAGGCAGCGGCAATCGGCGCGCTCAGGACTCTGTCGAGCGCGGAAGAGAACTACCGCAATAACGGCGGGACGAACCTGTACGGCACGCTGGCCGAGCTGACCGGCGCGACGCCTCCATACATTGACTCGGCCCTCGGCAGCGGCATCAGCCGTGGCTACACAGTGGCACTCGTCGGCGCGCCGGACGCGAACTCGTATGGCGCGACTGCTGTTCCGAACGCGGTGGGCACGACCGGGAACCGCGGGTTCTTCATCGACGCGAGCGGCGTCATTCGCTTCACGACTGACGGCTCTGCTCCCGATGCTTCCGATCCGTCTCTCAATGAGTAGTTGGTGTTTGCCGGCGGGCCGCCCCTGTGCGGGCGGCCCTGCCGGCGTTGCGTGGAATACTGCGGCCGCGCCCTGCTGAACGGGATGCCGCTCGATGGGAGAAACAGCCGCAGTTGAAAATTCCGAGACCGTATGGTCATGCGGGCCGCCCGGCAACGCGCCGGCGCGGCCCGAAATATAAAAGAAACAGAAATGGCGCTGGGCCGGAAGGCCAGACGGGTTGCGGGATGCGAGTCGCTCGCGCAATCCGACATTCGCGGACTAATCAGAAATCCCTTCTTACTCTCATAGCCCTCCATACGCAGATGGGCGGCCTCGTTGGCGCGGGGCCGCCTTATTTTTTGCCGTCACGTTGGCCGCCGAACCACGCTTTCGATTTCCGGACATCCAACAGCCCAGTCATGTCAGAATTGTGGGTGTTAAACGGGGTCAGACGCCAAGGAGAAGTTCCGCTTCGGAACTTCGGGAGGGGTCTGACCCCAGATACCCACAATTCTGAAATGCACCCGTTGTCCGGTTGTCCAACCGATTTTGGTTGAATCGCGCCGAAGTCGCGTTAGAATGTCCTCGCGCGATTATCGACCCGCGGAAACCTGGAGATGGCCATGCACTGGAGAATCGAGATTTCGACGAAGCGGTGCTACGCCGATGTCGAAGGAAACAGCGTCCTGTCGCAGATACATGACTTCGGCATAGCGAGCGTTGACCGCGTCTCATCCGCAATAATCTATGACATCGTCGCGGCGCTTGACGACCATAAGGCCGCGGTCGTCGCGCGGGAACTGTTGGCCGACAGCGTGCTGAACGATTACACGGTTAAGAGAATGCGCGATGTGACGCGGCGCATCCAGCCGCACGAGGAATTCGCCAGCGGCCACGTCATCCAGATAAGCCGCAAGCCCGGCGTCATGGACCCGGTGGAGCAGAGCGCGCTCAAGGCGATAACAGACCTCGGCTTCGAGGCAAAGTCCGTCAAGACGATACGCAAGTACGTCCTCGAAGGCAAACTCTCCGAGGCGGAACTGGACACCGTCGCGCGGAAAATCCTCGCCAACGAAGTCATCGAGGACGTTACGTTTGATTTGGAACTCCCCTTCCAGGACATCCCGCAGGTAAAGTACAAACTCAACGTCGTCACGGTGGACTTGCTCGGCGCGAGCGACGAGCGGCTGCTGGAGATAAGCCGCAAGGGGATGCTCTCGCTGAACCTGGATGAGATGCTGACGATACGGAACCACTTCAAGAGGCTGAAGCGGAATCCGACGGACTGCGAACTCGCCACCATCGCGCAGACCTGGAGCGAGCACTGCAAGCACAAAACCTTCTGCGGAAAAATCGAGTACGACGGCGAGGTCATCGACAACCTGCTCGGCGCGACCATCAAGAAGGCCACGGAGGCGCTGAAGAAGGACTGGTGCATCTCCGTCTTCAAGGACAACGCCGGCGTCATCGAGTTTGACAAGGAGCACGCCATCTGCTTCAAGGTTGAGACGCACAACCACCCGTCCGCCATCGAGCCATACGGCGGCGCGAACACCGGGCTTGGCGGCGTCATCCGCGACCCGCTGGGCACGGGCATGGGCGCGAAGCCCATCATCAACACCGACGTGTTCTGCTTCGCTCCGCCGGATTTCCCGAAGGACAAACTGCCCGCGGGCATTTTGCATCCCAAGCGCATCATGAAGGGCGTCGTCGCCGGCGTGCGCGATTACGGCAACCGCATGGGCATCCCGACCACCAACGGAAGCATCTTCTTCGACGACCGCTACATCGGCAACCCGCTTGTTTACTGTGGCAACGTCGGCATCATGCCGCGTGACAAATGCTTCAAGACGGTTCACGTGGGCGACCTCTGCGTCGCCGTCGGCGGGCGCACGGGGCGCGACGGCATCGGCGGCGTTACTTTCGCGAGCATCGAACTGACGGAAAAATCCGAAAAACTTTCTTCCGGCGCGGTGCAAATCGGCAACGCCATCACGGAAAAGACGGTCGTTGACACGGTGCTCCAGGCGCGCGACAAGGGGCTGTACACGTGCATCACGGACTGCGGTGGCGGCGGGTTCTCCAGCGCCATCGGCGAGATGGGCGAGGACACCGGCGTGGAAATCGACCTCGAAAAAGCGCCGCTGAAATACGAGGGGCTTTCTTACACGGAAATCTGGATAAGCGAAGCGCAGGAGCGCATGATCCTCGCGATTCCGCCGGACAAAATCGACGAGGCGCTCGCGCTCTTCAAGGCCGAGGACGTGGAAGCCGTCGTGCTGGGCCGCTTCACGGGCGACCACAAACTCCGCCTGAAATATCACGGCGCCGTCGTGTGCGAACTCGACATGGAATTCCTCCACAAGGGCCTGCCCAAGACCGTGCGCAAGGCCGTCTGGAAGGCGCCGGAACTGAAGGAACCGAAAATCGTCGAGAAAAAAGATTACGGCAAGGAACTGCACAAAATCCTCTCCTCGTGGAACGTCTGCTCGAAGGAGTGGGTCATCCGCCAGTACGACCACGAGGTGCAGGCAGGCAGCGTCCTCAAGCCGCTTGTCGGCGCGCACAACGACGGCCCCGGCGACGCCAGCATCAACGCCCCGCTCTACAATTCGCGCCGCGGCATCGTCCTCTCAAACGGCATGAACCCATGCTATGGCGACATCGACCCGTACTGGATGGCCGCAAGCGCAATCGACGAGGCCCTGCGAAATCTCGTCGCGGTGGGCTGCCCGCTCGACCGCGTGGCGCTGCTGGACAATTTCTGCTGGGGCATCACCGACAAGCCGGACCGCCTCGGCGCGCTCGTCCGCGCGGCAAAGGCGTGCCACGATTTCGCGCTCCTCTTCGGCACGCCGTTCATCTCGGGCAAGGACAGCCTCAACAACGAGTTCACGAGCGACGGAAAAAATATCTGCATCCCCCACTCGCTCCTCATCAGCGCCATCGGCGTCATGCCCGACGTGGATTTGGCTGTAACAATGGATTTCAAGAAGACGGGCAATCTCATCTACATCGTCGGCCTCACGCGGAACGAACTCGGCGGCGCGCACTACTACCGCATCAATGGCGAGGTCGGCGCGAACGTGCCGAAGGTGGAGAAGAACGCGAAGAAAATCATGGACGCGCTGAATGCCGCCATGAAGCATCAGGTTGTGCGCGCGTGCCACGACTGCTCCGAGGGCGGGCTGGCGGTCGCGGTCGCGGAGATGTGCTTCGCGGGCGGACTGGGCGCGAGCATCGACGTCACGCGCGTCCCCGTCTCAGAGCCGATGCGCGACGACATGGTCATGTTCTCGGAGTCCAACACGCGCTTCTTATGCGAAATCGAGCCGGAGAAAAAATCGCAGTTCGAGAAATGCCTCAAGGGCCTGCCCTTTGCCGAAATCGGCCGCACCGTCGCCACCAACCGCCTCGTCCTCAGCGGCGCCGCCGGCAAGCCCCGCCTCGACGAGGACATCTGGTCCCTTAAAGAATCCTGGCAGGCGCCCCTCCGCTGGTAACATGTATTTATATATGGAGCGTAATGGCAAGACTCAAGAAAATCGGCGTCATTGGGGCGGGGGTGATGGGCGCGGGGATTGCGCAACGCGCCGCCCAGCACGGCTTCGGCGTCGTCGTTGTTGACCTCTCGGAGGAACTTGTCAACCGCGGACTCGCCGACATCCTGACCACGCTCACCGAGGCCGTCGGGAAGAAAATACTGACGCCGGAGCAAGTTGAGCAGACTTTCTTTCGCGTTCACGGCACGACCGACCTCGCGGCCGCCGCGTCCTGCGACCTCGTCATCGAGGCCGTCTTTGAGTTCGAGAAGACGAAGAAGAACGTCTTTGCGGAACTGGACAAAATCTGTCCGCCGAAGACAATCTTCGCAACGAACACCTCCACCCTCTCCGTCACGGAACTGGCGAAATCCACGCGCCGCCCCGCGCGTTTCGGCGGCATGCACTTCTTCTATCATGCGGCGAAAAATCATCTCGTCGAAATCGTCCCCGGCAAGGAGACGTCGCCGGAAACCGTTGAATATCTTGTCAATGCGGCGAAACTTCTGGGCCAGAAGCCGATTGTGGTGAAGGACGCGCCCGGCTTCGCGGTCAACCGTTTCTTCGTGCCGTTCCTCAACGAGTCCGTGCGCCTGTTCGAGGAAGGCGTGGCGAACATCCCGACGATTGACGCCGCCGCGAAGGACGCGTTTGGCGCGCCCGTCGGGCCGTTCGAGTTGATGAACCTGAGCGGCGTGGCCCTCGCGCACCAGGCCGCGCTGTCCCTTCGGAAGCGCCTCTCGAAATTCTACGCGCCCGCGCGCTCGCTCGAACGGCAGGCGAAGAAGGAGGCGAAATGGGCGATTGGCGGAGAGGCCGACAAATCGCGCTTCGCCGAGGTGCGCGAGCGGCTTTACGGGGTCGTCCTCGGCCTGGCGGCGCTGATTGTCGAGGAGGGAATCGCGAAGAGGAAGGACATTGAGATGGGCGCGAAGGTTGGGCTGCGGTGGGCGCGTGGGCCGTTTGAAATCATGGACAGCCTCGGCGCGGAAACCGCGCGCGCCCTTGTAACCGCGATTGCAAAGCGGTATCATGCTCCCGAAATCACGCGCCCAATGTGAGACAATCTCCTGATGAACTCGACCGATTCAAGCGACATAGTGATTATATGCGCGGTGCGGACGCCGATTGGGAAATTCGGCGGGACGCTGCGCGATGTGAGCGTGCACGATTTGGGCGCGCACGCGATGAAGCATGCGCTTGCGCGTGTCGGGCTGAAGGGCGCGGACATCGGCCAGGTTATTTTCAACCATTGCCGCCAGGCGGGCAATGGCCCGAACCCCGCGCGCACGGCGGCTGTCCGGGCGGGCATTCCGTTTTCAGCGCCGGTGAACACGATCAACATGGCGTGCGTGGGCGGCATGAGAAGCGTGGCGCTCGCGGCGCAGGCGATTCAGACGGGCGAGTCGGAAATCGTCGTCGCGGGCGGGATGGAGTCGATGAGCACAATCCCCTACCTGCTCAAGGGCGCGCGCTGGGAAGGGCTGCGCATGGGGCCGCGCGTGCTCGAAGACGGCTGGAGCGACAGCATTGACCCGCTGACGTGCATGGGCATGGGGCAGGCGGCGGAGCGGCTGGTCGAGAAGTACGGATTGTCACGCGAAGAGATGGACCGTTACGCCCTTGCGAGCCATCGCAAGGCGGCGGAGGCGCGGCGAAACGGGTGCTTTGAGGGCGAGGTGATTCCGTTCACGGTGCCCGCGACGGATGAACGCGCCGAGATTGTGCTTGACCGTGACGAGGTAATCCGCGAAGACACCTCGTTGGAGAAACTGGCTAAACTGCCGCCGGTTTTCAAGGAAGGCGGGCGGATTACGGCGGGAAATGCCAGCGCGATGGCCGATGGCGCGGCGGCGCTGGTGGTGGCTTCGCGAAAGAAGGCGCGGACGCTCGGAATAAGGCCGCTTTTCAGCATTGTGGCGCACGTAAGTATTGGCTGCGACCCGGCCTACACCGGGGAAGGCCCGGCATTCGCAATCCCGAAGGCCCTCGAAGCGGCGCGCATGACGCTCTCCGACATCGACCTTTACGAAATCAACGAGGCCTTCGCGGCGCAAATCCTGGCCAATCTTCGCGTGCTGAAAATCGACGAGGAAAAACTGAACGTCCACGGCGGCTCCATCGCCATCGGACATCCCGTCGGCGCAAGCGGCGCGCGGATTCTGGTGACTTTGTACAACGCGCTGAAAATCCGCGACAAGGAGATTGGGCTTGCGGCGGTTCCCGCGGGCGGCGGCGTCGCGGGCGCGATGATTATCCGGCGCGAGAGTTAATCATTCCAATCCGCTTGACTTTCCCATGCAATAAGCGCAGAATCCCCAATTCCCCGTTCGACACTTTTTCCGTGAATGGAGAGTTATCATGGCAAAGCAGCAGTGCCCATTTTGCGAATGGCTGAAGGACATCCGCGCGAAGGAAGCGCACCGCGTGGTGGCGGAGATGAAGGCGTCGTGGCTTGTGCTGTCGGCGTCGCAGGCGTACCGGGGCTACTGCATGTTGATTTCGAAGACGCACGCCGATGAGATTTTTCTCCTGCCGGAGAAAGAGCGGAAGGATTTCTGCGATGACGTGGCGCGCGCGGCGAAGGCGATTTACACGGCTTTCAAGCCGGACAAGTTGAACTACGAAATCCTGGGCAACCAGACGCCGCACCTTCACTGCCACATCATCCCGCGCAAAAAGAGCGACCCGGTTGACGCGCAGTGGCCGATTTGGGGGCAGAAGATTTATGAGCCGCGGCTGTCTCACGGCGACTACCAGCGGCTCGCCGAGCAGATAGTCAAGGAGTTGAACGCGCCGGCGGGAAAATCGCCGGTCCCGAAAAAGCGAAAAGCCAAGCGCAAAGAATAGTCCCGGCGATTACTCCGCTTCCTCGACGCTTTCCCGTTTTTCCCTCTTGCGGTCGTAGTTCGATTTGTCGCGGATAGTTTTTCCCGGCGGGGGCATGCGCCTGCGGATTCGGAGCATGAGCGGTTTTCGTTTCTTCTTTGCCATGCGCGTATCATAACAGGGCGCGGCAAGAAAGCAAATATTGGTGATTGACAAATTGCCGGCGACGTGCCATAATGCCACGCTCGCAATCGGGCGCTGCGCCGTTATAGCGCATAATCTTTGCGTGGCGCACACTCCGCAAATGATGGCGAACAAGGGGAAACCCTTTTCAGCCTCCACCCGAAAAGGGAGCAGCGCAAGCATTCCGGAGGCGATGACCCGTACTGACAGAATCTAAGGAGTATGTCATGCCGAAGCAATTGTTGTTTGAACAGCAGGCACGCGAAGCATTGAAAGAGGGAGTGATAAAACTGGCGGCGGCTGTAAAGAGCACGCTCGGCCCGCGCGGGCGGAACGCCGTGCTCGACAAGGGCTGGGGCGGACCGACCGTCACCAAGGACGGCGTCACTGTCGCTGAGGAAATCGAATTGAAAGACCCCTATGAGAACCTCGGCGCGCAGATGGTCAAGGAAGTCGCCAGCAAGACCAGCACTATCGCGGGCGATGGCACGACGACCGCGACGGTCCTTGCAGAGGCCATCTACCTTGAGGGCCTGAAGAACGTTACCGCCGGCGCGGACCCCATGGCCGTCAACCGCGGCATCAAGAAGGCCGTGGAAGCCGTCATCGAGCAACTCAAGAAAATCAGCACGCCAGTCAAGGGCGCGGAAGACATCAAGCACATCGCCGCAATCGCCTCCAACAATAACGCGGAAATCGGCGCGATGATAGCCGACGCGATGGACAAGGTCGGCAAGGACGGCGTCATCACCATCGAGGAAGGCAAGACGATGGAAACGCACGTCGACGTCGTCGAGGGGATGCAGTTCGACCGCGGCTACCTCTCGCCCTACTTCGTGACCAATCCGGACAGCATGACGGTGGAACTTGAGAATCCGCTCATTCTGATTCACGAGGAAAAGATTTCATCGGTGGCGAAACTTGTGCCGCTGCTTGAGAAACTGGCGCAGTCAAAGCAGCCGCTGCTAATAATCGCGGAGGACATTGAGGGCGAGGCGCTCGCGACGCTTGTGGTGAACAAACTGCGCGGGACGCTCCGCTGCGCGGCCGTCAAGGCGCCGGGCTACGGCGACCGCAGGAAGGCAATGATGGACGACATCGCCATTCTCGCGGCGGGCAAGCCCGTCTTCAAAGACCTCGGCATCGACCTGGAATCCGTGAAGATAACTGACCTCGGCCGCGCGAAGAAGGTTACAATCACGTCGGAAAACACGACGATTACCGAGGGCGCGGGCAAGAAAGCCGACATCCAGGCGCGCATCGCCCAGATAAGGAACGAGATAGACAAAACGGACAGCGACTACGACCGCGAGAAACTGCAGGAGCGGCTGGCGAAATTGTCCGGCGGAATCGCGCAGATAAACGTCGGCGCGGCCACCGAGACCGAGATGAAGTCGAAGAAGGCGCTGCTCGAGGACGCGCTCCACGCAACGCGCGCCGCAATCGAGGAAGGCATTGTCCCCGGCGGCGGGGTCGCATTCGTCAGGGCGCAGAAGGCGCTTGAGAAACTTGAGGCGACGGGCGACGAGAAGGTCGGCGTGGACATCGTGCGCCGCGCGCTCGACGCCCCGCTGAAGCAGATTGTCGAGAACGCGGGCGAAGACGGCCCGGTCGTGCTCAAGAAGGTGAAAGAAGGCAAGACCTCTTTCGGCTTCAACGCGGACACGATTGAATACGGCGACATGATTGAGATGGGCATCATCGACCCGACGAAGGTTGCGCGGTGCGCGCTGCAGAACGCCGCGAGCGTAGCCGGGCTGATGCTCACCACGGAATGCCTTATCACCGACCTGCCGAAGGACGAGGAGGAGATGTCGATGCCTCCGGGCGGGATGGGCGGAATGGGCGGAATGGGCGGCGGCATGGGCGGAATGATGTGAGCCGCCGGTGCGTTTTGAAAACCACTGCAAACATTTGACATTGACATAAAATTTATCGGAGGATGACATGGCCAAGGACAAGAAGGTTTCCGTGAGACCGCTGGATGATCGCGTACTGATAAAGCCGCTCGAGGCGGAAGAGAAGACTGCGGGCGGCATCGTGCTGCCCGACACCGCGAAGGAAAAACCGCAGAAGGGCAAAATCATCGCCATCGGCCCCGGCAAACTTCTCGAAGACGGCAAGCGCGGCGAGATGAGCGTGAAGGTGGGCGACACCGTGCTGTTCGCTAAATACTCCGGCACGGAAGTCGCCATTGACAGCGAAGAACACCAGATAATGCGCGAGGCCGACGTCCTCGCGATAGTTGAGAGTTGACAATACACCGGAAAACCCCGCGCCCGTAACGGCGTGGAAGGATATTGCAGGAGAGCAACATGCCAGCAAAGCAATTATTGTTCGACGATGAAGCAAAGAAAAAGATGCGCGCCGGCGTCGAGAAACTCGCCAAAGCGGTGAAGGTGACCCTG